>Ga0224512_10001671_pt1 | contig 21052 bp, 18 predicted proteins | sample SF_May12_sed_USG_4_FD_169103 | JGI IMG/M metagenome (GOLD analysis project Ga0224512, IMG submission 169103) | Sediment microbial communities from San Francisco Bay, California, United States - SF_May12_sed_USGS_13 | ecosystem: Environmental > Aquatic > Marine > Sediment | place: USA... | reverse complement strand
AACGCTGAGCGTCGTTCCACACGGCGGACCTCAGCCGCGCCAGGGTGCGGGGCGGTCGGGGTCGAGCCCGTAGTGGGCGATGGCCTCGGACAACACACTGCGCTCGACCTCGCCGTCGCGGGCCAGTTCGTGGAGGACGGTGAGCGCAACGTTCGCGGCATCGGTCTCGAAGAACGACCGGAGGGTGTCACGATCGTCGGATCGGCCGTAGCCATCGGTTCCGAGGGCCGTGAACCTGTTCGGCACGTACCGGGCGATCTGTTCCGGGACGATCCGCATGTAGTCGCTGACCGCAACCACCGGGCCAGGGCAGTCGGCCAGCAGCGATGTCACGATGGGTACGCGGGGCTCCGAGTCCGGATGGAGTCGGTTCCAGCGCTCGATCTCCATCCCCTGTTCGCGCAGGCGCTTGTAGCTGGTGGCGCTCCACAGGTCGACGCCCACCCCCCAACGTTCGGCCAACTCCTGCTGGGCCCCGCGGGCCGCCAGGTGTGACGGGCCCGAGAACAGAACCGATGCCTTGGCCGGAACGCCGTCGGGACTCTTGGCCCAGCGGTAGAGGCCCTGCAGGATGCCGCTTTCGGACCCGTCGGGCTGGGGTGGCTGGTCGTAGTTCTCGTTGTAGATCGTGAGGTAGTAGAAGATGTCCTCGTTGTCGACGTACATCCGCTTGAGGCCGTCCTTGATGATCGCCCCGAGCTCGTAGGCGAAAGCGGGATCATAGGCCTGACAGGCCGGGACGGTGGAGGCCATCACGTGGCTGTGCCCATCCTGGTGCTGGAGGCCCTCGCCGGCAAGCGTGGTCCGCCCGGCGGTTGCGCCCATCAGGAAGCCGCGGGCCCGGGAGTCGGCGGCCGACCAGATGAGGTCGCCGACCCGCTGGAAACCGAACATCGAGTAGAACGTGTAGAACGGCACCATAGGCACGCCCCGGTGGGCGTAGCTCGTCGCCGCGGCGATCCAGCTGGCGGTCGAACCGGCCTCGGTGATGCCCTCCTCCAGGATCTGGCCGTCGGAGTCTTCGGTGTAGGACAGCAGCAGCTCGTGATCGACGGGCTCGTAGAGCTGCCCGAAGGGCGCGTAGATCTCGAACTCGCGGAACATCGAATCCATACCGAAGGTGCGCGCCTCGTCGGGCACGATCGGCACGACCCGATCACCGAATCCGTCCTCCCGCATCAGTTCTCGCAGCAGGTTTGTGAACGCCATCGTGGTGGAGACCTTGCGGCCTCCCGATCCCTCGGTGGCCGGTTTGAACGGAGCGTCGCTCGGCAGATCCAGCCGGCGCCGGACCTTCGTCACCCGCTGGGGGAGCGGGCCGTCGAGTGCCCGGCGGCGATCCATCATGTACTGGTACTCGACCGAGTCGGGCTCCGGACAGAAGTACGGCGGCACGCCCTCGGAAAGTGAGGACTCCGGGATCTCATCGTGCAGATACAGGCGGTCGCGCAGCTCCAACATCTGGTCGCGGGTCATCTTCTTGATCTGGTGGGTGGCGTTGCGGGCCTCGAGGCCCTGACCGAGCGTCCAGCCCTTCACCGTCTTGGCCAGGATGACCGTGGGCTGACCCTCGTGTTCCGTGGCGGCCTTGTAGGCCGCGTAGACCTTCTGGTAGTCGTGACCGCCGCGGGGCAGATTCCGCAGATCCTCGTCGGTCAGGTGTTCGACCAGTTTGCGCAGGCGGGGGTCGGGACCGAAGAAGTGCTCGCGAATGTAGGCGCCGTCCTCGACGGCGTAGCGCTGGAACTCGCCGTCGACGGTGGTGTTCATCTTGTGGAGCAACACGCCGTCGACGTCACGCTGCAGCAGCTCGTCCCAGCGGCCGCCCCAGACGACCTTGATGACGTTCCAGCCGGCGCCGCGGAACACACCCTCCAGCTCCTGGATGATCTTGCCGTTGCCCCGAACCGGGCCGTCGAGACGCTGGAGGTTGCAGTTGATGACCCAGGTCAGGTTGTCGAGTCCGCTGCGGCCGGCGAGGGAGATCGATCCGAGAGTCTCAGGCTCGTCGGTCTCGCCGTCGCCGAGGAACGCCCACACCCGCGAGTTCTGGGTGTCGTCGATCCGGCGGCTCTCCAGGTACTTGAGGAAGCGGGCATGGTAGATGGAGTTGATCGGGCCGAGGCCCATCGACACCGTCGGGTATTCCCAGAAGTCGGGCATGAGCCGCGGGTGGGGGTAGCTGGACAGTCCGTGGCCGCCGACCTCGAACCGGAAGTTGTCGAGGTGGGCCTCGTCGAGCCGCCCCTCCATGAAGGCCCGGGCGTAGACGCCCGGTGCGGCGTGGCCCTGGAAGTAGACGGCGTCGCCGGGCAGGCCATCCTCCTTGCCCCGGAAGAACCAGTTGAATCCGACCTCGTAGAGGGCGGCCGACGAGGCGAAGGTCGACAGGTGGCCGCCGATGCCGTCGGACTTCTTGTTGGCCCTGATGACCATGGCCGCCGCGTTCCACCGGATGAAGGCCCGGATACGTCGTTCGATGTGCTCGTCACCGGGAAAGAACGGCTGCTGCTCGGTGGGGATGGTGTTCACGTAGTCGGTCGAGACACCCTCGGCGTTGCCCAGTTGGAGTTCGCGAGCGTGTTGGTTCAACCGGCCGAGGAGATACCGGGCCCTAGTCTTTCCGGCCGCGCTGCTGACGGCCTCCAGTGACTCGATCCATTCGGCGGTCTCCTCGGGGTCGATGTCGGGTAGCTGACTCAGGAAGCCGTCATTCATTGGACCATTGTGCACCAGACCGAGTGCATTCGGCACGTACCATCCGGAGGTGGCCCGCAGCCGCCCCGGCGGCCGGTCGAGTGGGGGGCGACGACCTGCACCGCCACTACCATCGTCGTCGTGCCCGAACCCACCGCCGACACGACCGACATCGACCTCGACGCCGGCGAGGGATCCGCGGTGACGACCGTCTACACCGACGGGGCGTGCTCGGGTAATCCGGGACCCGGTGGATGGGCCTGGGCCACGACCGACGGTCGCCAGGACTCCGGAGGCGACCCCGACACCACCAACCAGCGGATGGAATTGACGGCCGTGTTGGAGGCCCTGCGGGTGATCGACGGCGCGGTGTCCATCTACTCCGATTCGACCTATGTGGTCAACTGCTACAACGAGCGATGGTACGACGGGTGGATCGCGCGGAACTGGCGCAACTCCCAGAGGAAACCGGTGGCCAACCGGGATCTGTGGGAGCCGTTGGTCGAGATCTTCGAACGGCGTCGACCCGAACTGAGCTTCACCTGGGTCAAGGGCCATTCCGGCGACCCGATGAACGATCTCGTCGACGCGCTCGCCGTGGCCGAGATCGACAAACTCCGCACGCCGGCCGACAATCGATCGTCGGCCGCGTCGACGGATGCGGCAGCGGCCCCGCCAGCGCCGTGGCCGGTCGAGCGGGCGGTTGCCGTGACCGGTGCGGCCGAGCCAACACAGGACTCGACCGAATCGTTGACCGACGCCATCGCCGGACTCGACCCCGGCTACGACATCGTCGTGTCGGGACTCAGACGGGGCGCCGAGCTCTCGGCCGGCGAGTTGGCGATCGAGCACAGGATCCCTCTGGCCGTCGTTCTGCCGTTCGCCGATCCGGCCGACCGCTGGCCGTCCGGGGAGCGCCGCCGCTTCGACCGCTGCGTCGACGAGGCCGAGTGGGTCGTCACGCTCGACGGTGATCGCCGCAAACCCGGCTCGGCCGTGATGCAACGCAATCAGTGGCTGTGGTCGTCGGTCGTCGGGGTCATCGTCGTCGAGGATCCGAAACTGGCCGATCAACTCGACGAACTCGGTCTCGGTGTGATTTCCATCGAAGGGGAGTGAGGATCGTGCGGTTCGGCGAACCTACGCAACCCGTTGGACCGACAACGACTCGAACGCCTCCTTCACCTCGCGCAACATCCTGAGCGCCAGACCGACATTGCGGTGATCGGCGTCCGGACCGGGTGTCAGGTCCGACACGAGGCTGCGATACGCCCGCTGGATCTCCTCCCAGCTGGCCCCGCGGCCGAGCCCGAGGGCGGAAAGATGGTGCCTGGTGGAAGTCGATTCGTGCCTTGTGTGATTCGCCATCGTTCGCCGTTCAGTCCTCATTGACGTGACCGGGACCCGCCCGATTCAGGATTGTCGATGCAACGATCCATCGCCGATCGACCCCGACCAATGTGGTCGAAGAAACGGCGCGATGAAAGCACATGGTCAAGATCACCCATGCCGGCCGGTCGGGTGACCGCCGTGCTTTTCCCGGTCGACGTTGTGCCTACTCGACGACCGATGCGAGGCGCTCGAGGGTCTTCGTCATGTTGATGACATGGCGATCGGGATAGCCGACCCATTCGTAGATCTGCGGAAACCGGGCACTGCCCCAGTCGAAAGACTCCGTGACCAACGTGTGTCCGTTGGGGAGGGGTTCGAGCTCGTAGCGCCAGATGTGGTGCCCGAAGTGGCGCCAGGCGATGAGCCGGTCGGTTTCGAACTCGACGACCTCGTTGCTGATGCGGTACGGCACGCCGAGCTTCATGTCCATGCCGAACCGGGAACCCAGCTGGAGCTTCGTGTGCCCGTCGTCGCGAACCCCCTGGACCGTTCCCGAACCGTCGATGAGGCTGTGGTTGGCCGGGTCGGCCAGGACCGAAAAGATCGTGGAGGCGTCAGCCGCCACCTCGCGGGCTACCGAGACGATTCGATCGGACACGACCTCAAGCCTAACGGGGGTCTCGGTGCGATGGACCGGAACCGATCGCCGTACCGGCCGGCGGGTCAGCCGAGCACGTGACGGAGCGCCTCGGTGACCGTCGGATGCTGGAACGTGAACCCGTTGTCGACGAGCACGCCCGGTTCGACTCGCTGTCCCTCGAACAGGAGGCTGTCGGCCCGATCGGCGCCGAGGAGGAGTCGGGCCGCGAAAGCCGGCACCGGGAGAAAAGCCGGTCGGTTCAACACGTCGGCCAGCGCCTCGGTGAACTCGGCGTTGGTCACCGGGTTGGGTGCGGTCAGGTTCACCGGACCCGATATCGAGTCGTTGCCGAGAAGAAACTCGATGGCTGCGACCTCGTCGTCGATGCTGATCCACGAGAAGTACTGATCACCCGAGCCGAACTTGCCGCCGAGGCCGAGCTTGAACAGCGGAAGGAACTTGGGGAGCGCGCCGCCCTTCGCGGCGAGAACGAGCGAGCCGGTGCGGAGGAAGCAGGTGCGGATGCCGGCGTCGATCGCCGGTTTGGCCGACGCCTCCCAGGCTTCGACCAGGTCGGCCAGGAAGCCCTGGCCCCGGCTCGACTGTTCGGTCAGGACCTCGGCCCCACGGTTGCCGTAGTAGCCGACGGCCGATCCGCCGAGGAAGACCGATGGCGGCTCGGCCGACGCAGCACACGCCTTGGCCAGCAAGGATGTGGTGTCGGTGCGGCTGTCGACCAGCGTTCGCCGGTACTCGTCGGTCCAGCGGTGGTCACCGATCCCGGCGCCGGCCAGGTTGATGACGGCGTCGGTCCCGCTGATCGCCTCGGCATCGAGCCGTCCGGCGGCCGGATCCCACTCGATCTCATCCGTTCCAGGTTGCGGCGGGCGGCGGACCAGTCGGATCGGCCGGTGGCCGGCGGCCGACAGGGATCGACGGAGGGCGGTGCCGATCAATCCGCTCGATCCGGCGATGACGATTTCCATGGTTGGTTGTCTCCTGACGTGGGCTGGCGCCGGTTAGGGTGACGGCCGTGAGTACCCGAATGTTACTCGTGCTGTCACTGCTGTGCGGGCTTGCCATCCTTGCCGCGTTCGCCCTGCAAGTGCTCATCTCGCAGTAGCGACGGTCGAGTCGGGTGGACCTCCACGGGGTATCTTCGTTCCTCGGGAGGGGTTCGGCGGCGAAACTTGACACGGGATCGCGGCCGGGCACTCCCAAGGACTAGGATCGGCCTTTGGATCGACGGAGGTGATTCCCCTGAGCAGTCAACACTTTGACGTGGCGGTGATAGGCGGCGGACCGGCTGGTTACGCCTCCGCTCTCTACGGCGCATCGGCCGGGTTGTCGATCGCACTGGTCGAGCACAACAAGATCGGCGGCACCTGCCTCAACGTCGGGTGCATCCCGGCCAAGGAGTTACTGGAGACCGCCAGCGTCTTCCGCACCGTTTCCCATGCCGCGGACTTCGGAGTGCTGGCCGACGCACCCGGACTCGAGTGGTCGAAGACGCTGTCGCGCAAGCAGGGCATCATCGATCAACTGGTCGGCGGCCTCACCGGGCTGCTGAAGGGACGGAAGGTCACCCTGTTCGATGGTCGCGGTCAGCTGGCCGGAGACCACCGGACCGTCAACGTCGGCGGCGGCGAATCGGGTGAGGTTTCCATCACCGCAGACAACATCATCCTCGCCGCCGGATCGGTCACCCGATCGCTACCCGGCTTCCCGATCGACGGCCAGCGAATCGTCACCTCCGACGAGCTGCTCTCGATCCCGTCGCTGCCGGCCTCGGCGATCGTGATCGGTGGGGGAGCGATCGGCTGTGAGTTCGCCTCGATGATGAGCGATCTCGGTACCAAGGTGACCATCCTCGAGTACATGCCGAAGATCCTCCCCGGCTGCGACGTCGACGTGACCAAGGTCGTCGAGCGGTCGTTCAAGAAACGGGGCATCGACATTCGCACCGGCGTGGCCGTGGAGAGTCAGGTCACGACCGAGTCCGGTGTCACGGTCAGCTTCGGCGAGGGCGAGCAACTGACAGCCGACACCGTCGTCATGTCGGTCGGCCGGCAACCGGCTTCGGCCACGCTCGGGCTGGAGAACACTTCGGTCCAGGTCGACGAGCGGGGATTCATCGTGGTCGATCAGCACTGCAGGACCGGCGTCGACCGGGTGTGGGCGGTCGGTGATGTCATCAACACCGCCCAGCTGGCCCACGTCGGCTTTGCCGAGGGCATCCTCGTCATCGGCGACATCCTGGGCGAGAATCCGGTTCCCGTCGACTACGAAAAGGTCCCGTGGTGCATCTACTGCCACCCTGAGGTGGCGTTCGCCGGCCACTCCGAGGACTCCGCGAAGGAGGCCGGGTTCGACGTGGTCGTCTCGAAGCATCGCTATGCCGGCAACGGGCGGGCCATGATCGTGGGCGAGACCGACGGTCTGGTCAAGGTCATCGCCGAGAAGCAGGCGGACGGCACGGGCGGCCGGATCCTCGGCGTGCACATGGTCGGTCCGTGGGTCACCGAGCAGTTGGGGCAGGGCTACCTCGCCGTCAACTGGGAGGCCACCGTCGATGAGGTGGCCCAGTTCATACAACCCCATCCCACGATGAGTGAACTCTTCGGTGAATCGGTTTTGGCCCTCACCGGTCGCTCGTTGCACTGATGGAGGCGCCGCTGCCGTATCCCTTCCGGCCGCCGGCCGACACGAGATCGTCGGAGTGTTCGCCTCACCCATCGGGCCGTCCTAGTCTGGTGACAAACCTTCCGGCTGTTTCCCGCGATATCGAATGTTCCGCCAACCATGACTACTTGAGGAGTTGACGACCAGTGGCCCAAATTGAGATGCCCCAACTGGGTGAGACCGTCACCGAAGGCACCATCACCCGGTGGTTCAAATCGGTCGGGGACACGGTGAACCAGGACGAGGTGCTGTTCGAGGTTTCCACCGACAAGGTCGACTCCGAGGTCCCGTCGCCGGCCACTGGCACCATCACCGAGATCCTGGTCCCGGAGGGGGAGACCGTCGACGTCGGCACCGTGCTGGCCGTCGTGTCCGACGGGGCGCCCGCTGCCGCCGAGCAGCCGGCCGAGAGCCCTCCGGAGGCGGCACCCGAACCATCCGCACCTCCCGCACCGCCCGAGCCTGCCGCGGCACCGTCTCCTCCGCCGGAAGCGACCCGGGCCGCTCCGCCTCCTCCGCCCGAACCCGCGCCGGCCCCGGAACCCGCTCCGCAGCCGCCCGCTCAACCGGTGGCGGCCGAATTGGCGGAGCCGTCGCGGACCGAGGGCAAGGTTCTGTCTCCCGTTGTCCGGCGCCTCATCAACGAGTACGGCATTGATCCGGATCAGATCGAGGGATCAGGTCTGGGCGGACGGATCAGTCGTGACGATGTGCAGCGCTACATCGAAGCCAATCAACTCGCCCCGACCGACGGCGAGCAGCCTGCCGCAGCGCCGTCGCCCGAACCGCCCCCCGCACCGGCACCCGCCGCTCCGGCGCCGGCCGAGTCCGTCCAGCAGCCGGCTCAGCAGGCCCCGGCCCCGGCTCCGACCCCGGCGCCTCAGCCGTCGGCGGCTCCGGTCCCGGCCCCGCAGGTCGAGGCCGGTATCCGCGACGTGGTGGTGCCGCTCTCGAACATCCGGCTGCGAACCGGCGAGCACATGGTGATGTCCAAGTCGGTGGCTCCCCACACCCTCACCGCCATGGAGATCGACTACGAGGGCGTGGAGCAGGTCCGCAAGGCCAAGGGCGCCGAGTTCAAGCAGCAGGAGGGCTTCAGCCTCACCTACCTGCCGTTCATCTCCCGGGCCACGATCGATGCGCTGCGGGAGTACCCGCACCTCAATGCGTCGGTCGGGGATCGTGAGCTGGTCGTCCACAACTACGTGAACCTGGCGGTTGCGGTCGATCTCGATTTCCAGGGGCTCCTGGCCCCCGTCGTTCGTGACGCCGACGGTAAGCGGATGCGGGCGATCGCCCGTGACATCTCCGATCTGGCCCGTCGTGCCCGCTCGAAGCAACTCTCCCCCGATGAGCTGTCCGGCGGTACGTTCACCCTCACCAACGCCGGCGGTTACGGCACGATGATGCAGTTCCCGATCATCAACCAGCCGCAGGTGGCGATTCTGTCGACCGATGCCGTGAAGCGGAAGCCGGTTGTGATCGAGGACGACTACGGCAACGAGTCGATCGCCATCCACTCGATCGGTGTGCTGGCTCTCGCCTGGGACCATCGGGCGGTCGACGGTGCGTATGCCGCGGCGTTCATGGCCCGGGTGAAGGAGATCATCGAAACCCGCGACTGGTCGACCGAAATCGCCTGACGGGGGCGGCGCCGAAAGGCGGAGATCCTGATGTCCCAATCGAAGACGACCGAAAGCAGGGTCAGGGTTCGCTGGCTCGGTCGGGTGCCCTACGTCGAAGCCTGGGATCTTCAGCAACGCCTTCACGCCGGCTCCGACAACCACCTCCTGCTGCTGGAGCATCCGCCCATCTACACGATTGGGCGGAGTGGTTCCGACTCGAACATCCTGATTTCCGCGGAAGAAACCGACGCCGACGTGCTCCGGGTCAACCGGGGCGGTGACGTCACCTTCCACGGGCCGGGCCAGGTCGTCGGTTATCCGATCCTCGACGTCGGCGGTCGTCGGGGTGGGGGCATGGCCGACACCGCGGCCTACGTGGCGTCGGTGGAGAACTACCTGATCGGAGTGCTCGACGACCTCGGCGTCGTCGCTAGGCGAATCCAGCGGTACCCGGGGGTGTGGTTGGACGTCGGCGGTCCGAATCCGCGCAAGATCGCGGCGATCGGTGTCCGCCTGACCAGAGGACGGTCGATGCACGGGTTCGCCCTGAACGTCGATGTCGATCTCGATCGGTTCGCCCGGATCGTGCCCTGCGGCATCACCGAATACGGGGTCACGTCGCTGGCGGCCGAGGGCATCGACGCCACGATGGAGGACGTTGTCGGCCTCCTGGCCGAGCGGGCCCCGTGTCTGCTCGGCGACGGCTCGGCATCGGTCGAGTTCGCCGGTGAGGTGTTTCGGCGAAGTGAACAGGATCTCTCGGCTTTCAGCCGTGGTCTCGGGCCCGGAGTGCCGATTTCTCCGGCACGAGCCCCGGATCGACCGTCATCGCCCTCAACCGCCGGCAGCGGGACCGCCGTTCCCGTTCGACTCGGTCGCCGCCTGGCCGAGGCCGGCGTCGATCTCGACAACGACATCGGCTGGCGCAAGCCGTCGTGGATGCGGGTCAAGCTGCAGACGGGGGACAACTACCGGCGGCTGAAGCAGACATCGCGGGCGTTGTCGCTCACCACGGTCTGCGAGGAGGCCGGCTGCCCGAACATCTTCGAGTGCTGGAACGAGGGTACCGCCACCTTCATGCTGCTGGGGGAGCGCTGTACCCGGGCCTGCGGGTTCTGCCTGGTCGACACCCGTAGACCGGAGACGGTCGACACCGGCGAGCCCCGACGGGTGGCGGAAGCTGTCCGCGACCTCGGGATCGATTTCGCCGTGTTGACGATGGTGGCCCGCGACGACCTCGCCGACGGCGGAGCCGGTATCGTGGCTCGCACCGTCGACGAGATTCGACGTCATGCCCCGGGTGTCGGTGTCGAGGTGCTCATCTCCGACCTGGCCGGGTCGGCCGGCAGCCTCCGAACGGTGGCCGAGTCGAAGCCCGACATCCTCAACCACAACATCGAAACCGTGGCCCGGTTGCAGCGGGCCGTCCGTCCCTCGGCCTCCTACGCCCGGAGCATGACGCTGCTGGCCCGCGGTGCCGACCACGGTCTGGTGATCAAGTCGGGCCTGATCGTCGGCATGGGCGAGACCTTCGATGAGGTCGTGGCCACGTTGGCCGATCTGGCGGCCGTCGGCGTCCGCATCGTGACCATTGGCCAGTATCTCCGACCGACCTCGCACCACCTTCCGATCGCCCGCTGGTGGGAGCCCGACGAGTTCGCCGAGCTGAAACGGATCGGTGAGAACGAGATCGGCATCGAACACGTCGAGTCGAGTCCGCTGACCCGATCGAGCCATCACGCCGGCTCCGTCGCTCAGGATCTGGAGCCCGACGGGTCGACCCTGGTCAAACTCGGCGACAAGAGCGGTTCGGAGTCTAGGGCCGACCCGTCCCGGCTGCGGTGACGGCGCGCTCTCGCCGCTCGCCCTTTGCGTACCACAGCCGAGCGGCGACGACCCAGACGACGTGCAGCATCGCCATCACGAACGACCCTCGCACCAGCCAGCCGAGTAGGGCGATGACCACCCCGACCTGATGTCCGGCGAAAGCCAGACGTTGCTGCTTGGCGACGATGGTCGTCAGCCGACCGGCCAGCGGGAGGGCGAGAGCGTAGCCGGCGAGGAACAAGACGGTCGACAGCGGATGCACCGGCCCAGTCTGCCAGAGACGCCGGTTGTTCCCCTCGATTCGGGCCGATGGGTCGGGGGACGGATCAGCGCAGCTCGATGGCGTCGGCCCGCGATGATCCGTCCGGCCGAGCCTTGTGCTGCGAACGGGGCGGATCGCCCTGTCGTCGACCGCGGCCGTCGGCCTCGGAAAGCATGGCCCGGAAGCGGCGGTGCAGCTCACTGCGACGTTTCGCGACGTGGTCACGCAGATCGCTGTGGGCGAGTTCGTAGGCGGACAACAGCCGATCGTCGATGCTCCATGGCGGTTTTGCCAGCAGCCGCATCTCCGCCGTCGCCACCTCGACGTCGCATTGCCCGAGCGGCGTGACGAGCAGCCGTCCGGCAGCGGCCAGAATCGCCTTTCGTCGAAGTCTGCCCTGCCACCACGCTCCAACCTGGTTGATCCGGTTACCGACCTCGGCTGCGGCGACGAACTCGTCGACACCACTCTGCGCAACGGCGATGGCGGTGGCGAGATCGATGTCCGCTCCGCCGACCGGTGAGTGGCGGTCCAGGGGGTCGTCGTCCATCGATGGCGAATCGAGTCGGGATCGCTCCGCGACGCTGAACGCGAACTGTCGGAACGCCCGCATGAGTTCCTCTTCTTCGGCGGCGATGACGTCGATCATCTCGCTCAGGAAGTGCTGGGCCCGCGGATACGCCGTCTTCTCCCAGTAGTCCGCCGGGGTGGGCGCTCCGCCGCGCCGGTGGAGGTCTTCCATGTCACGATGGATCGCCCAGAGGCGTTTCTGCGACAGGTCGTGAGCCGACATCGTCGTCTCCAGGCGATGGCCGAGCAGGCCGGCGATCGACTGTGCCCGGCGGGCGAACTTGTGGGAGGCATCGGCCCACTCGTCGGACTGTTCGGGTGCATTCGGCATGTTCCTCTACCTGTCGGCGATCCGGCGCCTGGGGACAAGGGCCGAACGGTCCATTGTCCCGGTCGGCCTCCCCCTGACCGGGCGCCGGCGCCCGGTCGGTCGCGTCGGGAGCCTCCCACTCGGCTACGATTCCAGCCATGTTTGGTGAGCGTCTCGACCGGGTTCGTGCGGCCATGAAAGGCCGAGCGATCGATGTGCTGCTGCTGTCGGTTGGTCCCGATCTTCCATGGCTCGTTGGCTACGAGGCCATGCCGCTCGAGCGACTGACGATGCTGGTGGTTCCCGTCGACGGCGAGGCCGAACTCGTGATGCCTGGGCTGGAGGTGGCCAGGGTCGTGGAGCGGCCCGACGTGTTCTCGATCCGCGGTTGGACCGAGACCGAGGATCCGGTCCGGCTGGTGGCCGATCGAATCCGCGGGGTTGCAACGGCCGCGATCGGAGACCGCACCTGGAGCCGTTTCCTGGTGGCCCTGCAGCACGAGCTGCCTGACGTGGCCTGGTCCTCCGCCGGGACGGTCGTCGGTCCGCTGCGGGCGGTCAAGACCGAATCCGAGATCGAACGGCTGCAAGCTGCCGCTTCGGGGGTGGATCGGGTGGCCGCGGCGTTGCAGGGCGGCGAGATCCCACTGATCGGGCGAACCGAGGCCGAGGTGTCGGCGGAGCTCGGGCAGCGCATCCTGGCCGAGGGCCACGCCCGGGTCAACTTCGCCATCGTGGCCGCCGGGGAGAACGCGGCGAGCCCTCACCATCACGCGGGCGACCGGGTGATCCAGCCCAACGAGGTCGTGTTGTGCGACTTCGGCGGGACCACCGCCGAGCCGCACGGGCAGCCCGGCTACTGCTCCGACATCACCCGGTGCGTGTACACGGGACCACCGCCGTCCGAGTTCATGGAGCAGTACGACGCCCTGTTCGAAGCGCAGGCTTCCGCAGTGGAGGCGGCGACGGCCGGCACGGCGGCCGAAGCGGTCGATCGGGTCGCCCGCGATCGTCTGGCCGCCGCCGAGCTCGACCAGTGGTTCATCCATCGACTCGGTCACGGCATCGGTGTCGAGGAGCACGAGGATCCCTATCTGGTCGAAGGCAACAGCGTCCCGCTTGAACCGGGCAACGCCTTCTCGATCGAGCCAGGCTTCTACATCGGTGGGAAATGGGGTGCCCGCATCGAGGACATCGTGGTCTGCACCGACGACGGCCCGCAGGCGCTGAACCGGGCCGATCACGCCCTCGCCGTCGTCGAAGCCTGATCCGGTGCAGTACTCGTGTTAGAGCTCTCGGCGGCCAACGTGTTGCTGCAGTGGGCGACCGGCGGGCTGCTGTTCTGCTGGGTGACCACCCGACACCGTCAGGTGGGTCTCGGATACGGCTGGCTGCTCCGCGCCACCTACGGGTTGATGGCCCTCGCGGCCGCCTACGCCGGGCGCCGCTTCGGAGCGGATCCGATCCGCGATGTCTCGGCAGTACTCGTCGCGGTCGCCGCCGGCGTCGCGCTCACCCAGTCGGTGCTTCGGCGCCGGGTGGGGGTGGCCCATCAGAAGGAACTGGTCGAGCAACGAACGGCCCGGGTGGCGGCCATGACCGGCATCGACCGGGCGTCGGTGGCCAAAGAGGAGTCGGGGCCCGAGTTCGATCCTCGACTCGACCTGGTCGCTCCGGCAATCGGGATGATCGGGATCGTCGCAGCGGGTCGTCTGGGTGATCCGGCTTGGCTGGCCACCGGCCGGCTGGTCGCCGGGACGCTGCTCCTGGGCGCCGTGAGCGACGCCATGCTGCTCGGACACTGGTACCTCGTGCAGCCGGGCCTGAACCGCCGGTACCTGCGCGAGCTCGTCGACTGGACCGGCTGGAGTTGGCTGGCCACGGTTGTCCTGTTGCTGGTGCCGACCGGCATGCAGTCGGTCCTCGGCGGCGATATTGCCGATGGCTGGGGTGGCCTGCTCGGATGGTTCTGGGTGGCGTGCGCCGTCGCCACCGCCGTCCTCGTGGTCGCCACCCGGGCCGCCCTGCGGGAGCGCCAGTACGCCGCCGTGATGGCGGCGACCGGGCTGCTCTATCTGGCCATCCTCACGGGTTTCGGTACCGACCTGGTGGCTCGGGCGTTGCTCGTGCCCGGCTGAACCGGGGCGCCCACCGGGTCCACCCGGGCCGGCCGGGCCGGGTCCCCAGCGTGGCCAGGCACTATCGTTGTAGCCGTACGGACCGAAGGGAACAGCATGCCTCGTGCGATCTGGAGTGGAGCAATCAGCTTTGGTCTCGTCTCGGTGCCCGTGAAGCTCTACACGGCCGTCAGCCGGAAGAACGTCCGGTTCAACCAGATCGACGCGAAGACCAACAGCAGAGTCAAACAGAAGCGGGTCAACGCGGAGGGCGACGAGGTGCCCTACGAACAGATCGTCAAGGGCTACGAGATCTCCAAAGACTCCTATGTGATCGTCACCGAGGACGAGCTGGCCGCTCTGTCGCCGAAGGCGTCGCGGATGATCGACATCACCGACTTCGTGCTGGAGGAACAGATCGATCCGGTTTTCTACGACGCCGCCTACTTCCTGGTGCCGGACGAGCTGGCCCGCAAGTCCTACACCCTGCTGTCGCAAGCCATGGAGGACAGCGGCCGGGTGGCGATCGCCACGTTCGTGATGCGGACGAAACAGTACCTCGTGGCCATCCGCCCGACCGACGGCCGGCTCATGATGTCGACGATGGTCTACGCCGACGAGCTGGTCTCGTCCGAGGAGATCCCCGGTCTCGAGGAGCTCGACGAGATCGAGGTGTCCGATGCCGAGCTGGCGATGGCCGGCCAGTTGATCGAATCGCTGGCCACCGACTTCGAACCCGAGCAGTACCGCGACAGCTATCGGGAGAAGGTGCTCGACCTGCTCGAACAGAAGGCGTCCGGTGAGATCCAGTCGATCGAGTCGGCGCCGGCGGCCGAGGAGGCAGCGGTCGTCGACCTGCTGGCGGCCCTCGAAGCCAGCGTGAACGCGGCCAAAGAGGCGCGCAGGAAGCCGGCGAAGAAGACCGCGAAAAAGGGCGGCAAGGCGACGAAGAAGAAGGCGACCGGCGACGAGGCCGAGCAAGAGGCGAAGTCGGCCTGACCGGCTGATCCTGCCCTGGTTTGATGGCACCCCGTGACCCGGAACGAGTCGAGGTGTCCGTCGGCGGTCGGACGCTGAGCCTGTCCAACCTCGACAAGATCCTGTATCCCGAGGTGGGCTACACCAAGTCGCAGGTCATCAACTACTACGCCCGGATCGCCCCCGTCATGTTGCCGCACATCAGCGGTCGCTGTCTCACCCTGCGCCGCTGGCCAAACGGGGTCGACCAGCAGTCGTTCTTCGAGAAACGCTGTCCGAGCCACCGGCCCGCCTGGGTGCCGGTCGGATTGGGACCGGGCGACCACAAGGGGGGAATCGAGTACTGCCGCATCGAGGAGGAGGCGGCGCTGGTTTGGACGGCCAACCTGGCCGCACTGGAACTCCACAGCCCGATGGCCCGCTGCACCGACATCGAGTCACCCCACATCCTTGTCTTCGATCTCGACCCCGGTGAGCCGGCTGGTATGGCCGAGTGCTGTCGTGTCGCAGTTGCGGTCCGTCAGGTTCTCGAAGCGGTGGGTCTTCAGTCGTGGACCAAGACCTCGGGTTCCAAGGGACTGCAGATCTACGTACCGCTCAACGCCGCCCATACCCATCAGCACGCATCGCGGTTCGCTCTGGCGGTCGGACAGATGGCCGCCCGCGAGCTTCCCGACCTGGTCGTGGTGGAGATGACCAAGTCGCTGCGGGTCGGGAAGGTGTTCGTGGACTGGTCCCAGAACTCCCGCCACAAGACGACGATTGCGCCCTACTCGTTGCGGGCCAGGCCGACACCGACCGTGTCGACACCGGTCTCGTGGTCCGAGGTGGAGGCCGGAAGCGAGGGCACACCGCTGAGCTTCGTCGCGGATGAGGTCCTGGGCAGGGTCGACGCCCTCGGCGACCTGTTCGCCCCGGTTGCGTCGCTTGTTCAATCGCTTCCCCGCGGCGCTGCCGAGGGCTGACCGGAATGAACGAACCGGCCCATTAGGATTGGCCGTTATGCCCAGCGTGCGTCTAGCCAGTTCCGTCCCCAAATCGGCCACCGCGGTCGATGTGCCCATGTCGACCGAGGCAGTCTCGAAGCTCCCCGCGGATCGCAAGGCGGCCGCTCAACGGCAGGGATTCGAAGGCAAGACGGGTCAGACACTGGTCCTGGCCGGGGGCGACGACAAGCAGATCGAGGTGCTCGTCGGTATCGGTCCCTCGAAGGACCTGACCACCGCGAAGTTACGCAAGGCGGCCGCTTCGTTCGCCCGTGCCGTGACGAAGCACGGTTCGGTCGCCACCAACCTGATGGCCCACGCCGGCGAACTCGACCGGGCGGAGGCTCTGGCCGCCGTTGCCGAAGGGCTGAGGCTGTCGACCTACCGCTTCAACCAGCTGCGGTCCGACTCCAGTCTCAAGAAGAACGAGGTGAAGCTCAAGACCATCACCATCATCGCGTCCGGCCGGGAACTGCGGGCCGAACTGAACCGGGCCAACGCCGTCATCGACGCCGTCGAGCTCGCCCGCGATCTCGTCAACGAGCCCGGGGGCTCGATGACGCCACAGGCCTTTGTCGCGGCGGCGAAGAAGGTGACGGCCGACACCGATGTGAAGCTAACCGTGTGGAACGAGGCCCGCATCAAGCGTGAGCGTCTCGGCGGTGTGCTGGCCGTCAATCAGGGCTCGGAGCATCCACCTCAGTTCCTGCAGCTCCGCTACAAGCCGGCCAAGGGTCGCCCGAAGGCCAGCGTCGCACTGGTGGGCAAGGGCGTGACCTTCGACTCCGGCGGTCTCTCCCTCAAGAACTCGGTCGGCATGATGACCATGAAGATCGACATGGCCGGCGCAGCGGCCGTCCTGGCCACCATGGCCACGCTTCCGGCGATCAAGGCCCAGGTCGAGGTCACCGGGTACATCCCGCTGACCGACAACATGACGGGCCCGGACGCCCAGCGGCCCGGTGACGTCTTCACCGCCCGCAACGGCAAGACCGTGGAGGTCCTGAACACCGACGCCGAGGGCCGCCTCATCCTCGCCGATGCGTTGAGCCTCGCCGCCGAGTCCGACGCCGACGCCATCATCGAGATCTCGACCTTGACCGGATCGGCCACGGCCGCGCTCGGCCAGTCCTACGCCGCCCTGCTGGCCACCGACGACGACCTGGCCGGTCGGCTCGAGGCCGCCTCGGCCCGTACCGCCGAGAAGTTGTGGCGGTTGCCGCTTCCCGACGAGTATCGGTCCCAGCTCGATTCCTCGGTCGCCGACCTGCGGAACATCGGGACCACCCCTTACGGCGGCGCGCTGATCGCCGGCCTCTTCCTCAAGGAGTTCGTCGGCGACAAGCCGTTCGCCCATGTCGACCTCGGCCTTTCGGCCGTCTCCGAGGCGAGCAAGGGCATCAACGTCAAGGGCGCAACCGGCAACGGAGTCCGCCTGCTGATCGACACGCTCGCCGCCTGGTAGCAGCCGACCGGCGGGCCGGTCGCCCGCTGTGACTTCCGGGTCAATCGGCGGTCGGCGGTGCCGATGGATCATGGCAATGGCCGCTACAACCCGAGAGAAGTCGGACGTCGAGACATCGGAGGGCGACGGCCCGTCGGGTCGCAGGGGCGCGGTTCGCCGCCGGGCGTTCGTCATCGTGTGCGATGTGGTGGCTCTGGTCGCCGGCGCGCTGATCGCCCGCCGAATCACCGCGGCCGATGACTTGCGCTGGTGGATCGTGATCCTCTACGGGTTGGCGTTCTGGACGTTCATCATCGCATCGAACCTCTACAATTCGCGCCTGGCCACCGATCGAAACGAGGAACTGGTTCGGGTGGTCCGAAGCGGCATGCGGTCCGTCATCGTCGTCGGCCTCGTCGTGGTCGGACTCGGCGTCGACATCGGCTATCGATCGATCATGTTCCTGTTGTTGTCATCGGTGTCGACGGTGGCCGCCGTGCGTGAGTGCCTCCGATTGTGGTTCGCCCGACGGCGGCAGGCGGGCCGGGGTCTCTGGGGCTCGGTGCTCGTCGCCGGCGAGATGGACGGTGCCGACTTTCGCCGCCGTATCGAAGCGGACCGCTCGAGTCCGCATGTCGTTTTGGCCCACGTCGATCCGGATGAGTGCACGGGAGCCGAGGAGCTCTTGACCCGGACGGTGGCCGCCGCCCGGCGGTCGGGGGCCCAGGGGGCCATCGTGGTCGAGTCGCTGATCGACGCCCGGACCGCCAATGTGCTGGTCCGGGGCCTGCTGCAGGCCCACCTCTATGTCGACCTGGCCTCGACGCTGGTCGACATCTCCGCCGATCGGCTGGCCACCCGCAGCCTCGGGTCGGGCATCGTGACCTGGATTGCGCCCCGGCCGAAGGCGGGCTGGCGGGGCCGGGCGAAGCGGCTGTTCGACGTGGTCGTGGCTTCGACCGTGCTGGCGCTGGTGAGCCCCCTCTTCGCCCTGATCGCCGTGGTGATCAAGGTGACGTCACCGGGGCCGGTGTTCTTCCGCCAGGAACGGGTCGGTCGCTACGGTGAGCCGTTCGACATGTTGAAGTTCCGATCGATGGTGGTCAACGCCGAGGAACTGCTGGCCGAGCTCCGGCTCGACAACGAGGGGGCCGGCCCGCTCTTCAAGATGAAGTCCGATCCGAGGGTCACGGCGATCGGACGTTTCATCCGGAAGAGTTCGCTCGACGAGTTGCCGCAGCTCCTCAACGTTCTCCGCAACGAGATGAGCCTTGTCGGGCCCCGGCCCGCTCTTCGGGCCGAGATGGCCGACTGGGAACCTGCGCTGTTCGCCCGGCTCGACGTCAAGCCGGGAATCACCGGCATGTGGCAGGTTTCGGGCCGAAGCAGCACCACCTTCGCCGAGTACACCCGACTCGATCTGTACTACGTCCACAACTGGTCGATGTTGGTCGACCTGTCGATCATGCTCCGAACGATTCCTGCGGTCCTACGGAGCGAGGGCGCGTATTGACCCGTGCCACCACGCCGTTCCCCTCAGGCGGCGTCGGCAGGATCCCGTTCGACCGACCAGCTGGTCAGCGATCGCCGTTGGGTTCGACGGCGCTGAGCGTCCAGCCAGATCTGGTGACCGGCCCGTAGGTTGTCCGGAAGTCGCTTGACCTGCCGGGCGGTGAGGGGAGCCATCCGCCGCCGCACCACCAGCATTTCGCCGTTGCGCTGGGCCAGCTGGAAGCGGCAGGCTCGCTCGACCGCCCGCCAGAACGGGCCGTGCTTGCCGCCTTTCATCCCGAGCCCGAGTTCCCGGGCCCATTCGAGCGGATCCAGTTCGAAGCCGTCGGGTTGTCGCTCCAGCCGGGCGGCCAGACGGCGCACCAGAAACAGACACGAGGGACCGAGGACGGCCAGCCAGAACTGTTCCACGTAGGGCGATCGGGGATCGTGGCCGAGGTTGTCGAGTACCGGGTCGTGCCACGGGCGGACAATCAGGCGGTCTTCGGGAAACACCGGGTCTCGCCGGCGGGTGGCAGGTGGTGGTGTCGAAGGGTCGGCGACGGTCGCGGGGGATGGGTGCTGTGGAGCGGGCATGTCTTCTTCTCCTGATGGATGATCGGAGCCGTTGAGGCTGACGGGCAGCGAGCGGGGGAAGGAGACGACCTCGCACCCACGGGGTTGCGCTGTCGAGACGCACTCGACTCTAGATGCAGTAACAAGACAAATCAAGAGGAAACAAACGAAGATGGACGCTCTGAAGAGCAGGGCTGTTCAGGCGCGGGCGACCGTCGACTGGTCGCAAACGTGTTGAGCCAATACCGTACGACGGGTGACCAGTGAGAACGCCGTCCCTGAAAGCGCCGCCTCTGAAGCCGCCGAGGATGTGGCCGTCACCCGGGTGGCGACCGGTGCAACCGCCGAGGACCATGCCGCGATCGCCGCCGGGCTGGTCGACGAGTCCGAGAGAGTGGTCGTGCTGACGGGAGCCGGGATCTCCACCGACTCCCGAATTCCCGACTTCCGCGGGCCCCAGGGGATCTGGACCAAGAACCCTGGTGCCGAGAAGGCGGCCACGTTGCAGAACTACGTGGCCGAGCCTGATCTCCGCCGGCAGGCATGGCGTATCCGGCTCGACAGCCCGATGTGGGCCGCTGAGCCCAATCCGGGCCATCGTGCCCTTCTGCGGCTGGAACGGCGCAACAAGCTGCACACCCTGGTCACCCAGAACGTCGACGGCCTCCATCACGCCGCCGGCTCGGATCCTGCCCGTATCGTGGAGGTCCACGGAACAGCTCGGGAGGTGGCCTGCCTTCACTGCGATTACCGGGATCCGATGCAGGTCGCACTCGACCGCGTACGTCAGGGCGAGGAGGATCCCGACTGCCCCGACTGCGGCGGCATCCTCAAGTCGGCCACCATCAGCTTCGGCCAGAACCTGGTCCCGGACGACATCCAGCGGGCGAACGACGCCGCCCTGGCCTGCGATCTCCTGCTGGCCGTCGGGAGCACGCTCGGTGTCTTCCCCGTCGCTCGGGTGGTTCCGCTGGCCAAGCAGACCGGAGCGTCGATCGTGATCCTCAACGGGGAAGCCACGGAGATGGATCATCTCGCCGATGTCGTGGTCAGGGGCTCGATCAGCAAGCTGCTACCGATCATCGTCGGCTGACCTGCAATCGTTCCGACTGTTGTCGATAGGGTTGAGAAGAGGCCGGTTCGAGCACTCGGCCGCCCTCGGGAAAGGAAGTCGATGACGTCGTTTCGTGAGCTGCTGGCCGCCACGAGGTCCCAGATCAGAGAGGTCGATCCGGCGACCGCATCCGACGCGCTGGCCGCCGGAGCCGTACTCCTCGACGTTCGTGAACCCGACGAGATCGCCCAGGGCGCGGTGCCCGGCTCGGCGCACATCGTGCGGGGCAACCTCGAGGCCCAGGTCGAGTCGCGGCTGCCCGACAAATCGGTGCCCGTCGTGGTCATGTGTGCCGGAGGAACCCGGTCGGCCTTCGCGGCCAGAACGCTCCAGGACCTCGGCTACGTCGACGTCGTCTCGATGGAAGGGGGCTTCAATCGCTGGAAGAACGAGGATCGCTC
>Ga0224512_10001670_pt1 | contig 21064 bp, 21 predicted proteins | sample SF_May12_sed_USG_4_FD_169103 | JGI IMG/M metagenome (GOLD analysis project Ga0224512, IMG submission 169103) | Sediment microbial communities from San Francisco Bay, California, United States - SF_May12_sed_USGS_13 | ecosystem: Environmental > Aquatic > Marine > Sediment | place: USA... | reverse complement strand
CCTCCTGAATGCCGGATTCATCGGCGTTCTTCCTGAGTGCAATGACCGGCACTTCCGGATTGAAGCGGTCCTTCTGTTTGATAACCTGACGAACCGACTCGGGGTAGCGATCGCAGTTTTGGATGATCAGTTCGACACGCTGACCAGCCAGGATTTTGCCGAGCTTGTTCGGATGATTGACCCAGTGACAGTGCGCTGCATGCCCGGCATCGCGCAGGGCACTGTTGATCATGGCAACATCGTCCTGGTCTTGGGTCAGGACGGCAATCGAAATGATATGGCCACCGTTCAAATTGCGTTCCTTGCCAGTGCAGAGGCAGTCCGTATGCGCCCCAGATTTTGTTAAAAACGGTTTAGTCAAATAGAAGCGAAAGCGTAGTCCGGACCGGCATTTCAAACCGTGATGGGCCTCTAATTTCGTCATCCGCCGGGTGAAAATCAGGCTCGAATCAGGGTTTTGCTGGCACGCTGGCGCGAACCGGGTAGAATTGCGCGGCAACAGCAGACTGCATAATGGCCGCGAATTTGCGGGGTTTGACCCGACGTCCCGGAGCGAAGCGGTACCCATTGCCGGCGGAGACTATGGCGCACTACAGCACGAGCGAATTTCGGTCCGGACTTCGGATTATTATCGACAATGATCCCTGCATTATCGTTGAAAACGAGTTTGTGAAACCGGGAAAGGGCCAGGCTTTCAACCGGGTTCGCATTCGCAATCTCAAAACTGGCAAGACGATCGACAAGACGTTTAAGTCTGGCGAGAGCGTCGAGGCTGCCGATGTCATGGATACGCAAATGCAATACCTTTACTCCGACGGCGAATTTTGGCATTTCATGGCGCCAGACACGTTCGAACAATATGCGGCTGACGAGAGCGCGATCGGTGGTGCGAAGGACTGGATCAGCGATGGTGATATGTGCCAGGTTACGCTCTGGAATAACGCACCACTGGTTGTTGAAGCGCCAAACTTCGTCGAGCTGGAAATTATCGAGACCGACCCCGGGGTCAAAGGCGATACCGCGAGTGGCGGTGTCAAGCCGGCGAAGCTCGCGACCGGGGCCGTCGTGCGTGTGCCCTTGTTTGTCGATCAGGGAGAGCTTATTAGAGTCGATACGCGGTCCGGCGAATATGTTTCGCGCGTCAAATAAAGCCCGCACTGTCCGTTAGCCGTTCACAAAACGCCACACACAACGCTTCGATCCCGGCCTGATCGGCGGCGTCGAACCGACCGACAAGTGGGCTGTCGATATCGAGCACGCCTACGAGGTTGCCATCGACTATCATCGGCACGACGAGCTCGGAGCGCGACCTCGCGTCGCAGGCAATGTGTCCCGGGAACGCATGTACGTCTGCAACTCGCTGCGTCTCGAGCGTTGCGGCGGCCGTGCCGCAGACTCCCGTGCCGAACGGAATCCGCACGCAGGCGGGCATTCCCTGAAATGGACCCAGCACGAGTTCGTCGCCACGCCGAACATAGATGCCAAGCCAGTTGATGTCGGCGATCGAATGAAAGGTCAACGCGACGAAATTCGACGCGTTGGCGAGCGCATCAGTTTCCTTGTCAATCAAAGCAACGAGTTGCGATCGCATTGCTTCATAATCGGTCGTTGTCATCGGAAAAGCCTTAATCAGTGAAACCCGAAAGTCATTACGTCACGGATATCTTCGGTCCGATCGTGGATCATTTGCAGGCGTTCGAAACCAATGGCGACACCAGCGCATGCCGGCAACCCCGAATCGAGTGCCGACAGGAACCGTTCATCGACAGGATGCACGGGTTTGCCTGAATCGCGCCGCCGCGCGACATCGGCCTCAAAACGGCGCCGTTGTTCGGCTGCATCGGTCAGCTCGACGAAGCCGTTTGCAAGTTCGATTGCACCGGCGAATATTTCAAAGCGATCGGCGACCCGATCATCCAGGGGGCAAAGCCGGGCGAGCGCGGCCTGATCTGCCGGGTAGTGACGCAGCACGGTCAATGTGTCCCGGTTGAATTTCGGAGCAATCCACGTCGCAAGAAGCAGGTCCAGCCAGTCGCTGCGCTGTTCTCCCAGCGTCTTTCGCAAATCGGAACCTGCATTCAGTCGATTGGCTAACGCGTCGCTTGACGCCGCAAAAATATCGATGTCCGCATAACGCAGAAATGCGTCCCGGTAGTCGAGACATTCGACTGTTTTACTCAGCGCAGGCGCGTCGAGAACGCAGGCAATGAATGCAATTGCGTCCGCAATGATCGCGTCCAGATCGAAATTTCGGCGATACCATTCGATCATCGTAAACTCCGGCGCGTGTCCTTTCCCTGCTTCCCCGTCACGAAAAACACGACAAATCGAATAGACATCGGGATAGCCGGCCGCCAACAGCCGTTTCATGCAAAATTCGGGCGATGTGTGCAGAAAATACCGACTGCCCTCATGTGACTCGACCCGCAGACTCTCGATGTTCGGGTCCGTCCCTGCGGAGGGACTCAAAGCCGGCGTATCGACGGCCAGCACGTCGTGGACTGAGAAGTAGCCGCGTGCTCGTTCAAGCATCGCGGCTCGACGCCGAGCGGTATCAGGTCCGGAAGCAGGCCGCCAGTTCATTCGGGTTCAAAGGCCACAAGCCGACCAATTGCTTTACCCATTGTCACGGAGACGCCGGGTTCGAGCTCGTCATGCCACTCGCAGCTGCCGGTCGGTAGCAGCACGATCACGGTCGAGCCCATATTGAACCAGCCGAGCAGATCGCCTTTCTGAACATGCGTCGACGCAGGATCGAGTTTGATCGCCTCCACGAGGCCTGTTTTGCGGGGCCGGATTTCGCCGCTCCATGGTGTGCTGATGCTGCCGACATTGAGTGCACCGACGAAAATCACGGCCATGGGTCCACGGTCGGTTTGAAACCGCATGATCAGGCGCTCATTGCGGAGAAACAGTCCCGAAAGGTGCGTGACCGAGCCGTGATTGACGCTGAACAGGTCACCCGGTACGTATCGCGCAGCGACGAGGTCGCCGGCCAGCGGCGCATGCACGCGGTGGTAATTATGAGGCGCGAGGTATAGCGTCGCGAACGCACCGTCGACGAACGCTCGCGCATCGTCGAGATCGCTCGCGAGCAACTCGTCGAGCGTATAGTCGAGCCCCTTGGCCTGCAGGATATTATTGCCGGCAAGCTGGCCCACAAGGCTGACGAAACCATCGACGGGTGAACAAATCGCTCCCGGATCAGGGTCGACAAGCCGCGCTGCGGCTTTGAGTTCGCGAATAAAAAAATCGTTAAGTGTTGCGAAACCCCCGGGCACGTCGAGCGCTGCTTCACCGGTATCGATACGAAACAGCCGTACGAAGCACGCAATAAGTAAGTTCTTGACAAACGGCGCCCGTGTTCGCGCGATATGGTAGACCAGCGACGTCAGCAGGTGGCGCGGCAATACGTGCTGTAGCAGGACAAACAGGCGATTCCGCACGGGATTCCTCAATACGATGGGGACGCGAACTTCGCATCCAGGCTGATGATCATTTCACTGCCGGAGTAAAGCTGCAACGTCACTGTTTCCGCCTCCGAATCAGCCTGTTTGAGCATCAGGTGCTTCCCGCCGGGCTCGAGTCGAACGGATAGTCCCGGCGCTATCGACAGCTGCGCGACGGGGCGCATCCCGACAATTCCGTCCGCAATGATTGTTTCATGAATTTCAACCGACTCGAATTGCGGACTGGCTATTCCGGTAATGGTGATCGGCTGCCCCGAAGTATTTTTCAATTCCAGATAGCCGGCGCTGACCGTGGCTCCAGGAATCGGCCGCTTGATCACCACATCGCTCACTACGAGCGGTGGCCCGGACTCATCCACACAGGCGACGAGCAACGAAACGGCTATTACGACAACATTGCGGGTCATCGACGCGACTGTATGAGCGGCAGATCACGAACGAAGTTATCGGCATCGTGAGGAGAGCCAAACACGGCCCGAAAATCACCGTCGGGGTTGATGAGCAGCACGACGGTAGAATGATCGACCGAGTAACCGTCGCCATCGGTCGGCGTCCTGGCGAAATATATGCCGAGACCATCGGTCAGCCTGCGCAATTCGATGGCGTCACCCGTGACACCGAGAGTATCGGTTCCAAAGTGTTCGACGTACTGACCAATCACCTCTGGTGTGTCGCGTTCGGGGTCGACACTGACGAATATGATGTACGGTAGCGGCGTGTGGCGGCGGTCGATGAGTCTGCGCTTTGCGGTCGCCAGTACCTGCAGCGTCAGGGGGCAGATATCGGGGCAGTGGGTAAAGCCGAAGAATACGAGGCTCCACTGACCTCGGAACCGCTCGGGGCCAAAGGCAGTGCCGTACTGGTCAAGCAGGGAAAACTCGGGCAGCGGCATCGGTACGGGTAACACGGTCGCCGTGGTCGGCATCACCGCGGGTGCGCTGATACGATAAGCGACCGCGCCACCGGCGGCGAGGGCGATACCGGCTGCGATCGCGATCAGGATGTTTTTTGGACGCATAATAATAGTGTGTGCTGAAGATAGCAGCCAATTGTACAAGCACGCGACTCTCGGGTCTGGCGGCGGCAGGTGCGCCGGCACATCGTGCATTGTCCCGGCGTCAGCTGATATTTCCTGACGTTTACAGGAAAATACAGAATGTCCCCATAAACTATGCCGAGCCGCGCAGCAAACCCGATTCAAAGGGCGGTGCGGTCGGGATCGGTTCAGGATTCGCCGGCCCGAACACGAAGTTACATGATAAATACTGCCAGCATGCCACCATCAGTTAATAGTCCGGTCACCGTCGAAACGCTCATTCGGCGGTTCGCCGATCGCTTCGCCGCTGCAGGACTCAGCTATGGGCACGGTACGGACAACCCCATCGATGACGCCGCATGGCTGGTATTCGCGACGCTTCACCTTTCGCACGCGTCTGCGCCCGCCGTTTACTCGCGAATCGTGACCGACGCGGAGCTGGCTGATCTCGAGGCGCTCGCCGATCGCCGTATCCGGGAGCGAATGCCGGTCGCCTATCTCGTCAATCAGGCATGGTTTGCCGGCCTGGAGTTTTACGTCGACGAACGCGTTCTGGTACCGCGTTCTCCGATTGCCGAAATGATCGAGGATCGTTTCGAGCCCTGGCTCGCGTCGAACGCCATCGAATCCGCCCTGGATCTCGGGACCGGGAGCGGCTGTATCGCGATTGCGCTCGCCAGGGCGTTCCCGCTGGCAAGCGTCGATGCAGTCGATATCTCTCGGGATGCCCTCGACGTTGCGGCGATCAATGTCGAGCGCCACAGGCTCAGCGGACGCATCGCTCTGCTGCAGTCGGACCTGTTCGCAGCACTCGACGGTCGTCATTACGATCTTATCGTTGCCAACCCGCCATACGCGGATGCCGAGGACATGCAGGCGCTGGCGGCGGAGTATCGGCACGAACCCGAACTCGGGCTGGCAGCCGGCGAGGACGGTCTGGATTCCGTCGCAGTGATCCTGCATGATGCGTCGCGGTTCCTGAATGACGGTGGATTACTCGTCTGCGAGGTTGGCAATAGCCGGCCGGCGCTCGAAAGACGCTTTGCCGATGTCGCATTTGTATGGCCGGAGTTCGCGCATGGCGGGTCCGGTGTATTCTTGCTGACGAAAGACGATCTCAGAGGTTTGTAACAGTGTCGGGCAATAGTTTTGGTCGAAATTTCGTGGTTACGACGTTTGGTGAAAGCCACGGTCCGGCGCTCGGCTGTATCGTCGATGGCTGCCCGCCGGGCATGCCGCTCGACGCGGCCGACATCCAGCCCGACCTCGACCGTCGCCGGCCGGGCCGGTCGCGGCACACGACTAGCCGTAACGAACCCGATCAGGTGCGAATTCTCTCCGGCGTATTCGAAGGCCTTACAACGGGTACGCCGATCGGACTCATCATTGAAAACAAGGACCAGCGGTCGAAGGATTATGGCGACATCAAGGACAAGTTCCGACCCGGACACGCCGACTACACGTACCAGCAGAAATACGGCATTCGGGATTACCGCGGCGGTGGCCGGTCATCAGCACGGGAGACGACGATGCGTGTCGCGGCGGGTGCGATTGCCCGCAAGTACCTGCGCGACAACGTCGGCATAGAAATTCGTGGCTACCTGGCACAGCTCGGCCCGATCGAACTGGGCACAACGGATCTGTCCGTGGTGTACGACAACGTGTTCTTCTGTGCCGATCCCGATCGAATCCCCGAACTCGAGCGTTTTATGGACGAGCTCAGAGCAGAAGGAGACTCGATCGGCGCCAAAATCAGCGTGCTCGTAAGCAATGTGCCGCCGGGTCTCGGCGAGCCCGTGTTCGACAAGCTCGAGTCTGACCTGGCCCGTGGTTTGATGGGTATCAATGCGGTCAAAGGCGTGGAGCTCGGTGCCGGGTTTGCGGTAGTTACGCAGCGCGGCAGCGAACATCGCGACGAAATCGGCCCGGACGGTTTCGCGAAGAATGACGCGGGGGGTACCCTGGGCGGCATTTCGTCGGGCCAGAATATCGTTGCGAGCATCGCGCTGAAGCCGACGTCGAGTGTTTCGGTGCCGGGAAAGACAATCGACAAGTCCGGAGCGGCCACCGAGATTGTGACCACGGGACGCCATGATCCGTGCGTCGGATTGCGTGCGACGCCGATCGCCGAAGCGATGGTGGCGCTGGTGTTGATGGATCACTATCTTCGCAATCGCGCGCAGAATGCGGACGTTAACTCGGCGACACCGATCGTTGCCGGCAAAAGAAAACAGTGAGACTGGTTTTTATCTTAAGGAATACTTGACAAATGTCGGAGCGAATCAATGTGGCGGTCGTTGGGGCAACCGGCGCGGTCGGCGAGGCGATGCTCGAAATACTGGCCGCGCGCAAATTCCCGGTCGGCAAGGTATATGCGCTGGCAAGCGAGCGGTCCGTCGGCAAGACCGTCGCCTTCGGGAATCGCGAGCTCGAGGTCAGCGATCTTGCCGATTTTGATTTTTCTAAGCCTCAGATCGGATTGTTTTCTGCGGGCGGATCCATTTCGGCCGATTATGCGCCCGCGGCCGCCGCGGCCGGCACGGTCGTCATCGACAACACATCGCATTTTCGTTATGACGACGACATTCCGCTGGTAGTGCCCGAAGTCAACGCCGAGGCGATCGCCGATTTCAAGAATCGCGGCATCATCGCGAACCCGAATTGTTCGACAATACAAATGGTCGTTGCACTGAAGCCGATCCATGACGCGGTTGGCATCGAAAGAATCAATGTGGCGACGTATCAGGCTGTATCGGGTGCCGGTCGCAAGGCGATCGAGGAACTCGTGCGTCAGACGACGACTCTTTTAAACGGCAGGCCACTCGAGATTGCGGGCAATGCAAAGCAAATTGCGTTCAATGCGGTCCCGCATATCGATCAATTTCTGGACAATCGCTACACCAGAGAAGAAATGAAGATGGTCTGGGAGACGCGGAAAATCCTCGGCGACGAGAGCATTCTCGTCAATCCGACTGCGGTGCGGATTCCGGTTTTTTACGGACATTCCGAGGCTGTGCACATCGAAACCCGCGACAAGATCTCGGCGGCGGAGGTCTGCGATTTGCTGCGGAATGCACCCGGCGTAACAGTCATGGATGGCGTTGCTTTGGGCGAGTACCCGACAGCCGTGACCGAAAGCGCCGGGACCGATGCGGTGTTTGTCGGCCGCGTGCGTGAAGACATTTCGCATCCGCGCGGAATCGATCTCTGGGTGGTTGCCGACAACATTCGTAAGGGCGCCGCTCTAAATAGCGTCCAAATTGCTGAAATATTGGCGAAAAAGTATTTATAAGCTATAGTTCGAGTCCAATCGAAGAAGCTGTCTGCCTGCACAAATCTGCCCTGGATCGGCGTCATCAACAGGGCTCTGGGGGAGCTGGAGATAAACACTATGTCGCAACGACTGTCTCGTATCTCGCTTGCGCTTGTCTTTTTGCTGACCGGCGAGGTCTGGGCGCTGGGACTGGGCGATATCCGGCTGGAATCGGCACTCAATGAGCCGCTGCGTGCCGAAATCGAACTACTTTCCGCGACGCCCGAGGAACTCGCGAATCTGCAGGTCGCGCTGGCTTCGGCAGCGACGTTCGAACGCTATGGTATTGATCGGCCTTACTATTTGCAGGGCATACAGTTCAATGTCGTGCGTACCGGTCGCGCGGACGGCAACATCATTCAGGTACGTTCCGGAGCGCCGATGACGGAGCCATTCCTGACGTTTCTCGTCGAGGCAAGCTGGTCACGCGGGCGTCTGCTCCGCGAATACACGGTGTTGCTGGATCCGCCGACGTTCGCGCCGCCCAGAAGCGCGGAATCGACCCCGGCTGTAATTGCGCCACGCGAGAGCGCCCCCGCCGACAGTGGTCGCATAGAGCGTCCGGCACAGCCCCCGGAGCCGCGACAGCCGACGCCGCCTGCGGCAGAAGCTCGGCCCCGACCGCAGCCCACGCCAAGTGATGCACCTTACGCCAGCGGTGAGGGCGGCGAATATGTCGTGCAGCGTGGCGACACGCTGTGGGGCATTGCCCAGCGTGAAAGACCCGACAGCCGTCTGACGATGAATCAGACGATGATCGCTATCTACGAGGCTAACCCGGGTGCCTTCGGAGGCAATATCAATCTGTTACGCGCCGGCGCGCGGTTGCGTGTCCCGAGCGCCGGCGACATCTACCGGATCAGTCGCGGCGATGCCAACGGCGAAGTTGCACGCCAGAATGAGGCGTGGGGTTCCGGCGCCGTAGCGCCGCCGCCGGTCGATACGGCGACCCGCCCCAGCCTGACGCTGGTGCCGCCTGACGAAGACCTCGGCGATGGTGACGCGGGCGTGGACGGCCAGCCCGAAGCCGGACTGCCGACACGTGAGGACGAGATCGTCGAACGCATCGACGAACTCGAGGCAGACGTTCCGGACCAGCCCGCGTTGATCGAAATTCGCGACAATGAACTCGCGGCTTTGCGGCAGGAACTCGCAAATATTCGCGGCGAGGTCTATGAGCCGCCGGTTGCTGACACCGTCGAGGATATCGACGAGAGCGCGCCGGACGACGTCGCAGGCGACGAGCCGCTCCCCGATTACGACGAAGTTATGGTGGACGACGCCGAACCGGTGGATGTCGAGGATGTTGCGGCCGATGACGATGTCGAGGCCGCTGACACGCCGCCGCCGGCCGACATCATTCGTGCGCCGACGCGATCGGAGCCCAGCCTGATCGACCGGGCCCTCGGCGCGTTGACGAGCATATGGGCGATTGTAGTGGGCGCGCTGCTCGTCGCGGGCGCAGTTCTCGTCTGGTTCGTACGCCGCGGACGCGGTGCCGAAGAGGATGTGGGACCGTGGCGACCGCTGGACGCCGAGGATGCCGAACCGCTCACGGCGACCGAAAGCATGGCTGCGCCGAGTCGGGAGGATGCTTTCGTCGTTGTCGAACAGGAATCGCGGACGCGAACGGACGCGGCAGCGGGCGACACGATCGAGACGCCGCCACCCGAATTTCTCACTGAAGTGGACGAGGACACGGGAACCTTCGGTTCGCTCGAAGACACGTTCAGCAGCGACACGGCAATCAATCTTGATCAGTCCGATCCGATTGCGGAAGCTGATTTCCACATGGCCTATGGGCTCTATGATCAGGCCGCCGATTTGGTCAACGGCGCGCTAGGTGTAGAGCCGAATCGACAGGATCTGCTCACGAAGCTGTGTGAAATCTATTTCGTCTGGGGCAATCGCGATGCGTTCGTCGATGCCGCGAGTCGCTTGAAGAACGCCGTCGGCGGCGCAGAGAGCGCCGACTGGGACAAGACTGTCATTATGGGCCAGCAGATTGCCGGCGATCACGATCTGTTCGCGGGTGCCAGCGCCGCGGCGGCGACCAGGGCTGTCGATCTGGCTTTCGATGCGGGCATGGACCAGACCGGCGCGCTCGACATGGAATTCGTGGCCGATTCGGAGGCCGCCAGCGACTTCATCGATCTCGGCGGCGCTGGCGACGAGGCGGATGCGTCCGGACTCGACTTCGATATGGGCTCCGGTAGCCGCGCGGTCGAAATGCCGGAGACCGAACCGACGGTCGAAATGCCTGAGCCCGAGCAGGAAGTCGAGTCCGAAGCCACGCTCGAGTCGACAGCTGAATTTCCGATGATGGAGCCAACGATCGAAATGCCCGAGGGTGCCGAGCCCACGGTCGAGACGCCGACGATCGAGCAGCAATTTGATTCGCTTGGTGGCACCGCGGAGTTACCAACGATTCCGGATACGATCGAAGACGAGATGTTGGGCGGCGGCCAGTCGGCCGAACACACTGCCGAAATCAATCTTGACGATCTCGGCCTCGATCTCGAGGGCCTCGACGAAACCGAAATCGCGTCGTTTGACGATCTGGACGGCACGGCCGAGTCCGAGACGTTGTCGGCGACCGGCCTCAACGAGGCGCTCGGCGAGGACGGCGACATTACCGGCAAGAACCCGAAGGTCGATCCGAACGCCACCGGCGTGCAGCGCGCGATCAGCAGCGATGACACCGCCGAGATGTTCGTCGCCGAATTCGATGATACGGGCATCTCGACGGACGTCGATATCGACAGCAGCCTGCTCGACGCAACTGGCATGACCCAGGTGCTGAGCGACGATCTGGCCGTCGAAACGGCGTCGGACGTCGACAAGCTGATCTCCGACGATGATGCCACGCTGCTCGCGGGACTGGACGACGACGGCGACTTCGACTTTGCCAAGACCGAAGCGCTGCCGAAAGAGGCATTCGAGGGCGATCCGAGCCTCGATGACACCGGGGAGGCACCGGCCGTCGCGAGCACGGATGTCGATCTCGACCTCGACGACCTGACGGCCGCACTTAAAGTCAGCGCCATGGGCGGCGATACGATCGAACAGCTTCGCGAGGACAAGACGATCGAGCAACCGCGCCTCGGCGCTGCTGATCGCGATGATGCCGCGACGATGGAGCTCGGCCCCGACGAATTCAGTGACGATTTGCAGGACGCGCGCACGATGACCGAGGTTGGCACCAAACTCGATCTCGCGCGTGCCTATGTCGACATGGGCGATCCGAGTGGCGCTCGCAGCATACTCGAAGAAGTCCTCGATGAAGGCGACGAAGGCCAGCGCCAGCAAGCGCAGCAGCTACTCGACTCCTTGCCGTCCTGATCCGCAACCGGCCAGTTCGGCCGGACACGTTTCCCGCTATGCGTATCGCTTTGGGCATCGAATACGACGGTACCGCGTACAGCGGCTGGCAACGCCAAAAAACCGGCGACAGCGTGCAATATCATATTGAGACGGCGTTGACGGCAGTCGCGAATGAAGCCGTCGAGGTCACTTGCGCCGGCCGCACCGATGCCGGCGTGCATGCCTCGGGACAGGTCGCGCATTTCGATACATCGAGCACGCGCAGCAAGCGCGGCTGGCTGCTAGGGGCAAACAGCCAGCTGCCCGACGATATCAATGTGTCGTGGGTAGTGCCCGTCAGCGATTCATTTCACGCCCGATTTTCGGCGCAGGCGCGCCACTATCGTTACCTGGTACTCAATCGACTCGTGCGCTCCGCGCTTTACCGGTCCCGCGCATGGTGGGTGTATCAGCCGCTTGACGTCGAGCGCATGCATCGCGCCGCGCAAACGCTCGCTGGCGAGCATGATTTTTCGGCGTTTCGGGCCGCGGGTTGCCAGGCGTCATCACCGATTCGCGAAATCCTGTCGATTGGTGTGGCGCGGGCGGACGACTGGGTCATTCTCGAAGTAACAGCGAACGCGTTTCTGCAGCACATGGTGCGCAACGTAATGGGCACGCTCGTTACTATCGGTAGTGGGGACGGATCGGAGAACTCGATGGCGGCTATCCTCGACAGCAAAGATCGCAGGACAGGCGGGCCAGCGGCACCACCGCATGGCCTGACACTGACGCGCGTCGATTACCCCGCCGAGTTCGGCCTCCCCGCAGCCAAACCCTACGCGCCCTGGCTCGGTGCAAACGGGCACAGCGCGCTGTCAGGAAATAATTAGTCAGAGGTTGCCTCAAGTTTTCAGATAATATTCGACCTCTATGAGCTGGTTCGAAAAACTCATGCCGTCGCGCATCAGCACCGAGCAACGTACCCGTTCGGTGCCTGAGGGCGTCTGGATCAAATGCCCGAAATGCGATGCGCAGCTATATCGCAATGAACTCGATCGCAATCTGCAGGTGTGTCCGAAGTGCGAATATCACATGCGCATCGGTGCCCGGCGCAGGCTTGATGTATTTCTGGATCCGGACTCCCAGCAGGAACTCTCGGCAAAATTGGAACCTCTTGACCCGCTCAAATTTCGCGACAGCAAACGTTACCGCGACCGGCTCACGCAGGCCCAGAAGGCGACGGGCGAAAAAGACGCGATCGTGACCGTCACCGGAGGCTTGTTCGGGCGCCCGGTAGTTGCCTGCGCGTTCGAGTTTGCGTTCATGGGCGGTTCGATGGGCTCGGTCGTCGGCGAACGATTTGCGCGCGCTGCGCAGCATGCCGAAGAAAACAGTATGCCGCTCGTCTCTTTTGCCGCGAGCGGCGGGGCGCGTATGCAGGAAGCTCTCTTTTCACTGCTGCAGATGGCAAAAACGTCGGCCGCGCTCGCCAGGCTCGGCACGAAGCGCGTACCGTACGTTTCGGTGCTGACCGATCCGACCACCGGCGGTGTGTCGGCGAGCCTGGCGATGCTTGGCGACGTCAATATTGCCGAGCCCGGCGCGCTGATCGGTTTTGCAGGACCGCGCGTAATCGAACAAACAGTGCACCAGACGCTGCCCGACGGCTTCCAGCGCAGCGAGTTCCTCCTCGATCATGGAGCTGTTGACATGATCGTCGATCGTCGCGAAATGCGCCGGCAAATTGCCGACCTGCTCGCCAAATTCGAAAAACGACCGGCGCCGGTCGGCGACGAGTAACTCGCGAAACAGACGATCAGAGGTTCTTAAGCAATGCTATCGGCCGGTTTGCCACTCGATGACTGGCTGGTCCACCTGGAGACGCTGTCTCCACGGACTATCGATCTCGGTCTCGAACGCGTCAAGTCAGTGCTTTCCAGGCTTGGGCTGGAACGACCACGCCGGGTCTTCCATGTTGGAGGCACGAACGGCAAAGGTTCCAGCGTCATCATGCTGCAAGCGCTGTTGCGCTCGTCCGGTGAGCGTGTTGGCAGCTACACATCACCGCACATCCTGGACTACAACGAGCGCATCGCCATCAACGGCGAGCCCGTGTCGGATGCGAGCATCGTTGCGGCATTCGAGGCGATTGAGGCGGTTCGCGAGGATGTCGCGCTCACGTATTTCGAGTTCGGCACGTTGGCGGCGCTCGTCGTGTTTGCAGGCGCTGACGTCGATGCGGCGATACTCGAGGTCGGCATGGGTGGACGCCTTGATGCCGTTAACGCGGTCGAACCCGATGCCTGCCTGATCACAAATGTGACGATCGATCATTGCGACTGGCTGGGGACCGACATCGAGACGATCGCGCGTGAGAAGGCCGGCATCATGCGTCCGGGCAAGCCGGCCGTGTTCGGTGCCATACCGGTTCCGCAGGCGATTGTCGATCATGCGGCTGACATCGGTGCAGCACTGACACTCGCCGGTCGCGATTTTACGTGGTCGCGTGATCATCGCCATTGGACCTGGGTCGGGCGCGGGTGCGAACTGCCCGATCTGAAGCCACCGGCGCTGGCAGGCGAGCATCAGCTCGGCAATGCTGCGGGTGTGCTGGCCCTGGTGGAAGCTGCTGGTCTGGACGGACTGCTCGAGACCGAGCGCGTCAATTCGGCATTTGGTGCCCTGCGACTCGATGGCCGCATGCAACGGGTCGATGCGGGCGGCAGCTGGCTATTGGACGTCGCGCACAATCCGGCTGCGGCGGATGTGCTCGCGGAGACACTGCGCGCTGAACCACATGCCGGCCGCACCGTTGCCGTTATCGGCATGCTCGATGATAAAGACGTGCACGGAGTCATCGCTCCGCTCGTCGATCTTGTCGACTCCTGGATTGCAGTCACGGCCGACACGCCGCGCGCGATTCCCGCTGCGGAGCTGGCAAGGCAGATTGCGAATTTCGGCGATTCCGCCTGCCTGATTGCCGCGACGGTTAGCGACGCGATCGACTGCGCGCGCGAGTTTGCGACGCCTCCCGATCGGATACTGGTAACCGGATCGTTCTATGTCGTCGGTCCCGTCCTGAGAGAGCTTGAGCTATACTCGCGTCGGCTGTCATGATGGATCGATCGTTGAAAGAACGCATAATCGGCGCAGTAGTGCTCGTCGCGGTCGTTGTACTTGTCGTGCCCGTGTTTCTCGACGGCCCGCCCGGTAGCGACGAAATTGTCAGCGAACGTGTGCCGTTACCGGGCCAATCCGACCAGAAATCGCAGACGGTCGTACTCGATCTCGATCGCAATGAGCCTGTGCCGGCATCGAGCAAAGAGCCCGCAGACGCAAGCCCGGCGGCGCATCAGACAGCAAAGCCCGGGGAGAATGCGCCGGCGGCAGCCGAGGCAACGCCGTCCCCCGCGGCAGAAACCAAGACGCCTGCGGTTGCGACGAAAACGCCTGTGGCGACGACGAACATGCCCGCGGCCGAGCAGCCAGCTCGTTCGGTCGCGCCGCCGGTCGGCTCGACAACCGGCATGTGGGCCGTGCAGCTCGGCAGCTTTTCCAGCCAGGACAATGCCGAGCGGCTGGCGGCCGACCTGCGCAAGCAGGGGTTTGCGGCATTTTTGAGCCAGCTGACGACCGATTCCGGGCAGCTACATCGCGTGCGAGTTGGACCACAAAAGGACCGTGAGAGTGCCGAAGCGATGGCGCAGCGCCTGTCGAAAGCCGGCCACAAGGGCCAGGTCGTGCCGCACCCTTGAACGACGTCAATTGTTGTCGCGGTGACCATTCGAGCGCCGGCAAAACGCTGATCGAAGTCGGTCGAGCCGCGGATTTCGTTAATTACCTGTCACTTGGAAACCCTGCTAGAATCGCCCCCTCTCAACCCCGACTCAGGCTGCAGCGTCACCGATATCGCCGATGCCGATCATCGACATAATTATCGCCGTCGCCATTGTCGTTTCAATCATCGTAGGCGTCGTTCGCGGCTTCGTCAAAGAAGCGATTTCCGTTGTCGCTTTGCTGCTGGCGATCTGGGCTGCGCTGTATCTCGGTCCTCGCGTTGGCGACGTATCCGAGAGCTGGTTGAATTCTGAAGAATTGCAGATGTGGTTCGGGCGTATTCTCGTGTTCGCCGTGATTCTCGCCGTTGGCGGGCTTTTGGGCTGGGGCATCTCCAAGCTCGTGCGCCTGTCGGTATTGAGCAGCATGGATCGCCTTGTCGGCGGACTGTTCGGTACGGCTCGCGGCATTCTGCTCGTGGCCGTGGCGGTGATTGGCGGGCAATTTGCGGGTTTCAATAATGACAACTGGTGGACGGGATCACGATTGATTCCGCATCTCGAAGTCGTTGCCGACTGGATCAAGGTTATGGCACCAAGAGGATTCGAACTGCTAACGCCCGACAAGCCTGCCGAATCGTTACCGGTCGAACTGCCTGGCGAATTCACAGTCGGCGACAAAAGCTGAGGTTAACTGGGAGAGTTTATGTGCGGCGTCGTCGGAATTGTTGGCCATCAGCCGGTCAATCAGGCTCTTTACGACGCCTTGACCGTGATGCAGCACCGCGGGCAGGACGCCGCGGGAATCATTACCTGGGGCAAGGACGGACTCGTGCAGCGCAAGAACAATGGCCTTGTGCGCAATGTTTTTCGGCATCGACACATGTTGCGACTGACGGGCAACGTAGGCATTGGCCATATTCGCTACCCGACTGCCGGCGAGTCGCGTACCGCCGAAGCGCAACCGTTCTACGTGAATTCCCCGTATGGAATTTGCCTCGGACATAACGGCAACCTGACGAATTACGAGGAACTCGCGGAGTTGCTGACGCGCGAGGACCGGCGGCATCTGAACACGAATTCGGATTCCGAAGTGCTGCTCAACGTGTTTGCGCACGAACTGCAGACCCGTGTCGATGGGCGCCCAACACCGGAACAGGTTTTCGACGCGGTCGACGCCGTACACCGACGATGCAGAGGCGGTTATGCGGTCGTCGCGATGATCGTCGGGTTCGGTGTCATTGCGTTCCGCGATCCGAACGGTATTCGTCCGCTCGTATTCGGCGAACGGCATTCGGATGCCGGTACCGAGTACATGGTCGCGTCTGAAAGCGTCGCGCTTGATGTGCTTCAGTTTCAACGAAGCCGCGATGTGGCGCCAGGCGAAACGCTGTTTATCGAAAATAATGGTGTGTTGCATTGTCGTAAATATTCGGGTGATGTGCGGCACACGCCTTGTATTTTCGAATTCGTCTATTTCGCGCGGCCCGATTCGATAATTGACAATCTGTCGGTGTATAAGGCGCGCCTGCGCATGGGCGAGGAGCTCGCCGGCAAGATCATTCGTGATTTTCCCGAACACGATATTGACGTTGTAATTCCGATCCCTGAAACGAGCCGCACGTCGGCGGTGCAGGTCGCTTATCATCTCGGCGTCAAGTACCGTGAGGGCTTTATCAAGAACCGCTACATCGGTCGCACTTTTATCATGCCCGGGCAGGCAGAACGTGCACAATCCGTGCGCCGCAAACTCAATGCCATCAGTCTCGAATTCCGTGGTAAGAATGTGTTGCTCGTCGATGATTCCATAGTGCGCGGCACGACTTCAAAGCAGATCATCAAGCTGGCGCGTGAGGCCGGCGCCCGCAAAGTGTACTTCGCGTCGGCGGCACCTCCGGTTCGTTATCCTAATGTCTATGGCATCGACATGCCGGCAGCCTCGGAACTCATTGCTAACGGCCGCAGCGTCGAGGAAATCGAGACGCTCATTGGCGCCGATCGTCTGATTTACCAGGATCTGCACGGACTTATTCGTTCGGTTCGTCATGACAATTCGCCGATCCGTGAATTTGATACCTCGTGCTTTTCGGGGGAATATGTTACGGGTGATGTCACGGACGAGTACCTGCATGAACTCGAACTGCGCAGAAACGATGCCGCGAAGCAACAGCTCAAGGCCAAACGCAAAGGACGGCTTGTTGACGACGAGGCCGGTTCCAAACAGCAAGACGCCGCAGTCGGCATGTAGCCCGTTGCACGAGCAGGGCTCATGAGAGGCACGTAGCGGTGCCCGTTTACCCATGACCGTCCGGGTCATGATCATCGACGGCGAGGCCGACTTCCGTCGCCTCCTCGTGCATCATGTCAATACGCACTGGCCCGATGCGATCATTTCTACCTATGACCCGACCTCGACCGGTTATCTTCCTGATGAGTTCTCGGGCGCCGGCAACGACATTATCTTGCTGGGAAACGCTCTCGGCGACCGCCACGGGCTGGATGTCCTCAAGCAGTTTCTTAAGAATGCGAAGTTTCCGGGCGTCATTTATTTCGGTAATCGTGACGAGGAGCGAGCAGCGGAAAGGGCCGGCGCCGCCGGGTTTTTTCGGCGCGATAATTTCAAACACGATGCGCTGATCGTCAAACTCGGAAACGTATTGGCCGACAGTCGACGCGCCTCTTCGACCGGAACGTTATTCGTTGGTGACAGGAAAATCGGTATTCACCCGTTGATTCGCGGCTACCGGTTCGTCAGCAAGATAAGTTCCTCGTCGCATTCGGCCGTGTATCTGGCCGAACGGGAATCGGGTGGAGGCAAAGTCGCGCTCAAGGTGCTTCGCCAGGTGCCGGAAGAGCACGGTAACCTGGGCGCGTTCGATCGTTTCCTGCAGGAGTATGAACTCATCGCGGAAACAGAACATCCGAACATCGTAAAGATCTATGATCTCGGCGTTAGCGACGAGCACGCACATATCGTAATGGAGTATCTGGACGGGGGCGATCTCAGGCGCAGGATCGGCGAAGGCATCAGTGAATCCGACGCTGTGAGCTACGTCCGCCAGATCGGCAGCGCTCTGGCAAAGATCCACGAGGTAGGAATACTGCATCGCGACCTCAAACCCGGCAATATCATGCTGCGCAGCGACGGCACTATTGCGCTGATCGATTTCGGCCTCGCCAAGCGTATGCGGTTGGAGATGGAGATCACGGACAGTGGCGAGATCTTTGGCACTCCTTACTACATGAGCCCCGAACAAGGGCATGCGGAGGCCGCAGATCACCGTAGCGACATATACAGTCTGGGCATTTTATTTTACGAGATGCTGACTGGTGAAAAACCGTATCGGGCGGACTCGGCAATGGGGATCATCTATCTGCATGCCCAGGCGCCGATACCGCTTCTGGAGCGGCGCCTCGCCAAACATCAGGCGCTACTCAACATGATGCTCGCAAAAAACCCCGATAATCGGCTGCAGTCGGCGGCGGAGGTGCTGGAATGGCTGTAGTGCCCGCAGCGATAGCGGAATTCCTGACGGCGGCAACGCCCGATGAATGGGTTAGCGTCGCCTGCGAGCGACTGCCAGAGATGCTGAACGATCATGCGAACTGCGAGCTCAAGGCCGCATCGTCAGCGCTGGGCTTTCTATACCGGTACCCGGATCGCACGGCACTCGCGCAGCGCATGTCGAGACTCGCCCGCGAGGAGTTACGTCATTTCGAGCAGGTCCGTTCAATCATGAACGACATGGGTATCGCATTCGAGCGCCTGACGGCATCGCGCTATGCGGGGAGCCTGCGTCAAGCTGTGCGCCACGACGAGCCTTACAGGTTGCTCGATGTGTTACTGGTCGGTGCCCTGATAGAAGCTCGATCCTGCGAGCGATTCTCGCGGCTCGCGTCCGAGCTTCCGCATGAACTCGGCAAATTTTATTCGAGCCTCCTTGGCTCGGAGGCGCGGCATTTCGAGCATTACCTCGCATTTGCGCATTCGGAGTGCGGCATCGAAGCGGACGAGGTCACGGTCCGCATCGCCCAAATGCAGCAGCTTGAAGCAGAGTTGATCACCGATCCCGATCCGCAGTTCCGCTTTCATTCTGGCAGACCGATTTGACGCCGGCGAACGCGCAGGAACGTCGCCCGTCAGCAAAATTACCTGGGTAACTGTTCCAGGCGCGGACCGCCGAGATTCCACCTGACGACACTACCTTGCTTGTACCAGTCGCCGAGTACAATTCGTTTCGCTTTACGCTTGCCAACTTCAATCCTGTGTACCGCCGGCCGATGCGTGTGTCCGTGCAGTAGCACATCGACGTCGTGCTGCATTATTGTTCTTTGGACTTCAGCTTCGTTGACATCCCGGATATTTGCCCCGGAGTCGACACCACGGTCGGGATTCCGCTGGCGCGCCTGTTTGGCAATCTTCAGGCGGTCACGCAGAGGCTTGGCAAGCATGCTGGCCTGCCATTCCGGATCTCGCGTCATTTTCCGAATCTTTTGGTACTGCAGATCATCGGTACACAGCAGGTCGCCATGGCTCAGCAGCGCCTTCTCACCATACATCGTGACACGAAATGGATCGGGGAGAATCGTAACACCGGTTTCGCTGGCGAATTGATTGCCGATCAAAAAGTCGCGATTGCCACGCATGAAGTAAACAGGCACACCGTGATCAAAGAGCTTTCGAAGAGCCAGTTTAATGACGGCGTAATGCGCATTGGGATCGTCGTCGCCGACCCACGCTTCGAACAGATTACCGAGGATATACAGCGCTTCGGCCTCACTGGCATCGTGCTTCAGGAAGTCGAGAAACTGATTGCCGATGTCGCGACGGTCCGAGTCGAGGTGCAAGTCGGAGATAAACAGCGTTGTCATCGTCTGCCTATTGAAAGGTATAGCGAGACATCTTCTTGATTACGATTGGCACGATGGGAACATCAGAACGGAACTGGCCGCCTGGACCTGTCTGTACCGAGACGATCTTGTCGACAACTTCCATGCCCTCGATAACGTTGCCAAACACGGCATATCCCCAGGTATTCGTAGCGGGATCCAGGCGTAGATTGTCGACGACGTTAATAAAAAATTGCGCGTTGGCCGAATGCGGATCGCTGGTGCGTGCCATTGCGATCGTGCCGCGCATGTTGCTCAATCCGTTGCCCGATTCGTTTGGAATCGAATTGTCCTGTTCCTTTAGCTTGAGGCCGGGCGTGTAGCCTCCGCCCTGGGCCATGAACCCCGGGATAACTCGATGAAAGATAGTGCCGTCATAGAATCCGCTATCCACGAGCTTGAGGAAATTCGCCACGGTCAGTGGCGCGAGCTTGCCGTCCAGCTCGAGGATAAACGTGCCTTCCGTGGTCACGACCTCGATGTGCGGATGTGCCGGCACCTTGTCGGCGGCAATTGCCATCGAACAGGAGATTGACAGGAGCAGGGCGATCAGCGTGTTCTTCATAGCCTTCTCAAAACGTGATTCGATACAGCGCGCACGATACCAAAGCCGCCGCCAGTACTGAACGGCATGATCGGTACATTCTGCATTTTCCTCAGTAAATAGAGCGTAATGCCTCGCTCCAGGGCGTCAAAAAAGCAGAATGTCCCTGAAATTGACTGCCCCCGGTACGGTCCGTATCATCGGCCTCCCGCGAAATCGGGCTACTGCCGGGTCTGTGTCCGGCCCCGGCCAGGGTATCGCGTGGTGGAGTATCTGGCGACGGGGCATGGCGCAGTCTGGTAGCGCATCTGCTTTGGGAGCAGAGGGTCGGCGGTTCGAATCCGTCTGCCCCGACCAGTTTTGTCAACAGAATTTTGCTTGTGTCATGCGCCCGTAGCTCAACCGGATAGAGCATCGGATTTCTAATCCGGTGGTTGCAGGTTCGAGTCCTGCCGGGCGCGCCAGAAAAACGTCGTAGGGTGCACTTCGTGCACCGCGACAGGAGTGTAGGGTGCACTTCGAGCACCGCGACAGGAGCGTAGGGTGCACTTCGTGCACCGCGGCAGAAGAAAGATAAGAACAGATTATTGTGGTGGGCGTAGCTCAGTTGGTAGAGCCCCGGGTTGTGATCCCGGTCGTCGTGGGTTCGAGTCCCATCGTCCACCCCACCTTACTCGATCGTTTCGAGTGGGCGTAGCGGGGCCGCGCAGCGGCAAGGTAGAGCCCCGG
>Ga0224512_10001669_pt1 | contig 21105 bp, 22 predicted proteins | sample SF_May12_sed_USG_4_FD_169103 | JGI IMG/M metagenome (GOLD analysis project Ga0224512, IMG submission 169103) | Sediment microbial communities from San Francisco Bay, California, United States - SF_May12_sed_USGS_13 | ecosystem: Environmental > Aquatic > Marine > Sediment | place: USA... | reverse complement strand
GCCAGGTCAGTCGGCCGGATTCACCTTGGTGGAGGTGTCCCGCCGACACCCCCACCATCTCGTCAGCCCGGCTAGGGCAGTTCGACGAACTGAGCGAGAAATGCCCGTGCCGGGGGACGGGCGTAGGGCGGCTCCCGGTCTGTCACTCCGGCGTCAGGGCCGGATGATTCTGACCCCGTGTCTTGCATCGCCCTCGCCGAGTAGAACTGCAGGCGTACCAGTGGTCACGGGCGATGTTGGACTCTCGGGCGAACGGGTTGCCTGACCCAGACAAGGGCCACAAGCCTCTGGTCGCGACTTATCGGACGGGCGTATGTTGACCGAAGGTCTGTTGTTGCCCACCTTGTCGGGTGGGTGCAGGGGAGATCCATGGGATGGGAGAACTCTGAGAGTGCTGTCCGGGGGTTTTGTCTTGTGAACATCACTTCGGCGCGTCTCTTCATCCTCTGGGGAAGGAGGACAAGGTGAAACGTAAGAGAGCAGTTTTCTCGCTTGTGGTGGCCGGCCTGTGCGCGATCGCGCTGTTGGCTCCGACGAGCGTCATGGCCGGGGACGGCCATTGGTGGGACGTAGTGCCAGAGGAGGAGAACCCGTCGCCGTTCTACGACTCGATCCTGTATTCGGAGATCGCACCCAAGCTGCGCGAGATCGAAGTCAACAGCAACCGGGTCAAGGTGGAGGTAATCGGCCAGTCGGCCGGCGGGCGGGATATGTTCCTGGTCACCCTGTCGGCCCCGGAGTCGATGGGCCGGTTGGGTCAGTACCAGGCGATCAGTCAGACAATGCTGAAGGACCCTGAGAAGGCTCAGGAGATGATCGACAAGTTCGGGGATTTCAAAGTCCCGGTGTTCATCAACGGCAGCATCCACGGTGGCGAGTATCCGGGTACCGACGCAGCGATCAGGTTGATCGAGACGCTGGCCTATGAAGACACACCCGAGGTGCAGGCGATCCTCGAGAATGTGATTCTGCTGGTCAACGTGGTGCAGAACCCGGATGGCCGGGTGATGGGCACCCGCAGCAACGCCAACGGGTTCGACATCAACCGGGATTTCATCTCCCAAACGCAGCCTGAAAGCCGGGCCACCGTGGAGATCTTTACCGAGTGGAACCCGATGGTGGTTTTGGACCTGCATGGGTTTGTCAATCCGATGCTGATCGAGCCGACCACGCCGCCGCATAACCCCAACTACGAGTACGACCTCTACCTGCAGTGGGCTTTAGACGAGGCCTATGCGATGGAAGACGAGCTATTCGCCCAGCTAGGCTTGCCCGCCCTGATTCCGTATCGAGATTGGGCGGACGGTTGGGACGACTGGGGAGCGCAGTATGTGCCCATGTATGCCATGTACCACGGCGCCTACGGTCACACGCTCGAAACCCCCTCCCGGACCGAGGTGGGGGTCGACGCTCACTACGCCGCGGTGTGGGGTGCGCTCGAGTTCGTGGCGGAGAACAGAGAGGCGATGATCCACGATCAGATCGAGATCTTCCGGCGGGGGTTCCTGGACCTGCCGCAGATGCTCATCCCGGATGAATTGCTGGATGAAACCCAGTGGGACCAGTTCAACGAGATGACGGTTCAGGAGTTCCCGGCCGCTTACGTCATTCCGGCCGGCCTGCCCTTCCAGCAGAGTTCCCACCAGGCGGCCCGGTTGGTCGACTTCCTGTTGTTCAACGACGTGGAGGTCGAGCAAGCCAGCCAACCCTTCACGTTGGACGGTACAAGGTATCCGAAAGGTACCTACGTCGTCTGGATGGATCAGCCCAAACGCGGGCTGGCCAACACGATCCTCGACGCTGGTCCGGATCTCTCCGACATCGTAGGGCTGACTTTCTACTCGCCTCCAGCCGTGTGGAGCCACCCCTTGCTCTGGGGCGCTTTCCGGGCAGTGGCGGAAGAGGAACTAGCTGTCAATACAACCCCGGTTAACAATGCCGACAAACCAAGCGCATCTGTTTCAGGTAAACGCGCAGGCGCATACGCCTACGAGCCCACCAGCATCGCCGCATTCCAGGTGACGAACGAACTGATAGACCGGGGCGTTGCTGTCCAGCGGGCATCCAGCGCCTTCGAAGACGATGGCATGAGCTTCGAGCCGGGGACGTTCATTGTGTCCGCCGATCGGAGTTTGGCCAATGAATTGGCGAACCAGCACGCCCTGAATGTTTTCGCTATCAGCGGAGCACCGACGGATGCAGTTGTGATGGAGAAGCAGAGCATCGCCGTCTACGCCGACGAGGGCACAGTCCACGCTCTGGAAGTGCTCGGATTTGATTACGACGTAGTTGGAAGAAGTGATGTGAATGATGGTGTCGTGGAGGGTTACGACCTCTTCTTGAACCGCAACAGGTCATGGGGCGGTCTTAACGACGACGGTCGCGCCTCCCTTTCGGCTTTCTTCGCGGCTGGCGGTGACTATGTCGGGCTTCGCAGCACCGGGATCGAGATGGCAGAAGACGCCGGTATCATCGACGTTGACTTTGATGATGAGGACGGTAACGCCATCGTGGAAGTTGTCTATAGCGTCACTGATGGCGTTGCCGGCGGCTTCCTTGATGAGGACTACGCCTTCGTCTATACCCCGGCCTGGTTTACCAGGCTTGGGGCGGGCGTCGTCAGTTCAGCCGAGTTCAGCGACGGCGATTTCCTAATCTCCGGTTTCTGGCCGGGCTGGGGAATCAGTGGGGCTGCAGGCTCGCCCGTCGTTGTCCATGGCTCCAATGGCGACAGTGACACGACGCTCATTGGTCTGGATGTCACCTTCCGCGGTCACCCTGAGAACACCTTCCGCATCCTGGGCAACGCCATCTACAACGGCCTCGACTGAGCCAACCGAGAACCGAAGGAGGGCCGGCCAGCAACCCCGGCCCTCCTTCTATCCCGACCAAACCCACGCCAGTCATCGAACAGACCGGGGCCGGGAACTCTCACGCCGGGACAGTCGTCGGCGGGCTGGTGGGCAGGTGAAAGGTAGCGCCACGGCACCTACTCGTTGCTCCGGTCATGCTCATCTCGGCGGTGAGGCGCACCCGACAGACCCTCCACAGGGCTGGCCGAAGATGAACATTCCTGGGTGAAACGTCTCGCCAGAACCAGTCTGCGTCAACCACTATTGCGACGTGAGACAGACTCGGCTTCCGGGCCGGCATCGAGACTGCGCAACCTGACCGGCCCCTTTGCCGGCTACTCGAGAATATCCACCTCTCTGGCGTTCTTCATCAGGTACGCCTCGGCGACGTTCATGTCGAGGAACGCCCACCACCCCAGCAGGAGTCGTTGCATGGTCTCGTCACCAAACCCGGCACCCAGCGCCCCGTAATCCGCCAGTTCCCAGCGGCTCTCGGCGTCGTATCGACCAAACCGGAGAACCGTGAACCATGTACCGAGGTAGGTCCATCCTTCGGGTGCGTGCTCGGCAATCAGGTCGTGGTTCTCGAGCACCCACGCCCGGAATTCCTCCGACTTATCTTCTTTGATCTGAGAGCGAAAGATGTACTGCACGCGGATTTCTCCCCTCGCGTCGCTTCCATTGCATCCACCCCGTATTGAACGCCTGTTCAGCTTGGTTTGCCTACCCCCTTTGGGAGCCGGTGCACGAGCCCTCAACACGGCTCGGTCCCCGGTCGTCTTCGACCAGAGGTGAGTAGCCATGAACAGGCTCAATCGTCGCTGAGTGACGGTACCTGAGAGCGCTAGTTTGGTGTTGCCCTGCCGGGCCACGCACCCTCGACCAGCAAACCGGGAGAGCCTTGGACTGGGCAGACCAGGCCTTCGCCCAACAGAGCCACTGGACAGTGCGCCCGGCCGCCCGCCTTGTGGCATGAGAGTGGGGTCGGGTCGTTGTTCCACCGGTGACCCGACCCCACTGTGAACGACACTTGGCACACCTCGCTGACTAGCCGAAGTGGATTTGTCCCTCGTATTCCGCATGGAAGCTGATACCGCCGAAGGTTCCCTGCCCATGAACGTTCGCAAGACCCTCGGTGCCACCGATAATCACCCAGTGGCCTTCCCATACCGCATCAAGACTCGGCTCGCAGGTATCCGAGACTTGCTTGGCATTGGTCTTAATGACCATGGTGCCCTCGTGCTGAGTGCCCGATTCGTCTTCCACCGTCCCGTTGAACGTCATCTCGCCTTTGTAGAAGCTGAAGCCTGCCTTGGGATGACAGACGACGACGAATTCTTCCTCCGTGAATCCCTCGAAGGTACCTCCCCATACTCCGTGATCTTGGCCATAGATGAACATATTTGGGCCGGCAACCTTGACCTCTGGCTCCGCTGTAAGGACATAGTCCCAAGTCCCCGAGGCGTTGGCTGTGCCGGGTGCGGCCCCGACCGGCGCGACCGAGACGAGTAGTAGAGCTGTCACCATTACGAGGAGAATCAGTGCGCGAGGTTTCATCGCGCCCCCTTTCCCGACCCGTTGCAGGTCGGATACGAAACCCCCCTCACCCTGCATTGGACACCCGATCGATCCGGCTGGCTACCCCGCAAAACCTGCCAGCACCTGAGAGCGACGACGAGCAGCCCGCTGGAGAGTCGGAGGCGGGGATGGGTCATGAGTCCGGAGAGGCCACCCCTCCCGCTGCCCAAGACTGCTTTGGCCCGACCGGCTGGCGCGGGTTACGGGGTGGGGTGGTCCCTGAGCCAAGCTCGGAGCAGCTCGACATTGGCCTGGTGCTCTTCGTAGGTGACGGCATAGCGCGTCTCGCCCGAGTGCAGGTCAATGGTCACGTAGAACCACCAGTCGCCCGGCGGCGGTGCCAGGAACGCGTCGAGGGACGCCTCGTCCGGGGAACAGATCGGCGTGGGAGGCAGACCGTCGGACCGGTACGAGTTGTACGGCTGGTCAGACGCCCGTTCCTCACTGGTGGTGAAGATCCGGTCCTCGGGCACGGGGTAGAGGATGATCGAATCCATCTGCAGCGGCCCCCGGCCGGTCAGCCGGTTGGTGAGCACGCGCGCCACGCTGGGCTTCTCGTTCTGGTTGTACGTCTCCTTCTCGATCACCGAGGCAGCGGTCAGCACCCGATGCCACTGGTCGCGGGGAACACCGCGCTCTTCGAGTTGCGCCACCCGGCGATCCACCATCGCCTGCACCATTTCCCCTGCGCTTGCACGGTCGGCAGGTTCGTAGGTGCCGGGTGCCAGCCAGCCCTCCGGGTTGTCACCGGCCTCCGGCGGCAGCTCCGCCTCGGCGATGGCCGCCTCCACTTCGGCGGTGGCGAAGCCGAAGGCGGTGGCGATGTCCACCGCCAGGTGCTTGGTTAGAGCTCCGCCCGGCGCGACCGTGTCCGGCCCCGCACTGGGTTTGGGTACTGGGGTGTACCCGCTCGACGGCGAGGCCGGGGGCATCGACGTGGTCGTCGTCCCCGGCGGTGTAGTGGTGGTGGTCAAGGGTGCGGAAGCGGTCGTCGTGGTGGTAACGGGGGACAGAGGCGCCGTAGCGGACCTAGACGCAGGGTCCAGCGGCAAAGCTTCGGTCACGGAGGTCTCCGCCGCGGCCAGTTCGTCTGGCGCCGCGCCATCACTGCTCTCGTCTCCCCCGCCGCCGAGTGCGAACACCAGGGTCGCTGCCACCGCCAGCGCCGCCATGCCGGCCAAGGTCCGTCCCAGGGCTCTCGATCTCACGGACACCATCATGCCGCGGCCACGCAGCAACCCCGAACCCAGGTTGATGATGCTCCGCTCGGTGTCGAGTGTCCAGGCGAGCTGGTCCCGTCGAGGCTGGAGTCAATCGACTCCTCCTGCGCCCTCTGACGGACCCAGCATGACCCCTACTCCCCCACCGGCCGAGAAGCGAGCGGAGTGAGCGGGTGAACCTGGCCCGGCACCTGTTGTGGCTTCTCATGCTGGCGCCAGCCTTGGTCGCCGCGACACTGCCCGGTACCTGGGGTAACGAGCGCAGAAGTGCCGTGAGGGGCGAGCGTTGACGACTTGAGCGGCTAGTTGGCTATCTGCGCCAGCGTGTCTCGTTGGTGGAGCACGTTCTCTCGTGTGATGAGTTCAAGGGAGTGAGTTTCGAACCTGGTTGAGTGTCGGGTTCCAAGCTCGAACATGGCGAGGCTGTCAAGCTGCGGGCCTCCGGAATCCGGGATGATCCGGTAGTGGATGGACACAGCGATTATCTCGCCGATGTCTGGCTTAGCATCGGTTGGTGCGGCCGGTCCGTCCGTCTGAGCGAACACCTCAAGGACTTCAAGGGTGAAGTTGCCGGTGCCGAACCGTTGATCAGCTACACCGCTGATGTCCTGTGACCCGGTCGTGTCGATACCCAAGAGTGTGTCGGAGAACTCCGCATCATCTGCATACAGCTCCGCTATCCGCTTTGGATCTCCAGATACCCACGCCGTTGTGTATCGCCGCACGATCTCATCGAGTTGCGGGCAGCCGTCGAAGGCGAAACACCCAAACGGGAACGTCCCTAGGGTCTCGGCTGAGAACCAGATGTCGAAGTTCGTCACGTCACGGTTCTCGAACCTGAACCCGTCGAGTTCGACCACGGGCGGATGTTCTTCGGGTTCGGTAATCCACGGCGGCCAGTAGCCGTCGGGGATCTCTGTGCGGTAGGCGGCAGCATCGGTGGAGACGAACGTCTCGTTGACGATCGGTTCAACATTGGCGAAGTATCCGGTGAACCCGTTCAGAATCGGAACGATCCGTGCGGCGCCTTCGATTGCGTAGTCGCCGTCGGCCGGATCCCAGAAGACTGCATCGTCCGCGAATCGGCTCAAGGCTTCGCTGTTGTCTGGCCATGACCCCCAAAACCCGCCGAACTCGTCGGCGAAACCGTGCATCTGATCGATGTCCTCAACTGAAGCCACCACGGATGGCGGTTTGTATTCGCCCGATTCAGCCTCACCTCCGCCAGAATCCGAACAGGCCCCCATTGCCAGCCCCACAGCAGCTAGCACTACGAGAATACGTTTCACGAGGCGCTCCTGAAATCGCGAGAGGTCGCCAGCCCAAACAGTTTGTGCCTGTCTGCTTCATACTGCCAGAGGACAAAGTCCCCGAAGCAACCGCCCATAACGTGAGGCGATGACAGCCGTGTGTCCCGTTTCTCACGTATACCCCATTACAGAGATATCTATGTGGCAAGCGTGAGTTTCTATGCCCGTCCCAGGGGTGCGGGACCGCCGGGACCAACCGCATCCAGGCAAAGGGTGCCCGGAAGGAACCCCTGCTCCCCGAGCGGATCCAAGAAATCGCAGGGGCTGCGGCCGGGACGAGCTGTGCCCGGTCAGCCCTGTCGGTTGGTTTCGCCGTGGCGACCGCTCCTTCTGAGCGGCAAGGGTTGGTCTATGCCAAGTCCTCTTGCGCCCACACTGCCTCACGGTCCTCGACTCGGCGGAGACCGATGAGACCAGCCAACACGAAGCCGATCAACACGCTCATCGCGGCTTTCCGTCCCAAGCGCAGAATATCGGCTACCAAGGCCCACGCGAAGGGACCGAGGATGGTGGCAAATCGTCCGACTGTGGTGTAGAGACCATAAAACTCACCGAAGTGGCGGGGTGGGGAGAGCCGGGCCATGAGCACCCGATCCGCTGACCAAGTTGCCGCGATAGCCGCTCCACCAAATGGTCCTACCGCCCACACCAGCTCGGGTTGATCGGCCACTCCCGCCAGCACTGCTAACCCAATCCCGATCATCGCCACGAGCAGAGCAGCTTGCAGCACCCGCAAAGGACCGAACCGTTCGATCAATCTTCCGGCAGCCAACCCACCCGGTATCGCCGCGGCGATCGCCACCAACAGCACCCCTTTGACCGAGGCCTCGGAAAGGCCAAGTTCGTTTTGCGCGTACAGGGCGAGAAACCCTGCGAGCAGGGTATTGAGCGCGTCGGTATACAAGAATCGGGAGCCCAGAAACCGAACGAGGTGCGGGTAGCCGGACGCCCGCCTCCAGGAAGCCACCAAAAAGCCGATCGACTGAGACAAACCGGGCGGAGGGCCATGAGTGGGCGGGCGGGGACGTTCCCGCACAAACAGAAACGTGGGGATCGAGAACACCAGGAACGCGCCACCCAACGCCATGAACAGGGGAGCATATCCCAAACCGAGCACATCCCTGATCAGGACGCCGATACCCAGACCGATGAACGACCCCAAATAGCCGACCCCCACCCCGACACCCGAAACCCGCCCGCGAGTAGCTGGTGTGCTCACATCGGGAAGCATCGCGTCATACACTGCCGACCCCACATTCAGGCCGATTAGACCGACCCCGAGCGCAACGAAACTCACCCACAGCGGCCCGGATCCGAGGAACATCGTCGCGGTTACCGCCAACACGGTGGTCGCCAGCAAGGTTGGGAGACGGCGACCAAGGTGATCGGTGCGACTCCCCACCCAAGGGGCAGCGAAAACCACGATAACCCCAACGACGACATCGACGGCCGAGAGAGCGGAGTCGGGAAGACCGTTATCGCTCATCCAATTCGGGAACCCAAATCCGACCACCCCAAGAAACAAGATGGTATTCGCCAGGTCATAGGTCACCCACGCTCTCGTGGAAGACCTGGACGGGACCCACTCCGAGACCATGGCACCATCCCCGTCGGGGCGCAGCGCCGTTCATATTCTCATGAGGGCAGGTGCGTGTCCAGTCTCGCACCGAACAACGAACCGACCGACCGACAAACCTTGATCTCAGCAACCAACGACAATTGAGAGGTCGCCTGCTAGCGGTCTCCACCCGTGTGTCCCGCCCGTCGCCCGTCCCGGTGGTCAGACTGCGGCTCACTCCTCGGCCATCCGGTCAAGACCATCCAGGTCTGGTGCCGGGCCGGGCTCCTTCCGGCCCACTGGGAACCCGTTCGACCGGTACGAACTGATCGCCTGGCTACGGTCGGATGAGACCAAGGTGCGACCCGACGCTCAGTGATATCTGACCTCCCGGCTGGCGATCACCTCAACTCTGTAGGTTTGGACCGGAGAAGATGCGAACAGCGACTCCCGTTGGGGATCGTCCGGTACCGAGCCTTCCACTCGATTCTCTCGTCGCCTTCAGCTTCGTGCTGTTGGTTCGGGACTTGTGGCTGGCAGCACGGGGCGGTGGATCGACCCCGCCCTGGATGCTCGCCACTGAAATTACGGCGTCCGGTGGCGCTTTGGTGGCCGGGTTGACCGCCAGGCTGATCCAGTCCAATCGAAGCGGCTGCTCCAACGACCTCGCCGTCCAGATCAGTGTCGCCGCTGGTTCGATTGCCGCCGTCGTCCACGTCGCCCGATTGGCTAACTACGTCAGTGGTCGAAGTCCCGGCATCCGACGGTGACTGACTGTTTCACCGCCCCAGTTCGATGGATGACGACTCGCACCCGGTGACCCTCACCTCCGACTGCCCCTGTCGCCACACCGGCCAGCCGCCCGACTCTCGAAGCGATCCTGGCGACTTCTACTCCCCGGTGGGTACCGTCCCGTCTATGCGTCATGAGCATCCCGTCTGGTCGAGACCGTAACTTTCACGCCCTCCGGTACGTCTCCCCTCTGTAACGCACGACACGGAGCATGAAGGACCTGATATGTCTCGGTACGCAATCACGATGATCGGTGGGATAGCTATGACGGCAATCTCGGGGGCGCTGCTGATCTGGTGGCTGATCGCCAACACGGGGAGCGGTTATGTCGGGTTCTTGTGGATCATCGGCATGTTGGTGGGGATAGCCGTCTTCGCTGGCAGCGCCGTCGAGGCGATACGCTCACCGGATCACCGGCAGACCTGAACGCCTGCCCATCGACCCCCGGCACGTCTGCCCCGGTCGCCACAGCGGTCAGCCGCCCGATCGAACACTCTCGACTCAATGGTCTCTGTCGACTGGTCGAGGGTTCCGCATTCGCCGTCTACCCACACCGAATCCGATCGCACCGTTGGCAAAACTCGGAGACCGGGGCCGGCCGCTACCGCGCCGGGACGATGGTGGGTGGGCCGCCTCCCTTACGGTGTATGCGGTCTGCGCCGACCTGGCTCCCGAACACACTCCCTAGACGAAGTACCGGCGTGCCGAGGGTTTCTGAGTAATACCTGCCTTCTCTTCTACTGGAAGAAACCAGCGGTGGGCGGGCGTAGGGCGAGCGGAGCGAGCGGGTTCTCGGCCGCGGTACGGAGTCTCTCCGCCGGTCGTCAGGACGATCGATTCATCGAGTACATGAGCATCGGTGCCTCTCCCCAGACCGCTTCACGCTCGGCCGTCATCCCCAGCTTTTCGGCTACCCGCCGCGACGCGAGGTTGTCCTCGCTGATCATGGACACGATCCGATCTAGGCCGAGCACGGTGAATGCGTACTCACGCCACGCTTCACCCGCCTCGGTCGCGATGCCCTGCCCCCACCAGGACCGGCGGATGATCCAACCCAGTTCCACTTCGGGTCGGTCCTCCACCAGAGTACGGATCAAACCGCAGTCCCCCACCAGGTCCCCCGTCTCCCGCAAGATGACCGCACTTCGACCGAACCCGTCCACTTCGTAACGCTGCCGGTTGCGTTCGATCCATCGCCTCGACCCTTCCCGATCGAGGGGAGCACCCCATAGCTTCAGCGCCTCGGTATCTGCAAGCATCGGGGCGACCATGTCCAGATCGTCAAAGCGGAGGGGTCGCAACGTGAGCCGGACGGTCTCCAGGACGGGTGCGCCGTCGCTCACAGGCGTCTGCCCCGAGCGGGCATCGTTCAGAGCGACTCCTCCCATCGATAACCGGACAGCGTTTCCGGACTCAGCACCACCACCCGCTGATTGAGCGTCTCCGGGACGAGCGGCCGGTTCACCCACTCCGTTGCTCGGGGACCGGAGTAATAGCGGCTACGAATCCGGTGAATCACCGGCCGAATGTCGTCACCGACGAACTCGACAGGACCTTCCGCCATAACGTACTCCTCGACCGTGTGGGACTCGCCATAATCCTCAGAGTGAAAGGTGAGTGTCGCCCGCCCGACCTGGCGGATGATCCGACCATGGAGCGATTCCCGGGCAGTGATGAGCCAGAAGCGACCGTCCGAATAGTCGTACCAGAGGGGCACGGCCACCGGTCCCCGTCCCCGGCGGCTCACCGACAACACGACCACATGGGGCCGGGCCAGGTACTCCACGATCTCAGAGCCGGCCATCCGGGGCATGGACGCAAGCATACAGAGAAGGACACCTTCGACGCTTTGGCTTCCTGCCCGCAGCAGAAACCCTGTCCGCGTCGTCGAGCGAAGCGAGCGCCTCCGTCTGGCTGCACTCTGCCACAAGGAAGCGAGCGGCGGTGAAGAGGGCCGTGTCGGTTTCGTGGTTGTGGGGGCGGCCCGAGTTTTCCTGAGCAGTACCTTTGTCTCGGCTTCCCTCGTGGTGGAGCGTCCACCAGGGATTTACTCGTACCCGGTTGTCTTTGGGGTCTGTTGCAGCAGGCTCACATACCTCTTCCTAGCAAGCCTCCGAGGACCGAGGCCGGTCATGATCACGGCGGGACTGCCCAGGAGGTTCGGGACTCGGCTCGATCCAGGGGGTGGGATGTGGCCACACAGGCAGGGGAGGACTCAACAGGGTGAGCGGTCCCAACCGGCACCGAGGTAGATGATGCGGGTGGCCGAGTCCTCGGCCTCGCCGTCGAGCAGACCAATAATCGGAAGCTGCAACCACCCCGAAGGGGGGTCAACGACGAACGACCACTGCTCGCTGCCGCACTCCTTGCCGAATCGGACATTTCGATAGGCCGCCTTCAGGTCGCCCACCGTGGAGCCGACCGTGATATCGGTCTGGGTGGCAAAGAGACTGGACTCCGTCAGGTAATAGTGGAAGACCGGGCCTTCGGGCATCGGTCCCGGTGGTTCGGGAGCAGCGTCGAAATAGCCCCAGTAGGTGAACTGCAAGTAGAGAAGCTCCTCACCATCCTTCCCCCACCGTACGCTGAGATCTGTGTCCGCCGAGATCTGGATCTCCTCCCAGTCGGGTGGACCAAGCATGCCGGTGAGGACGGCCATCACCGAGTCAACCGATTCGCCGAACGAAACGACGCCGAGTCCGTCGTGGCGCAATTGGAAAGCTGCCGGGGTATGTGGGACGACCGGCCCGTTGATGTCGATTGGCGCGTTCACGAACCGGGCGAGACCGTCGATCGGAACCGGGTAGCGATCCCCACTATCAAGTCTGATCAGAGTGGCGGATTTGTCCTCAGCGAATCGGTCCCGCTCCGACTGCTGATTGACCAACAGATAGGTTCCGGTGAGGTCGAGGGGCCCCGAAATAGAAACTGGTGGTCTCTCGACGGACCTGAACCGCTGCTGGCTGCCGTCCGTGTTCCGGTCGACCACGGTGACCTCGGAGCAGTCTCGGTAGGCCAGCAGCTCGCCGTTGGGTGACAGCACACATCCCGACTTGCAGCACTCCTCACATGTCGGGTCTACGGGTGGGGCACCTGGGACTTCAACTGTTGCATGATCCCCGGATTCGGAGGTTGACGGGTCGAGGAAGAAACACCAATCGCCTACCTGTTCGTATCCGGTGGCAGCCAACAATCCCGCCCCCACCGACACCAGCCCGAAACCCATCTCGTAGGCACCCTGTTCCCACACTTCGTTCACACTGCCCGTCTCCACATCGAACACCCGCAGGCTGTCGGTCTGGCCAAAGAAGCCCCCCTCCCCCTCCGGCGTGGAGGACCGGACGTACACCACCCGCAAATGACCGTCATCACCCTCGAAGGCGTCATACAGGGCAAGGTCTTGACCAGCCCCCGCCGTCGGGACCAGAAGCTCCCGAGCAGCAGCCGAGCCTTGAGGAACCCACCACACCACCGTATCGTTCAGAGGCCCACCTCCCTGCCACCACGCCGAGCGCCCCCGCTCCACCTGAAACAACAACCCGCCCCGAGTGTCATCCACCGCATACACCACCCGCCCTATCACCAACTGGGATACCTCACCAGCAGAATCAACGTAGAACACACCATCCTGGTTGGTGACCAGCACCTCCACCACCGGCCACTCGGGCACTATGGAAGTCGTGGTCGAAGCGACAGACGTGGAGGATGAGGGCGTCGACACGGTCGTGGAACTGGAAGATGGTGACGTGGACGGTGCCGACGTCGTAGTAGTCGAGGCAGCACCCTCAGTACACGCCCACAGCAGCAGGCTCACACCACACAGGAGAGCGACACGGCGCATCGGCACCTCCAGCCATATTGTCTCTCCGGGGGCACCGGGTCGGCTAGGGCAGAGTGACAGATCCTGACCGCCACCCGGTAACCCCCACCCTCGTTTCCTCGGTCGCCGCACCGGCAGGTCGCCCTACCCTCGACGCGGCTGTCGCGATTTCTGCCCAGAATCCCACCTACCTGAAGGACCCGGCCACCGCACCTTCGTTGGTTACGGTACGAGTGGAATGAGGACCAGTTCGACCGGGCTGGTTTCGTCGGGTCTGGACCCTCCCAGGACCCACAGGGTCTGATCACCGCATACCAAACCCCTGGGCAAGGTGACATCGGCCAGATAGGCGAGATCGAGGTCAACGGCGACCCGGTTGGTCTCGGGGTCGATGCCCTTCAGGTGGGCCGAGCCGACCCCCCACGCCGAAGCGTCGATGACCCACATATGGTTCAGGCACCCGGTCATCGCAACACAAGCCTGATCGAGGGGGAACCGGGTCACAGTGTTGCCGGACCGGTCGACACGGACCACCTCAGTTGGCAAGTCCATCGCCTCGATGGGCAACCACACGTCACCGAAGGCGGCTTCCATCGCCCACGGCATGTAAATGTAGGGGGTGTCCGGGTAGAGATGGTTGATCGACCACTCTTTCTCCGGCTGGTTGGTGTTCGGGTTGATCCACACCAGGTCGTAGGGAAGCTCGATGCTGTAGTCGGTATCCTCAAGGCTGCGGGTCTCTTCGCTGACCGTCGCCCATACCCCCGATTCTGAAACTTTCGGACCCGCCAGGGAATCACCATGAAGAGGGATTGAAGTGACTATTGCTCCGGTTTGTGGGTCGATCCGATCCACCCTCACATTGCCCTCATAGGAGGGTCCAGACCCCCCTTGGGGACGGTCGCCACCTACCCACACCGAACCAAACCCCACGCCCATCAGATGGGGACGGCCCTCCACCTCGATCATGTGTGTGATCTCGCCGGTATTGGGGTCGATCGCCACCACCCGACCTTCCCACACGCATTCCCCCTCCGCGCAGGACACCTGCCGGTTGGCTGATACCCACAACCGGTCGGCAGCGTATCCCAAACCCCCCACCTCAAAGTTGCTCAGTTCCCCCAATTCGAGATCATCAAGCTTCTCCTGGGTGGCTTCGTCCAGACCAAGTACCTGAGCCACAAACGTCAACTCCGACTCGAACTCCCCCTCCGGCTCAATCATGGAGGCTGTCAGAACCCACACCCGGCCGGAACCGGCCACCAGACCAGCCGGGTCTCCGGTGCCAAGTGCGATCGGCTCACCGAGTTCGACATCGGCGGAAACCGCCGCTTCGCCGGTAGGTGTCGTCTCGACGGTCCCATCGCCTGCACACGCACCCACCAGCAAGACCAGAACAGCAAGAAGAGGCACTGAAAGGCGCATCCGCACCTCCACCCACATTATCTCTCCCCGACTGCCGTCCCACCAGGCCCAACAAGGGCACTCCACCCGGCGACCCGTACCCTGGCTGCTCCGGTCGCCGAAGGGTGTGCCGTAAACCATGCGGATGAACCCGTTTCTCGACGGATCGGAACTCTGGAGGGGGTGCGGGGGTAGGCAACGGGCCGAATCTGTGGCTAAATGTGGTGAAGGGCGGGAGCGTCCGCCGCTTGACCGGGCCGACCTCGGAGCAGGTCGACCAGCAGCCATCCGACTGGCACCTTCCGGCTTATTCGACGTGGAAATGGGTGAACCTCTCACGCGGGTCGTGGCCACCTTCGAGTCACAGAAGACGGGCAGCCCGACCGGTTAATGAGCGATGGGGGAGAATGATGCGTCGCCTACTCGCTATGGCCACCGCGCTGGGGTTGCTCGCTACGGCGTGCACCAGCGGTGGCTCGACCACCACGACCGTGGCCGGACCTGCTGAGACTTCGATCACCACGTCAACCACCCTCCCGGCCGCCGCGGCCGAGCCGGTGACCTCGATCCTCGATTCGGGCGCGGGCGGGGTCGACTACATCGGCCATATGCCCAATATCACGATCCCTCCCGACGGCATGCCGTTGGTGATCTACTTGTCCCACGACCGGGCCGAGGAAGGTTCGGAGGACTGGGTGTTCAACGTGGCGAAGTGCAGCGACCCGACATGCTCCGGTGATGTTTCCGTCACGGAGTTCGACGTGCGCAACTGGGGTCAGCGGCCTGCCGTCACTCTCGGACCCGACGGCCTGCCGGTCTTCGTGTATCTGGATATCGAGACCGACGAAGAAGGCCGGCAACGGATGACCGCGGATCCCTCGTCCCGGCCGGACGATCGGCTTCACCTGGTCCGGTGCCTGGATGCGGCCTGCGCCGAGCACACGGAGACGGATCTGGGACCCGGCCAGTCCGCCTCGGTCGTGGTTCCCGCCGATAACTTCCCGCTGGTCGCTTTCAACGAGCTCGAGGAGAACGAGACGGTCTTTCTCAAGTGCGCCGACGCGGACTGCGACTCGAGCACGCCCACACGTCTCCAGGGAGGACGATTCGTCTTTGGTGCCCCTCTGCTCCTCGACCCCGACGGCTTGCCGATGCTGGCTTTCGCTCGCAACGAACTGCTCACTGAGGAGACGGCGGGCGAGCAACGGCCGGGATTCGTGAACGTTGTGTATTGCAATGATCTGGCCTGCTCGGCCGTAGGTGATCTTCTCACGGTGACCGAGACCGGGGAGAACCCGAGGATGATCGGTTGCGGACTCGGGCCGGATGGGCCGGTGTTCGCCATCGATGTGCACAACCAGTTCGAGGTCGTGCGATGTCTTGACCAAGCTTGCAGCAGCTCGGGCCCGGCCTCGCTGATCGGCCCGCCCCGGCCCCGCGACCATGGGTCCATGGTGGTCGACGCCGACGGCGTGCCGGTGTTGGCCTACGCCACCGACGACGGCCTGGCAGTAGCCAAGTGCGACGATCCGGACTGCACCGAGGGAACGATCGCCACTCTCGATAAGGGCTGGATCTTTGATCTCAGCATGACGTTGACTGAGGGCGGGGACCCGGTGATCGCCTACTACGCGCCTCCGGAGTTGAAGATCGTCACCTGTGTCGACCCGGGTTGCATGGAGGGGGCTATCGAGGTCGCTGCCTGGGATCAGGAAACCTCGGTGGCCGAGCCGCCGGCGCCCGTCGGCGAGGTCATGGCCGGATGGTTGGCGGTCCCGGACCCCGAAGGCGTCTTCGGCCGGGGTGGCGGAGGCGGGATGATGCAGGTCCTGATAACTGAGACCGGGCTGCTGGCCTTCGGTCAGGAGTGCGGCATCGTCGAGGGCAGCACAGGCGACTGCTCCGCCGGTGTCTGGGCGTCACCGGACGGCCTGTCGTGGGAGCGGGTGGCGGACCTCGGGCCGGCCGACGTCTCGGCGGCAGTTGCCGGCGGACCCGGCTTCGTGGCGGTCGGGAGCACCTGCACCTTTGGACCCGCAGCTCCTCCAGCCGACTGTGCTCCGGCCATCTGGACGTCATCCGAAGGCAGAGAGTGGCAGCGGGTTCCCCACGACGAAGACCTCTTCCCGGGCTGCCTCCAGGTCGATGACCCCTTCTGCTCGCTGTCCGTGGATGGAGTCGTGGTGTTGCCGGGAGGAGACCTGCTGGCGCACGGCTACAGTGCCGCAGGGCTCACCGTCTGGGCCTCCCCCAACGGACGGACGTGGACCCGGACCGAGGAGCCGTTCCTCCCCTTCGGTCCCGACCCGGACGCCTGGTGGGTCGACGGGATCATCACGTTCGGCGAAACCGTCATCGCCACCGGTGGAACGTGCCGGGAGGCTGAAGTGGCGTACCTGGGCTTCAGCTGGAACCGGAACGAGGACGGGAACGGGGTGGTCGTGACCACCGTGGAGGCCGACAGCGCCGCCGAGGCGGCCGGACTGGAAGCAAGAGATCTGATCGTGGTATTCGACGGCGAGCCGGTGATTGAGAGTCTCTCTGGGTTGATCACGGCCAGGGAACCGGGCGAGACGGTCACGCTGACCGTGCTACGCGATGGCGATGAGATCGACCTCGAGGCAACACTGGGGACGAAGGAGGATTATTTCTGCTCGGCGCGGCTGGCCACGTCTCCCGATGCGACCGTCTGGACCCCCATTGAAGGTGTCCTCGAGGCGGATGGCGACTCGTGGTTCGGATACTTCACCGAGTGGGCGGGCGGGTTGCTGTCCGTGAGCGAGGCATGTGACGTCGCCTACAACTGCGAATCGGTAGTCGTGACCTCACCGGACGGCACCACCTGGGAGAGCCGGCCGACCGGTGAGACCCTCGCGGATGTCCGGCTGAACCGTGTGTTCCCGTTCGGTGATGGGCTACTCGGCGTCGGGAGCACCTACGACGAACTCCTGGGCGAATCACAGGGGGTGTTTGCGGTCTCCACCGACGGCGTGGACTGGGCGCTGTACGCCACCGATCCCGCCGTGTTCGGCGACCACATCGGCTTCAGCTACCTCGTCGAGCTGCCCGGTCGCCTGGTGGCCGTTGGAGCCGGCGGGGGCGGACCGGGCGTGTGGGTCTACGAACCGTCCGACTAGTGCCGCCCAGCATTAGCGGACCCAGCTGAAATGGAAGCAGCAACCGGCAATCGGACCGGTCCAATTCTCGTGGCTATTTCTGTGCATACCCACCCGGTCCAGCACTCGCTTCACCGTGTACGGATGCCACCTGTCCGCCCGCTTCGGAGGCAACCCCTCCCGCGTCAATACGTCGGCGATCTGTTCGGGCACCTATATGAAGGGTGGGACGATGCTGCAGCCTGCTCACAAGGGGCCAGATCCATATATCGAGAATGTCGCACTACCGTCCACTCGTATAGAAGTCGTTCACGACCCGGATGCCATGGGTGACGGGTGGACAACGAGACCGAATCACATCAACTAGCCGCCACCGCCGGAGCCGCTCTCCATCGGCGATACGATCATCTCGGTGGGTTCTTCAAGGGCCCCTTTCGCCGCCGCCTCCGACCAGCGTTTCTCGATCTCCTCGGATCCGGGGATGTCGACCTCCCGGAGCAGGCGGCTCAGCTCGTTTTGGCGGTCCCGGAGTTTGGACCGTTGATAGAACGCATCGGAGGGGAGACTGTTGAGCTGGTCGAGGATCTCACCCAGCTCGGCTCGGAGTTCCTTCTCGCCGATCATGTCCGGTTGCTCGTTGGTCATCGGTCACACCTCCGGTCTCGACTGCTTACCCATCAGCGGTGGTGACGAAGGCATGGGCGAGCGCCTCCCCGCCCGCTTCTGAGTCCGCCTGCGTCTGGAGAACCTCAGAATCCATTGCACCAATCGACCAAGCAACGACCGATTCCCCGTAGACGGCCGAGAACGACCCCCCGCCCGACCGGCTCCGCCCCCCAACCTCCTCGGGAAACGCAGCGAACACCGCCGCAATGTCTTCCTGGGTGTCCGGTATCTCGACGTTGTCGAGACCCCACGGTGGAGCGTCGGTCAACCCACCGCCGGTTTCAGCACCGCCGCAGGCTCCACCGACCAACGCCACCACCAGGACTATCAGAAGAAGGCTGGTCCTGAGCTTCATGGCGACATCCTTGTGATCACCATGGGCGAAACGACAACGAACGGGAAACGGGCCCTTTCCCAGCGGATTCCACGGACGTTGCCGGAGCTTATCGCTCGTTGCGTTGACACTCCGAAAGGGACTCCCTTCCCCTACTTCCGTTCGCGGCGCCAACGCTGGCGTGTGGGACCCCGCCACCCAGGGACGGGCTGATCCCAGCGTTCGGCGATGTCCGACTTCTCAATGACTGCCAACACCTGTTCGAGATCGCCGGAACGTACGAGAAGGCGGATCTCTGCGTAGAAGTAAGTGTCGTCAGACATGAGCAGCTCCACTGCCAAGCCCTCGGCCCGACAAGCTTCGGCGATCACCTGAGCACGGAAGCGATTCATACCCACCGGTATTTGCGTCAGGTCGTCCATGCCGGACACTCCATGCGAAGACCGACGGGACGGGGTGCGGTGTCCCATGTTCTCCTCTCCATAGCACCCGCTTCAGGCCCCCCTCCCTGCGGGCCAACCAACGTGTTTCCACCATACGCTCCGATAGTGGGATTGTGAACCGGACAATTGGTTGGGTCGGGGACCAACTCATGTGCGTGGTGGAAGCGACGCTCGTAACTCCTGGTCGCCACCCGGCGATCCTCACCTCGGATGCCCCGGTCGCTTCACCGGCCAGCGCCCGACCCTCGGAAACGGCCTGGCAATTTCTGAGCGGCAGTTCTCACGGATGGTGTACTACCTGATAGAGATACCCATACGGGATCCGTGAGGTTGGGGGGCAGAGGGGGGAGCGGCCCGCAGACCGCTCCCCCCTCTGATTGAGCCGACATCGCCCCCTATGTCGTGCCAGGGAGACGCGACTTCGACCACCACCCCCTCGTTGGATGTTCAGTCGTGATGGCCGGATCGGTCATATCCACCTAGGAGCCGCCGCCGACCTCCATCGGGGAGATGATCATCGCGGTCGGTTCTTCGAGAGCGCCTTTCGCCTCTGCACCTCGTCTTCTTCACATTTCTTCACATTTCTTCACATCCTGGCGCACTGGGCGGCGCGGTGACCTGGTGTCATGAGATCCGACACGATCGGTATCCCGGCTCCCTATGTCAGTTCGGCAGGCGACGCCACTCGGCCCGGATCGTTGCCGTGACTTTGCCGTCGACCTCGATGTGGCCTTGGGCAACGGCTCGATCTTCGTCCAACTCGACCACCTTGGCCCGCAGTTCGATCGGTCGGTCGAGCGGAGTGGCTCGGCGCAACTCAACCTGGTAGGACCGGGTCACCCATGGGGCCCCGTCGACATACGGGACCTTCCCGTCCCGTTCCCACACGGCGCGCAGCACCGCGGCACCAGTGTGGCAGTCGAGCAGTGTTCCGACGATACCGCCCGCCACGACCTCGGGACCCGCCCGGTGGATTGGCGATGCCGACCATCGGGCGACCACCTCGTTACCGTCCGGGAAGCTCTCCAATCGGAGGCCGTCCTCATTGGCCGGGCCGCACCCAAAACACAAACCGTCCGGATACCATTTTCGTTGTAGCGACTCTGCCACGAGCACCCCCGACGTCGTTGGCCGCTTCTCCGGCTGATCCTACGCGGTCGGGCCAGCCGGGCGGCAGCAACCGCCTCATGTCAAACCACCCAGTGAGTAGCTCGATTCTTTGCCCGGTCGCCACACCGGCCCGCCGCCCTACCGTCGAAACCGGCCTGGCAATTTCTAACCCATCCTCGCCGGTTTTCCCTCACCGTGCGAGCGTCAGCGAGCGCACACGTCTGGGGTGGCGGGTGGGCGAGGGCGAGCGAAGCGAGCAATTGCGAAGCAGACTTTCGGGCGAGCGGAGCGAGCAATGGCACCGTGGGCCGCCTGCTCTGAGGGAATGAGCGGCTCCGGGGTTTTCGTAACGGATATCCGGTCAGGAGGGTGGTATCTGCCCCAGAACGGTTCGTAGAGTGGCGAGGAACTCGTCGACCGGCACCCGATGGACCTTGGCGGCCCGTTCGACCGTGAGTGCCTTGGTGATGAACCTGCGGACGTTGTAACCGGCCACCCGTTTGATCCCGAACACCTCCATGACCCCAGCGACGTCGCCGTATTCACGGAGGATATCCGAGACCTTGGTGTCCTTGGTGATGTCCACGCCAACCTCCCGTGGGCTGAATGATGCGGTGACCGTGTGCAACCCCAACCCTCTTGCGGGTGAGGGCGGGGCGAGCGCACCGAGCGGTCGTATGAACCGGGTGACCGGGATCGGCTTTTTCTAAGAAGTACCGCTACTTCTTCTATTGGTAAAACTCGATGGGTGGGGGTGGGCGAAGCGAGGGCGAGCAAACGAGCGTGGAGAAGTGGCGGGCAATATCCACGGAACGGATTCTTCTAGGTAGTACCTACTACTTCTATTCGAAAAATCCGGTCGCTTCGACGACGGCGAGGGTCGCATCCATCGACACATGAAT
>Ga0224512_10001668_pt1 | contig 21117 bp, 15 predicted proteins | sample SF_May12_sed_USG_4_FD_169103 | JGI IMG/M metagenome (GOLD analysis project Ga0224512, IMG submission 169103) | Sediment microbial communities from San Francisco Bay, California, United States - SF_May12_sed_USGS_13 | ecosystem: Environmental > Aquatic > Marine > Sediment | place: USA... | reverse complement strand
GGTCGCAGCCGTCTTCTTGCCGCTGACTTTCGTGACCGGGCTCCTCGGCATGAATGTCGGTGGACTGCCCGGGTTGGAAAGCCCGCTGGGCTTCGTATGGTCCGTTGTCGTAATGGTGGTCGCTGCTGTCGGACTCATGGCATTCTTTCGCTGGAAGAGGTGGTTTTGACGCCCGCAGCAGCCCGCCTGTCGAAACCACACGCTGATGAGCACTATCGTGCAATACCTGACCGGCCGCCGGCGGCGAGCCGTTGTATTGCTGGCTTGCCTGCTCCTGCCGTCGGCAGCTGTTGCGGACCTGCAGATCAGGGGCGTTGACGATGAATTGTCTCGCAATATTCGCAATTACGTCACGCTTGCGACAGAACCGTGCAACGCCGAGCAATGGCGCGTCCGGCGGCGCTTCCGTACGATCGAAGCGGAAGCCAGGAGCGCCCTGGAACCGTTTGGCTATTACTCGCCTGTCATTCAGTCCAGCCTCGAACGAGATGACGATTGCTGGCGCGCGACGCTGTACATCGATGCGGGGAGACCGGTCAACCTGCGAAACGTCGACATCGCCGTGTCCGGGCCCGCTATTGACGACCCGGCCTTTGCTGAATTCATATCGCCAAGACCACTCACTGCCGGCGCACAGCTGCGTCACTCAGACTACGAACGACTGAAGAAGTCTTTACAGGTTCGTGCAGCCGAACGCGGCTACCTGGAAGCCGAATTCACCGAAAACTCGATCGACGTTTGGCCGGATGAGTTCGCTGCGGATGTTTCACTGAATTTCGCGAGCGGCCCCCGCTACGATTTTGGTGAGATACGGCAAGACCAGGCATTTCTTGACCCGGCACTCGTCATAGCTCATCTCGAATTCGACAGTGGAACCGCGTACGACTCCCAATTGCTCGCCCGGGCCTATTCCGACCTGTCCGCCAGCGGCTATTTCCGTCGCATCGAGCTGCTGCCGGAAACCGAGCAGGCACAGAATAATCAGGTTCCCATTCGCCTTCAGCTCGAGCCGGCAGACCGGATCGAATACACGGTCGGTGCCGGCTTCTCGACCGATACCGGGCCGAGATTGAGGGCCGGCTACCACAATCGACGCGTAAACACGAAGGGCCATCGATTCAATATCAACACGAGCATAGCGTCCGTAATTCAAGGCATTACGGCGGAGTATCGCAAGCCCCTGGCAGATCCGCGCAGCGAATGGATGAGCTATACAGCCGCACTCACATTTGAAGACACGGATACCTTTGAAAGCGACGCAGCACGTTTCGGCATCCGGCGATCAAAAAAACTCCGGCCAGAATGGATACGGACGCTGTCAGTCGATGTGAACTACGATCGATTTGATATCGGCGGCGAGACAGGCACCAGCACTATGGTCTTGCCCGCCATTGCGTTCGACCACCGACGCTCGGACCGGCAGGTATTTCCGACGCGCGGCCGTCGCTTTGGCTTCGAGGTTCGCGGTTCCGGCCGGTCCATTGGATCCGATACGACGTTTATTCAGGCATCGGTGTGGGCCAGGTGGGTTCGATCGATCACCGACGACAGTCGACTTCTTGCGCGCGCGTCGTTCGGCGTTACGAGCAAATCGGAGTTCGACGACCTCCCGCCGTCAGTGCGCTTTTTTGCAGGCGGTGACGAATCCGTCCGTGGCTTCGGGTATAACACGCTTGGCCCGGAGGATGATGAAGGCAATGTGATCGGCGGCAGCAACCTGCTGATTGCCAGCATTGAGTACGAACATCGACTGCGCGGTAATTGGTACGGCGCGGCGTTCGTCGACGCTGGAAACGCCTTCGATGGCTCCGAAGTCGACGCAGCTGTCGGTGCGGGACTGGGCGTAAAGTGGCTCTCGCCGGTGGGCCCGCTGCGATTCTATCTTGCTCACCCGCTAAACAAGGTCGACCGCAGCGTCCGTCTGCATGTACGACTCGGAGCGGATCTGTGATTCGGCGCATCGCGCGCTGGTTTTCTGGCATTGCCTTTGGTGCTCTGCTGATCTGCGTGGCTGTGATCTTCTGGCTTGTAGCGACAGAGAGCGGTACACGCTGGTTGCTTGCAAAAGCAGTGCCGGTGCTGCCGGGTGAAATCAGCATCGCCAGTGTCGACGGCACGCTGTTGCGCGGCGTGCAGCTCAATTCGATTAACTGGCACGACGCGTCTTTGCTTATTTCGGTTGATAGCGTGCGCACGCAATTCGAATTGCGACCACTACTCCGACGAAACCTTATTGTCTCTCTTCTCGATGTGCGGGTCGTTAGCGTATCGGTTGCTGATCGTTCCGACAGCGATCGGGACACGGAATCGTTTGCACTTGATCTTCCAATAGATGTCTCGCTTGCCGGCGCGTCAATCACGGACATTCGTGTTCAGATCGACGATAGCGAGTATCGGATTGATCAGATCAAGTTAGGTGGCCGACTGTCCGGGCCCGAACTCGATTTGGAAATATTCAGCGTCGGCAGTGATCTGGGCGATATCGAATTGTCCGGAAACATGCGCCTGGCCAGCCCCTACGAGAGTTCTTTGGATGGCCTGTGGACGCTGCGAATGCCTGAACAGCCGTCGCTTGCTGGTCACCTTGTGCTGAGCGGCAATAGTTCGCGGTACGAAATTCAGCATGACCTGACAGAGCCCTACGCCATTGCCACGACTGGTTCGATAGCCGTTACTGACGAAGAACTTCACGTCAATGTCCAAAATACCTGGCAGCTCGTGAATATCCCCACGGCGGATGGACGTTCCATAGCGGTTCGTGACGGGTCCTTTTATGTAGACGGCACAAACCGTCAATTCACTTTCGACGGCAGCGCAACCGTCGAAACCGCGGCGACACCCCCACTCTCCGTTTCGCTGAGCGGCAACAGCGACTCACAGCAGATCGTTGTTCAGTCGATATCCGTTGCCAGCGATTTGGGACACCTGACTGCGAACGGTTCGATCATGATCGTTCCAGAACTGAACTGGGACCTGTCGTACGAGATTGCTGACATCGACCCCGCTGTTATCGATCAGACCCTTGGCGGCCGGCTGCACTTGCAAGGTACGTCGACCGGCCGCATTGTCGATCAGCGCGTTTTTGCGAGCGCTGCCATGGAAAGCCTGGCAGGCAACCTCAATGGCTATCCGGTCAAAGGTACTGCGGCATTGACTTATGCTGATGAGGTGCTTCGATTCAAGAACGCGCGCGTCGATGTAGGCGATAATCACGCAGTTTTCGACGGCAGCTACGGTACAGCGCTCGATGTCAACGCTGCTCTGCGATTACCCGATATAAGCCAGTTGCTCGTGGATGCCACCGGCGCGGTCAACGGCGAGCTTCGCCTGAGCTCGGGGCCCAGTCGCGCCGCGTTGACAGGCGATCTGGAAATGTCTTCGCTGACGTGGCAGGACTACTCTGTCGATCACCTCGAAACCCGCTTTGCCCTGCCAATGGTCGGCGCCGGAAGGATCGCCTTACGCGCTCGTCATGCGCGCATCGGCCAGAACAACTTTGAGTCCGTATCCATTGATGGCAATGGTTCGGCCCGATCACATGAACTCGCCGCGCAGATTGATTCACCAATTGGCCGGGCAGAGTTGCAAGCCACGGGTCAATATGTCGAAAAGCGGTGGTCCGGCTCAGTCGAGTCATTGTCGGTGCGCGGCGATGCGCTAGGGGAGTGGGTACTGCAACAAACCAGTGGTGTCTCCGTCTCTGTCGCGGCCGTCAATGTCGAACAGTTCTGTCTCGCCGCTGTATCTCCCGCCGGAATTGCCTGCTTCGAATTGAATTTCGAAGAGGCCGGGCCGTTGCGATTCAGCACCTCGGTCAGTGGATTGCCACTCGCCGCCTTGCCGATGAACCTGCCGGAAGCGTCGAGTATTGCCGGTGTCATCGAGGCCGATGCCAACGGCGAGTTCCTGGACCAGCGCCTTAACGCAAATGCCAATATAAATATCCCGAATCTCGGCCTCCGTGCCGTTTATGAAGACGACGAGATCACAGCGGATTTCGACCTGGCCACCTTCAAGGCATCCATTGTCGATAACCGTCTTGATGCTGAACTTCAGCTCGCTGCGACGGATAAGTCAGCCCGTGCCAGCGCGAATATTGGGCTTGCTGACATCCTCGACGGTCGGTCGCCGGTAACGGGAGGTGCGGCTCTCGAGCTCAGCGATTTGTCCCTGATCTCATTTCTCTATCCCGATGTCACGAAAACTGCCGGCCACATCGGCGGCCGGGTGGATGTGTCAGGCAGCATGGCTGCGCCCGAGTTCGTCGGCGAAATTGTCCTGCGGGACGGTGCATTTGAGGTCAGACGGACTGGTGTCGCGGTAACCGACGTCAGCTTGCGCTTGCGGCAACTCGAGACCGGTCGTCTGAGCCTTGGCGGCACCGCAAAATCCGGTGAAGGCCATCTGTCGGTTACTGGTGCGACCACCCTGACTTCGACCGAGGGAATACGCACGCAGCTAACGCTGGAGGGCGACAACTTCGCGCTACTGCGCTTGCCCGAGTGGCAGCTTGCGGCATCGCCTTCCATCGATGTCGTTCTCGATGATCGGGCGGCTCGCATCAGCGGCAAGCTGGGCATTCCCAATGCCAGCATCACGCTTCATGAGGTGCCGGACACGGCTGAGCAAGCCTCGGCCGACGTGATTGTGCATCGCGCGGACGAGACGCAGAAGACCGTACGCCGGGAACTTTTTGTCGACGTGCGAACGGTTCTCGGAGAATCTGTCTCACTCTCGGCATTTGGCCTGACGACCGGCCTCGAGGGTGCGGTACGCATAAGCGGCGGCAGCAAGTCTCCGTACGCCGGGGCCGGCCGCCTCGTTCTGCGGGAAGGCCACTACAAGGCCTATGGGCAAAACCTGCAGATCGAACGCGGCGAGCTGATATTCAATGGTCCGCTGGATAATCCGGTGCTGGACATTCGCGCGACGCGTACAGCGAGCGACGGCGTGGTTGCCGGACTGCATTTGACGGGCACACCGGCGCAGCCGCGATCCGAAGTTTTCAGCGATCCGGTTCTCGGTGACGCGGAATCATTATCGTACTTGCTGACTGGCCGACCACTGGTCAGTGCCAATGCCGAGCAGGGAGACATGCTTAACCAGGCTGCCTTCGCGCTGGGCCTCAGCACCGCGGGAAGCGTCGTGTCACGCATCAGCGACCAGCTCGGTCTCGACACGCTTGCCGTAAGGGGTGGTTCGGGCCAACAGCAGCTTGTAGCTGGCAAGCAATTTGGACGCCGCCTGTTGGTCGAGTACGCCTATGGCATCGTCGACAACCTCGGCACCTTGCTGTTGCGCTACCAATTGAACAGCCGGATCGTCCTGGAATCGAGGTCCGGCTCGGTCAACAATGTCGACGTTGTCTACAGCGTCAAAAAGAATTAGCGCCGCACACAGAAAGCCGGCTTGTGGAGCCAGATTCGTTCGTCTACCGAATTACCTCGACGAACAATTGTTGTTCGCCATCGACTCACCTGTCAATCCGTGGAACTGCGCAATGCCATTCTCTCTCGTTCCTCGATGATGTCGCGCATTTTGCGCTGGCGTTCCCGGCTAATGGGGTAACGCCACATAAGCCCGATGACGATCGCATACGCGACCACCGGTAACGCAACGATCAGATAGCGCAGGCGCTGCAGCGCGTCCTCAGCATTGTCCGAACCCAATGCCGGGTCAAAACCGAAAGGCGAGAGGAAAGAGAAACCAATGAAGATCCCGATACCCGATGCGAACTTGCTCGAAAGCTGCAGGAGCGAGTAGTAGAGACCCATCCTTTCAGAGCCGCTCTGCAGATGATCCTGATCGCACACGTCCGCCATCATCGCGCGGGGCAGGAATTCATTCGCCGACGTATTGAGCCCCACGATCAGGAATGCAGCCGTGGTCAGGACGACACTTCCCGGCGGCAGGACGAGTAACAACATAGGTGCTATGGCACCCGCCGTAACGGCTATTTGCATCGCCCCGTGCTTGCTCAGGTTCTGCGACAGCTTGACCCAGACCGGCAGCCCAATCAGTCCGCCGATCACGAGAAAAACGAGAATAAATCCGATCCTCTCTTCGAGATGCAGAGTGTAGGATACGAAGAAGACAAACAAGCCCTGCACGAAGTAGGTTGAGAACGTGAGCAATGAATTGGCCACCAGGAGCCGCAACAAAGCCAGGTTACGGAGCACGATCGCTGCACCTTTCTTGAACCCCAGATGCGGGCGATTGGGAGTTGCGCGCTCCGGAACGCTAAGCAGGCAGATGATGGCCGTCAGAGGCAGAACAACAATCATGAACCAGCCGATGGCCGACGCCGTTTCTTCGTAGGTGGGTGATCCCATGCGTTCCATGAGCGCCGGTACCAGACTGATCAGAATTCCGCCGACCATGACGCCCACCTGAAGCAGTCCCGTAATTCGAGAGCGACGATCGTAGTCACGAGACAATTCCATGGCCCAGGAGGTGTGACTGATGGTCCATGCGTCCCAGCCTATGTACAAGGTGCTGAGCCAGATGAACAGGTAGAAACCTGTGGCTGACTCCGGCGGCCTGTAGAGCATCGATATCGCCAGCACGAGAATCGGTACTGACAGAGCGAGCCACGGCCGGCGGCGGCCGTAGCGAGTCCTGTAGCTGTCCATGAACAGGCCCCAGATCGGGGCAGCGATCATGTCAACGAACTTCGCCAGCAGGAAAATCAGGCCGACCGTAGCGGCACCGAGGCCCCGATGCTCTGCGTAAAGCGCGGGCAGGAACACGAAGACGGCGGTCACGAGCATGTTCAATCCGAGCGCGGGCAGTGAGAACCCGATCATCCGCAGATTGCTGGCATGGACATCGCTCATCGCCACAGAATAAAGAGTGCTCCTCCAGAAGCAAGGTCAATTCATCATCAAGTGGCGCCCTGCTATGATGGGCAGGCCATTCATCGGCGGAGGTATCGTGATATGCCTGTACTTTTCAACTGTGACAGCATCAATGCGGTTTCGATGGCGGACGGCGTCACCCGTCAGGCCTTGATCACGCCCGAACGCGTGAACAACGACTGCTTGCTGCTGGATCGCTGGAGCTTCGACGCCGGCGCGAGCAACGAGATTCAGGTCGCTACGACCGATCTTGCCTGGTTTCAGCTACTCGAGGGCGAGGCAACGCTGAATGGATCGGCCGGGCAATATGATCTGACCACTTCTCACGTCGTATTCCTGCCACCCGGCTTTTCCGGCACCCTGAGCACCACCGACGCGGCCGTCGTCCTGTATGCCGGTGTGCCGAATGCAGACAGGTTCGATCCGGGCTTTGCGGCATCCTCGCTGGAGTTTCGCTGCGTTGACTGGCGCGCAGAGCCGGCCCTCGATTCGGAGCACGATGCCCGCACGCGAATCTACCTCGTGACACCGACGCTGTTTGGAACGAAAGCCGTCAAAGGAGAGATGATCATCTACCCTCCCGGTACGCAGGCGTCGAATCACCATCATGAAGGTGCGGAGCATTTTCAATACATCATCAGCGGTAACGGCACAGCGCTGCTCAGTGAGGAGCCGCATCCAGTTCGCGCCGGAGACACGCTCTACAATTACGAATTCGAGAGGCACAATTTTATTAATGACGGCGACGAGGATCTGGTCTTCGTCGAGTACTTCGTGCCGGCGGAGTGCCGCACGGTGTGGGTGAATCCCGATCTCGTCTGTGCCTGGTTACCGACCGGCAAAAACATCGATGGCGGCGAGCCTTCCCGCGATATCGCGGCGCACAGCTCGGCGGAATCCGTCAACCCCGAAGGTGTCTGAGCCGCTTTGGTCATGCCCGTCAAGATAGGGCTCACGATCTGCATGGCGCTCTGCATGTGCTCTTGCACCTACATCAAGTACGCCTCCGTGCAAGCGGAATACGCTCGAATTCAAAACGCCGAACCAGGGCAACTCAATGTAAAGCACATGCTCGACAGGGATACGTTTTTCGTGCATGGGCGTTGCGATGATACCGCGGGCCGATACGCCGGATTTAGAAAAGCAATCGCCGCGTTTTCCAGTAAGTACCGGTCCAATGAACGTGTAGACACAATGTACTTCGAGGTGGCTGGATCGCACTTCGGTCTGAATCTGCCGGAGGGCCACTTTGATATTCTCGTATTTGCCGATATCGATAGTGACGGCGCATTCGAGGCCTCAGAAGTCATAGGGAAGCGGGTGATCGAACTAAGCAGCGCGTCAGTGCCGGACAAAGTGCTGGGACAGATAGACGTGCAACTGACCGCACCGATCACGGTCGATTGGGATATTTCGATTGCGGTACCTGATTCTCGTGGCCGTGCCGAATCACTTTTTTTCCCAGCCGGGACCATTCGCGACCTGGATGATCCGATATTCGACAGTGGCTTCTCAACGTTGGGCATGTACGATCCCGCGTCTTTTCTCGAACAGGCGCCCACGATGTTCTATGCCCTCGAGGAAGATCTCGGCTACAAGATTCCTGTTGTTCTTGTCCACGGCATAGGCGGAAGCGCACGCGAATTCGAGACCTTGATCGGACGACTGGATCGCCAGCGATACAAGCCCTGGTTTTTTCACTACCCGTCTGGCGGTGACCTCGATCAATTGGCCGAGCTTTTTTTCCAAATATTCCTCTCGGGAAAAGTCTATCAGTCAGGTGGTATGCCCATGATCATTGTCGCCCATAGCATGGGCGGCCTTGTCGTCAGAGAAGCGATCAACAAGTACCAGTCAAGACAAACCGAGAATCAGGTCCATTTACTTGTCACGATGGCAACTCCCTTCGGTGGGCATTCGGCGGCGACGTCCGGAGAAGATCACGGTCTCATCGTCTTGCCCTCGTGGCGGGACCTGAATCCCGAAAACCCGTTCATTGGCAATCTTTATCGAAAACCCCTGCCGGGTTTTGTCCATCATGAATTGATCTATGCGTACCAAAACCCCAGCGCCATCAAGATTGGCGAAAACAGCGATGGCGTAGTAGCGCTCAACAGTCAGTTGCATCCGCAGGCCCAACGTCAGGCGAGCGGACAATTTGGTTTTGACAACACCCATACGGACATTCTTAACAGTGAAGAAGTCGCGGCGCATGTTCTCGAACGAATGGAGACGGTGAAGAACGCGTTTCCGCCGGCTCAACTTGATCTGCTACACCAGGGTGGTTATGACGTGGCGCTGGGGCCAGGATATTCCCCACGAGCGCAGTATTCGATCCGCAACTACGGAAAATACCTGATGGCCTTGTCAAATGGCTCGCTCACTCCATTCCACCCGGAAGAGGAGCGATTCATCGCCGTAGTCAACGGAGCGAAGACTCCTCGAGATGATGCAGAAGAAGGATGGCTGAGGTTTCTCAGCGAGCATACTGAATTCAATAAGAACTGACAGCGGTCGAATAGTCAGATGGCCCGCCGGCCGGCCACTGGTTCAGCCTTGTCTTCATCATGCACCTGGGTTTCCAGTTGCGCATCCAGCCAGGACTGTACCGGCTGGCAGTAACTGCTGGACAAAACATCGATCTCGAAGATCGGTGCGTATTGCTTCAGTTTTTCGAAGCCCGCACTGATCAGCTTTTCGCAATATTCCTGCTCCAGTGAAAAACTCGGTTCGAAGCGCGTCAAAAGCTGGTGCATCGCACCTTGAATCTCGTCTGGCTCACAACGTTGAAACAGGTCGCACAGTTCATTCGCAAAAACTGCGAAATCCCGGAGTCTGTCTGTTTCACACTCGGGCGGCGCAAGGGGTCCGGGCGGAACGCCGCGGATGGACTCGATAATCGGATGGGGAAGATTCCAGGCTTTGGCAACTGCAGCGCCGAGATCGGAATAACTGACACCGAGCACGCCCCGCGCGGCAGCCGGCTTGTCCAGGTCCTTGGTCCGCTGCAGTTCGTTGATATCCTCGAATTCCTCGGTAAAGTAATACATGACAAGATTCTCACCGAGGTTCTGGCACATGCCACAGATAAAGGCTTCTTCGGCTTCCGGCAACTTCTCGCGTTGCGCCAGGTGACGGGAAATCAGCCCACTCAGGAATGACTTTGTCATAGAGTCCTTGAGTACGGCCGAGTCGCCTTTCATGTGACCGAAGAAGGTCAGACTGTTAGCCGTCATTCGTACTTTTTCCACGCCGAGAAAAACAACGGCCTGCGAGACGCTCGTAATCTCGGACGCACGCGTACCGTAGAAGGCGGAATTGACAAGTTTGAGTAACTTGCCGGTGAGCGCGAAGTCGCGCAGGATGACGTTGGACAGTTTATCCGCATTCGCCGATCGATCGTCTCCTGTCAGCCGATTGATATCCGACAACGTTCGGGAGATCGTTGGAAAATCACCGGTACGCTGCATCCGTCGTAACAGAAAGTCGATCGTGCTGTGATTTGAGCCATCGGCCCGCGCTTTGTCAGCAAGCCCCGTGTCGTTGAGGAACAACTCGAATGCTTCACCCATCACCGAGCAGTCGGCGTATCGTCCCTCGACGCGTTTCTCGAGAGAACCCGAAAGAAATCGTGCATACGCATCGCCGTGCGGTATTTCCCGAAGTGGCTCGAAGTCGACACCCCCCGAGATGATCATGAACTGAATCTGTTCACGGACCCTGCCCCGCATCGCGCGTTGGCCCGTGACGACCTCGTAAAACGTGCTACCCAACGCGAAAACATCGGTCCCGGGACCCAGAGAATTCCCGAGAAAGTGTTCCGGAGACATATAGCGTAGTGTGCCGGCTGCAAACTCCTTTGGCTCACGCGCAATGCTCACGTACTGTGCCAGGCCAAAGTCCATCACACGCGGCACGTTATCGGCGTCAATAAGAATGTTTCGCGGGCTCAGATCGAGGTGCAATATTTCCGCGGCATGTGCTGTTGCGACTGCATTCAGAATCGCAGTGATCAGCGGCACAGCCTGCTCAACAGACATGGCTCCCCTGTTCTTCAACACCTGCGCCAGTGATTTTCCCTCGACGTACTCGAAGACCAGGTACGGGCCCGCGCTGCATTCGCCGGCATCGAAAATGGGGATGATATTGGGGTGCTTCAGTTTGCTCGATATACGCGCCTCGAGCGGCGTGCCGTCCTCGGTCATCGTGTTCAGTCCCGCACTCGTTTCTGTCAGGACTTTGATCGCCACAAACCGATCCAGTGTCGGATCTCGTGCCAGGTACACGGACCCCTGAGAGCCGCGTCCGACGGACCGAATCAGTTCGTAGCGCCCGATCGTCTGATTTGTAGTGTCGGCCATTCCTCACTCTTCTCGCTGCGCAACGTCGCCGCCTGCCCGGGCGCAGTCGATTCCACTGTTGCAGCGCCGGACAAGACGGATCCTCAGTATGTCTTAGCGGCAGCCTGCGCAAAATCCTTAGCCCCGGAGGGGACCAGAACGGGACAGCTGCAGGGCACGGTGGCAAATCGCTATGCAAGAACGTAACCATCGCCTGACAATATCTCTGAATAATTTATTAAATCAGTAAGTTATAGCCTATGTGCGGACCTGGCCACTCGTTATCGCGACGACTGTTCGATGCTTTGAGAGAATCGCGCGTAGATGCCAGCGTGGTCCGATACGTTCCCGTACGCCTCTTTCGTGAAAACGATACGTGCCTCCTCAACCCTGAGAGGGCTGTTGTCGTTCATCAGAATGTAATCGACGCGCTGACCGCTATCGCTGTTTTCCCAACCATCGATCGCGCCGCCGATTGTTATATCCAGCGATCCATCAGGATTCGCCAGCGCGTATTGATCGGAGTAGCCGGTGCCTGACGTCATGAACTCCTGCATCTTGCTGCCAGCCGGAACATTGAAGTCGCCGCAAAGAACCGTTGTTCCATGCGGAGCCAGGACTTCCCCAGCCCAGTCCAGGAGCTTCCGGTACTGTTCCTGGAACGGTTCTTCCTCGTCGTCCCACCAACCCGTGTGCACCGAAAACACGTTGACACCGCCGGTCCCGGGAATGTCGATCCGCGCCATCGGCACATTTCTCGACTTCCAGAAGTGATACCGACCGTTACTCGGATTACTGATGAACCGCGAATCAGTGTCGACGAACGCATGTTTGCTCAGAATCGCGGAACCCTCGAGCCAGACGTCGAAGCCGTAATGAGACCAATCCATGGTGTAGAAGTAGTGCTCGTCCAATCGCCGCAGAATTTGATGCACCATGTTGCTGTCCGACGCACCGAACACCACCGCATCAGGGTTTTGCGTGTTGCCGCCGGACCATTCGCCTACTTCCTGGAAACAGACAATATCCGGGTCGAGTTCGTTGATGCCCTTCGCGATTCGGTCGAACAGTGGACCGTAAGCAACGATCCGTTCCCGTGCCAATCTGTCGCTTAACTGTGACTCCGCCACGGATTCGCTGCGGATTTCCTGATACGTATGAAGGTTGAGAGTAAGAACCGTGAAATCACTGCTGCCGACGACCTGCAGTTCGGGAGACGAATCAGGCCGGCAAGCCACAAGCAGCAGCGTGATACCTGCAATGGTGATTCTGATTTCGCGGATCAACCGTCTGCAACAACCTCGGAGTGCTTATCGTTTCTTTGCAGGGGTTTTTCGCGCCGCACGTTTTCCAAACCGACGTTCATTCAGTTGCGCAACGATTTCCTGCACCGCGTTCGTCACAGCACGGTGGCTTCCCGGACGAAAACCGCGAATGGAATTGCTACCCTGAACAATGACATAGCAGTGCCAATCAGCACCTACCATGCCAGATGGGGGGTTCGATGGCGTTACCGAGTCGATCCGGTAGGGGTCCTCCATCAATAGTGACTCATCGCTCATTGTTACCTCCTGTGTGCCGTGAACCGAAAAAGGAGGATTTGGGCAGAATTGCCCGAAGACTCAATAAACGGATAGGTTTCAACCGCTATTATACGCCAACCGGCGACCTAATCGTATGCAGGAGGCGTGCCGACGGTCATATCAGGTCTGCATCGGTGATTATTTCGACCAGCGCAGGGCCTGGATGAGCGAGCATTTCATTGAGCACCGGCCGCAATTTTTCCGCTTTGGTGACGCGGATGCCTTTGCCTCCACAGAGATTTGCGTACGCTGCAAAACTCGGATTATGCAAACTGGTCTGCCAAACGGGCCACTCGCCCGCCTTTTGTTCCTTGGAAATCTTCCCGAGCTGCGAGTTATTCAATAACACATGAGTAATGTTCATGTTGTATTTCACAGCGGTCGTAAACTCGCCCATGTATTGGCCGAATCCACCGTCACCGCTGACGGAAATGACTTTGCGGCCCCGATACTCTGCCTGATCCTGAGTTGCCGCCCAGGCACCCATTGCCGCAGAAAATGCAAAACCGATTGAGCCCAGATAACCGGACATCAGGACCCGTTGACCTCGACTCTCAAAATAGCGGCCGAACGAATACGTGTTGTTGCCGACATCGACCGCGATGATTGCGTCGTCTGGTACGACGTCGCTGAGCTCCGCGAACACGACCGCGGAGTTCAAGCCCGCACCGGCATCATCGCTCAGCCGATTTTGTTTTTCCTTGCGCCATATCGCCCAGCGCTCGGCATTTTCCGGCCGTTGATCGACCAGCTGGGTTGCGCCAGCGATCGCATCCTTAATCAGTCTCGCCGTGACGCCGATTTCGGCCCATACGGGAATCGTGACGCCGTGAAATTTACCCAATGTCATACGATCGAAATCGACCTGGATGATCGGCCGTTTGGGCGTGATACCCGTGTGGTTGGAAAAAGACGTTCCGAATGCCAGGATGAGATCACACTCGTTCATGAACCAGCTGGCGACCGGGGTTCCGGAGCGACCTAATACACCGGCCGCCAACGGATGCTGGTCGGGGATCTGGCCCTTCGCCTTGAAGGTCGTCAATACCGGTGCGTTAAGCCGGTCGGCCAGGCCGATGATGTCATCCATCGAATCCCTGGCACCGTAACCAACGATCACTATCGGCCGCGTTGATTTCCGGATCAGTGCAACTGCGTCGTTGAGCGCCTCCCCGGCCGGGGCAATTGTCGATGCAGCAACGCGGCCTTGCGGGCCGGATGCGCTCACCGTATCGTCCGCTGGCAGCGTCTGCACATCGTCAGGAAAGATGAGGTGTGCGACGTCACGCTCGACCAAAGCGTTCTTGCACGCGAGCGTCATCAGTTCCGCGTGCTTCGACGTGTGCAGCACTGTTTGACTGAAGCGAGCAACAGGAGCGAATGCGGCCGCGAGGTCGATTTCCTGAAAGGCGCCGGGACCCAGCACCTGTGCATCCACCTGCCCCGTCAATGCCAACACGGGCGCTCGGTCAACCTTGGCGTCCCAAAGCCCGGTCATCAGGTTGGTGGCACCGGGTCCCGCGATCGTCAGGCAGGCGGCCGGTTTGCCGGTAAGTTTCGCGTAGCCCGAGCAGGCAAATGCGGCGGCTCCTTCGTGTCGAATGCCGTAGTAATTCAAGCGCCCCTTCTTTTCCTGCAATCGAAGCGCATCGGCGAGCCCGAGGTTGGAGTGGCCAACCATGCCGAATACCGTCGTGACCCCCCAGTTGGTCATGGTTTCGGCCATGACGTCGGTAACGGTCGTGGTGTGCTCTGCGTCGGCTTCAAGCCCGACATAAATGCCGTCTTCCCGCGCCTCGACCGGGAAAAGGGTCTGCCCGCTGTCTTCGTGCCCGCCGGGCGGACGGCCGGTTTTCGGGTCGAAATCCCAGCCATGCCATGGACAGCGCAGAAAGCATTGCCCATCTTTGCCAATTTCGATCGAGCCTTCGCCGAGTGGTCCGCCCTGATGAGGACAACGGTTGTCCATCGCCGTGTATTCGCCATCGATGTGCGTCAACGCCATGGAGTGGATACCAGCGGTCACCGTTTTGACTCGCCCTTGGGGGAGCTCGTCGACATCAGCAACGCGGTGCCATTCGAGCCGATTGTTGATATTCGTCATTCCAGTTGTCCTCAATCAATATTGTCGAGCATCTGATTTCGCCCGGCCGACAACAATCCATTCCAGAGGTCCTGCAGATAGCTATTCGGGTCGCGACTTTTGAGCAATGATCGATAGCGTAGCACCACGCCACTGAAGCCTTCTGTTTGCCAATGACTTCCGGCCGGCAATGACAGGCTCGAGAATCCATCGGGCAGTGGATACGCTGTCACGTAGAAATACGGTTCAGGAATGCCCGCGTCACCGAACGTAAAGCCGAAGTTCATTTGCTTGTCCGAGTATTCCTCATTCTGCGGATCCTGGCCGGCTATTTTCTCGCCTGGCAGCCACAACATCGACAGGTCGAAATGATGCGGCCACAACTGTATCGGGCTCGATTCCTCGCGCACACCGGCACGAAATTCCGCCATGGCTGCGCTGACTGAACGCAACACCTGGCCCATGTCGTGCGCATGCTCAGGCACATAGCCGCTGAACGCGTTGTTGTCATACTGAGTAGCATCTGGAATCAATCCAGAATCGATACCGTTGGCCAATAGAAAGTCCTCAACGGTTTGCGCAAGCACCGAGGCCGGCTGGCCTTGCAAGGCTGCCGTAAACGCGGTGCCGTCTGACGTTCGCCCAAGCAATTGGCTCTCTCGCAAGTCGAGCTCCAGCTCGAAGTCTGGTCCTGCGTTTACGACACCGGTCGTCAAACCGGCCAGGGAGGGTCGCAGGCTGGCATGCCACCAATGCTTGCGCTTCGGCCGGCATGACTTCAACCAATCGCCGAGAATACGCGCATACGCATGCAGCGCGTCGCGAGTCTCACCCACGGATTGAATATTCAGCTCTGGTAATTGTCCGACGGCACTCATCGCTCTCCTCTTTCGTCTGTGCTGCGTTCAGTTCGGAGATGCCCTTCACGAAGCGGCAGTTCGGCTGCAGGCCGACTTTCTTCACACTCACCCATGCAATCGACCAGTTGACCGTATCGCCGTGCGAGCGGCGCAGCGCTGACACCGTGCAACAACGCACTCAACGCAACTGTGACTACCGTGATGGCCAGTAGTTCATCACGGTGCGGCACATCCGACTCTTCCAGAATGAGCAGGACGAACAATATCGATGCAAGACCCCGCGGGCCGAACCAGCCGAGAAAAAATTGTGACGGCAATGCCAGTCCGGAACCGAATAGTGATATCGCAATCGGGAGCATGCGAATCACGGTCAGACTCAGCACCGAATAGAGCACGACTGTCGGGTTCAGATAGGCAATGCCCTCCGGCAGCAGTGCTGCGCCGAAGATCAGGAAAGTTATCAGCACGAGAAGCTGGCCCTCTGACTCCATGAACTCGAACAGAAAGGTACAGGGGTGTCGAACGCTGTGGCCGAACATCATCCCGCCAACGAACGCCGCTATGAATCCGTTACCGCCAATCAACTCCGCCACGACGTAGGTAAGCACAGCGAGCGACAGGATACCGATGCCCTGAAACGCCGTGCTTGTCCAACCGTTCTCGATTGCTGTATCGAGCAATCGTGCTCCAAGGAAACCAATCACGATCCCTGCCAACGGTCCGATGACGACCTGCAACAATCCAAAACGAATCCACTCACCGGCCTGCGCTGCATCTTGTCCGGTACCAGCAAGAGCAGCAAGAAGAAGAACCGCGGGCAGAGCGATGCCGTCGTTGAGGCCGCTTTCGACATTGATTGCCTGACGAATTCGAACCGGTACGGCTCTTGCGGATATCACCGACTGTCCAAGTGCTGCATCGGTTGGCGCCAACAATGCTGCCAGTAACGCCGCCTCCCAAAACGACAGAAACGGAAACAGTAGTGCAGCAACGAAGGTGCCAGCGACAATCGCCAACGGCAATCCAATGATCAACATGCGGGTGGGCAAGTCGTGATCCAGTCGAACGCGGTCCAGGTCGATGCGTGCAGCATCGGCGAACAGCACCAGAATGAGCGTGAATTCTGCAATGACGTGGATAGCTGAATGGCCTACGTCGATGTCGGCAAGGTTTAGTCCGCCGCTGCCGACGGCGAAACCGAAGAGGATGAAAACCAACGGTGCCGTGATGATCGTTCCCCGCAGTCGGCCGGAGACCAACGAGTACAGCAGCAGTCCGCCCACGATGATGGCGAGTGATCGCAGGTCCATTAGCGATTCATCGATCGACTGCGGCAGATTGGCGAGGAAAGGTGTGGCATCGTCGGGCATTGTACTGCCGCGTGGTCCAGCAGCCTAAATCGAGACCTATGCCCTTGTTTTGCAAGAGTTATGGCCCAGACTTGCACCCTTAATACCGCAGCATTCCCGCGCTGGAGGAATTATGCGAACCTGGATCATCTACATAGCGGCCGCATTCGGATTTGTTGTCTACGGCGTGGTAAACGAAGCCGATCGCGATGACAGTGGGGCGATTGTCCGAGGAGGAAACGTCGACGCCTTTAGCATGCAAATCGGCGACTGCTTTGACGATGCGGGCCTGAGCGACGAAGTGAGCAGCCTGCCCGGCGTGCCGTGTTCCGAGCCTCATGACAATGAGGTCTACGCGGTCTTCGATCTCACCATCGAGACGTACCCTGACGATGAGGCTCTGTGGGAACTGGCCAACCAATCCTGCATTGAACGCTTCGAGGCATTTGTCGGCATCGATTATGATTCGTCGTCGCTGGACGTTTCGACGATGTATCCAACCCTCGAGAGCTGGAAGCAAGATGACCGCGAAGTCGTCTGTGCGGTCTACGACCTGAACGCAAACAAGTTGACAGGCAGCGTACAGGGCTCGGGCTTGTAGTAAGCGGCAGGGATATCGGCTATCGCAGGCGCCGTTGCACGATACGCAACCAATCCAGACGAGCCTCGGTGACTTTCATCGCACCTAATGAACCGAGGTAGTCGTAGACGTCCCGGCTTGCTCTTCCCTGTGCCATGCGCGTTTTTGTTTCCACCAGATAGTCTTCCATCAGTGCGATCATGTTGTTCAAGAACTCACCTTGCTTTCGCGCGCTGAGAATGTCGAGAAAAAACGTACGCGATCGAACCGGATCGGTCACCGAAGAAATCAATTCCGGATCGGCACCGGCCATGACCCAGGCTTTGAGGGACATTTTCCCTCGAGACGTCACTTTCAACAACTTCCGCCCGCGCCCGTCATTCTCGTCTGTTGTGGTCTCGACAAGACCCTCTGCCTCGAGCCGCTTGAGCAACGGGTATACGGATCCCGCGGACGCCTGCCAGTGCGACGACGGTGCTTGTTTGAGCTCGCTGCGAACGCGATAGGCGGTACACGGCTGACGCTTCGCGACAACGCCCAGGGACACGCCTTCCAATTCACTTAGAATGCGCACTTACTGCACCGTCATGGAATGTCGACGATTTTCGATACGCCATTACGCTCGATGTTGAAGCGCAATGGAGTCGTGCTCCCGAACAACGTTCCAAGCTCCGACATATCGTAGTCCTCGGTCGGTCTTCCGTTGAGCGTCAACAAAACATCACCCGCCAATAAGCCGGCTTGTTCCCCGATTGAACCCCGGTCAACTTTCGCTATCGTCAGAACGCTGCCTCCGGGCAAGCCTCGGAACATGACCCCCAGGCGACGCAGTTTGTTGTCCGCTGCCGCGATGGCCTCGCGCGCCGGTTTACGAAACGCGATCAGATGATTTCGCTGGTCGACGGACACGATAAGCTCGCCGAGAATCTGACCGCCGACGTTGCCATACCCCGGCGATGGACTCATGAACCCTATATCAGGGTTTTCGTAACTCAGATCTGCGAACCGCAAGGTGCCGTTCAGTTGCGCCAGGCTGATTTCACGATCCCCGCCGACCAGACGAGCCTTGGCACTCGACTGCGCCGCCTCCAGCAAGGGCAGTGACGCCATCAGTTCGGCGGGCAATGTCAGCCCCCCCATCGAACCAGTATCGACATGCGTGGCGACCCGCATCCCGGCGACATCGACATCGATCTGAATGTGCGAAGACTCGGCCTGAAACGGCAATACTCCCGCATCGTCTGCGGACAAGCTGTCACGCGACACCGTGATGCGACTTCCAGTCTGATCAAATGTCAGCAGGTATTCACGAAAAAGCTGCAGTCCAAGTATGCCCTGGGTCTGTCCATGACTGAATCCGTCGATGTCCATGGTGACGAAGTCGGCGTTTTCGATCGTCGCGTCACCAACGTTCGCCATCGGCACCCTGACGATGCTCGCAGGAATTTGCGGACCGCCCGGCGCGCCGATCTCTGTCTCACCAATGACCTCGTACCCCAGACTCTCGGCGATCCTGCTGTCAATGACATTGACGGAGGCACCCGTGTCGACAATGAACTCGTACTGCTCGCCATCGCCCACGTCGACCATCACCCTGGGGTGCATCGGGTTCTCTGTGAGCGTCAACACCACCGTGTTGCCGTCAAAATTGAAATCGCCCGGATTGGTCTCGAAATCCCCGGCGTTGCCGCAGGGCGCGGCCGCCAACACAAGGGCAATCATCAGCAAAGCGGCCGAAACCATTCTCGTCGCAGTCATCATCACATGCTCCATTTAGTCCGAATCGTACTATACAGGATGCATGCCTGCGGAAAAGCGTCGCAAGGGCTATTCCCGGGGGGTGGTTCCCGGCGTGCTTTCCAGATGTGCTTTGAGACGTGCCAGAACATTTCCCCATGCGTTGTCAAAGTAGGCCCATCCCGCGTCCCAGGCTGCGCCGTCCTGCCATTCATGGGCTGTCAGCCGCACCTGAACCGCCCCGTCACCGGTTTCATTCATTGTCACCACGACTTGCGTGGTTTCGTTGGCGTACCGAAGTGCAGGGATCGACGGTGGAAACCGCCACGAAAAGGCCAGCATTTCCTTCGGCAAAAAAGCGAGTACGCGCGCGCCTTCCCCACCCCGCTGGCCGTTGTCGTCAGGCGGCAGATGCAGGAACCACTCGTACGAACCGCCTCGTCGTAATTCGACATTGGATTTTTCGGAGACAAATCTGAGTCCGTCCTCGGTCGTCCATGCATGCCAGACGTCTTCAAGCGAGGCCCTGACCGTGATTTCCTTGACCAGCATGCGCTCGGTCGCAGCAGCAGACCCGAAAACCAGGCCACCGATGAGAAGCGGCAAAACTCTGCAAAGACTCATCACGCATTCCCTTTCTGCTGCGCGTCGGGTGGTGGCAGTGCTACTCCGGTCTCGAGCAGGGATTTAAGGCTCGCAACGATCCACGGCCAACCTTCGGAGATACCGTCGAGAACCACGGTGTTCGCAGGAAAGTCATCATGGACAATACGTAATCGGGTTTGTCCATTGACGTCCTGCAGTGTAAAGGTCACACGCGACGGTTGTTCCGCTTTTGCCGCCTCGTCGTAAAGCACATGCCAACTGATCACCAACTTGTTTGGCGGGTCGACCTCAATGACCTCGCCCTCCACGGCAACATCACCCGACGCGTAGCGATAATTCACGGCTGCGCCCGCTTCCCAGGTGGAGTCCACGTGCGTCGCGTGAAAATATTGCGATGTGAACTCCGCATTCGTCAATGCCTGCCATACCTCTTGTTGCGAGGCGTTAATGTAGGTTTCATAAGCGAACTGATTTTCTTTCATTGCCCCTCCTTCCAATGCCCGTTTCAGCGCCGAAACAGCCATCAGTTGATGGCGGCCGTACTTCGCAATCCAGCGCTCGGTCACCTCGTGAATCGGCAACGGGTTCAGGTAATGCTTCTTTTCGCGCCCCTGAAACTCCGTTATGACGAGACCAGCGTCTTCCAGGATTTGCAGATGCTTGGATAACGCCTGTCGACTGAACTCCACATTGCGGCAAAGCGATTGCAAAGTCTGTCCGTCTTCTTCAAACAGTGCGTCGAGAAGCGCACGTCGACTGTTATCCGCCAACGCCTTGAATACCGCCTCCACAACCTGATCCCACCTCGTGCATTCACACAATGACCGGCCGACACTATATGCAACCTTTTGGTTGCATGTCAAGTCTGAGAGCGAATGAATTGAACGCAATAGAATTGGTGGCGAACATTTTGGCTGGCTGGCCCATGCTTGCAGCCGACGCTGAGGGTCCGCTCTAGTCGAAAGTGGCCGCTCGGGTGTCTGCTTTGGGGAATTCGCAACGGTCTGCAAACGGCCGATTCTGTTGAAAAACTCGTTGTTGAAGCCGCTGTTGTTGCCGCGATTTTCTCGATGCGAGCTTCCTGATCCGGCGTTGCCGGATTTTTCGTTTTCTAGCGGCGTT
>Ga0224512_10001667_pt1 | contig 21120 bp, 16 predicted proteins | sample SF_May12_sed_USG_4_FD_169103 | JGI IMG/M metagenome (GOLD analysis project Ga0224512, IMG submission 169103) | Sediment microbial communities from San Francisco Bay, California, United States - SF_May12_sed_USGS_13 | ecosystem: Environmental > Aquatic > Marine > Sediment | place: USA... | reverse complement strand
CTAATCGAGATCGAGAAAGTCCTCGTCTGACGCCATCGCCAGGCCGGGCACCAGCTCGCCTGGCTCGGTGAGCGGGATGATTTCTTCGTCGTAGTACGACTGCTCCACCATGAACTCGACCTGCGAGTACCGGTGGATGCCCGTCCCGGCCGGAATCAAGTGGCCGATGATGATGTTCTCCTTCAGTCCCTTCAGGTCGTCTCGAGCGCCCCGCACGGCCGCGTCGGTCAGCACCCTCGTCGTCTCCTGGAAGGAGGCGGCCGAGATGAACGACTCGGTCGTCAGACTCGCCTTGGTGATACCGAGCAGCAGTGGCTCGGAGCGGGCGGGCTTCTGCTCGTCCGCGATGATTCGCGTGTTGACGTCGCGGAACTCCACGCGGTCGACGTTCTCGCCCTCGAGAAGCTGGGTCTCGCCGGAGTCGGTAACCCTGACCTTCTGCAGCATCTGGCGAACGATCACGCCGATGTGCTTGTCGTTGATCTTCACGCCCTGGAGCCGGTAGACCTCCTGGATCTCGTTCAGGAGGTATTCCTGGACGGCCCTCGGCCCCTTGATGCTCAGGATATCGTGCGGATTGATGGGTCCTTCGCTCAGGCGGTCCCCGGCGCGCACCTTATCACCCGCGTGCACACGCATGTGCTTGCCGACCGGGACGTCGTACGTGCACTGCTCGCCTCCCCCGGTATCCGGCGTCACGTGCACCTGGCGCTTACCTCGCTTGATGTCGCCGAAGCTGACCTCGCCGTCGATTTCAGTAATGACGGCGGGATCCTTCGGTCGGCGCGCCTCGAACAGCTCCGCCACCCGCGGCAGGCCGCCCGTGATGTCCCGCGTCTTGTACACCTCTCGGCTGATCTTCGCGATCGTGTCGCCGAGCGTGACCTTGTCGCCGTCGTTTACGGTTAGCTGCGCGCCCACCGGAATGATGAATTCCCGCAGCATTTCGCGCTTCTTGGTGGCCTTCCGAATCTGGATCGTCGGATGGAGCTTCTTCTCGCGGTCTTCGATGATCGTCATCTGCCGACGACCCGTGGACTCGTCGAGCTCCTCCCGCATGGTCATCTCATCGACGATGTCGACGAACTCGATGACACCCTCGAAGTCGGCGACGACCGGCTCGGAGTAGGGATCCCAACTGAACAACAGGTCGCCGGAGTCGATCTTCTGCCCTTCCTCGACCGAAAGAGTGGCGCCGTAAGGAACCGCCAAACGGCTCCGCACAGCTCCCTCGGTGGTCTTGAGCAGGATCTGGCCCTCGCGCGACGTCACGATACGGTTTTCCTCTGGCGTCTCCACGATGGTCACGCGCTCGAGCCCAACGATACCGGCGATCTTGGACTTGCGCTGTGTCTGCGCGGCGATGCGTGACGCGGTACCACCAATGTGGAACGTACGCAGCGTGAGCTGCGTGCCCGGCTCTCCGATCGACTGAGCCGCAAGGATACCTACCGCCTCGCCGATGTCCACCATCTTCATGGTGGCCAGGTTCCTGCCGTAGCACATCCGGCAGAGCCCGCGCTTCGACTCGCATGTGAGTACGGAGCGAATCTTCGCCATCTGCAGCCCGGCGTCCTCGATAGCCTCGGAGGCTTCCTCGTCAATGAGCGCCCCGCTTTCGACGAGTAGCTCCCCGTCGATCGGGTCATAGATGTCTTCGAGTGCCACGTTGCCCACAATGCGATCCATGAGCGGCTCGATGATGTCTTCACCCTCCTTGAGGGCGGTCATCTCGAGACCCAGGATCGTTCCGCAGTCCTCCGAGCTCACTGTCACGTCCTGCGCGACGTCCACGAGGCGGCGTGTCAGGTACCCGGCATCCGCAGTCTTCATGGCGGTATCGGCCAGACCCTTTCGCGCGCCGTGCGTCGAGATGAAGTACTCGACCACGGTGAGGCCCTCGCGGAAGTTCGACTTGATCGGGCTCTCGATGATCTCGCCGATGCCACCGGTCAGCTTCTTCTGTGGCTTCGCCATGAGGCCGCGCATTCCAGCGAGCTGACGCATCTGGTCCCGATTACCCCGGGCTCCAGACGTCATCATCATGTACACAGGATTGAATCCGTCCATCGACCGTTCCAGGTGGTTCACCATGGCATCGGCGACGTCGTTACTCGCGTGCGTCCACGTATCGATGACCTTGTTGTACCGCTCGCCGTTCGAGATGAAGCCGTTCGAATAGGCCTTCTGGAACCGCGTGACTTGTTCGTCCGCGTCCTTGAGGATATCGGCCTTTTCCTTCGGGACCTGCAGATCCTCGATGCCGACGCTGATCCCACCCATGGTCGCGTACCGGAAGCCCAAATCCTTCATGGCGTCCAAGAACTGCGTGGTCCGGCCGAGGCCAGTTTCCTTGAAGCAGGCGAATGCCAGGTCGCCGAGCTCCTTCTTCCCGAACGTCGCGTTCAGGAAGCCTAATTCGTCCGGGATAATGGAGTTGAACAGGACTCGCCCTGCCGTCGTGCGGTGCCAGATGCCCTGGCCGACCCCGCCCCCGAACTCCTTGCCCACCCAGTAGAAGACGGGCGTGTGGAAGGTCACCTTGTCCTGGACGAGCGCCATCTCGACCTCTCCATACGAGGAGAAGCGAAGGGCCCCGTCAAAAATCTTTACGAGCTCGGCCTCGCACTCCTCGCGGCGGCCCTTGGGCGCCTTCGGGTCGTTGACGACTTTCTCCGGATCGGTGACGTGCAGCCCGGGATTGGTCAGGTAGTAGGCACCGATGACCATGTCCTGGGTCGGCGCGGCCACCGGGCGGCCGTTCGACGGCAGCAGGATGTTGTTGGAGGACAGCATGAGGACGCGCGCCTCTAACTGAGCCTCGTAGGAAAGCGGCAGGTGCACGGCCATCTGGTCGCCGTCGAAGTCCGCGTTGAACGCGGCGCAGACGAGCGGATGGATGCGGATGGCCTTACCCTCGACCAAGACCGGCTCGAATGCCTGGATGCCCAAGCGGTGAAGCGTCGGCGCACGATTCAGCAGCACTGGGTGGTCCTTGATGATGTCTTCAAGGACCTCATAGACCTTCGGGTCCGCGCGCTCCACAATCTTCTTGGCGCGCTTTACCGTCTCAGCCTCGCCTCGCTTCTCGAGCTCATGGATAATGAACGGCTTGAAGAGTTCGACAGCCATCGCCTTGGGCAAGCCGCACTGGTGCAGCTTCAACTCCGGGCCAACCACGATGACCGACCGGCCGGAATAGTCCACACGCTTGCCGAGCAGGTTCTGGCGGAAGCGTCCTTGCTTACCCTTGAGCATGTCGCTGAGCGACTTGAGCGGCCGCTTGCCTCGACCGCGGATGGCCTTCGAGCGCCGACCGTTGTCAAAGAGCGCGTCAACCGCCTCCTGGAGCATGCGCTTCTCGTTGCGCAGGATGACCTCGGGCGCACGCATGTCGATCAGCTTTTTGAGCCGGTTGTTCCGGTTGATGACACGCCGGTACAGATCGTTCAGGTCGGACGTCGCGAAACGTCCGCCGTCGAGCGGCACCAGCGGACGGAGGTCCGGCGGAATCACTGGCACGACGTCGAGGACCATCCACTCCGGGCGGTTCCTCGTGTCAGCCGTGTCGCCGGAATTACGTAGCGCATCGACGACCTTGAGCCTCTTGAGCTTCTTCTTCTTCCGGTGCTGAGACGTCTCGTTCGCTATCTCGTAGCGCAGCCAATCCGCGAGGCGATCTAAACCTTTTCCGTCGGCGTTGCGGTCCTGAATCTTCTTCTTGTCCGGGTTGTCGAGCATCTTGAGGAGCGTCCGGGCCGCCTCGGCGCCGATCTCCGCCTTGAACGCCTCATCGCCCTCCTCGCGTGCCTTCACGCGGAGGTCGTAGTACTCGTCCTCGTCGAGGAGGTCTTGAAACTCGACCTCCTGCTTGCCCGGGTTCGTGACGACGTAGGCCGCGTAGTAGATGACCTTTTCGAGGTCACGCAGCGTCATGCCGAGCAAATATCCCAATTGGCTCGGGAGCGTCTTGAAGAACCAGATGTGCGCGACCGGGACCGCGAGCTCGATATGCCCCATGCGCTCCCGACGCACCTTCGACAGCGTCACCTCAACGCCGCATCGGTCGCAGACGTGCCCCCGGAAGCGGATTCTCTTGAACTTCCCGCAGTGGCACTCCCAGTCCTTCACTGGGCCGAAGATGCGCTCGCAGAAGAGCCCATCCCGCTCAGGCTTGAAGGAGCGGTAGTTGATCGTCTCCGGCTTCACCACCTCGCCGAACGACCACGAGCGGATCTCCTCAGGTGAGGCCAGCCTCACCTGGATGAATTCGAAGTCCGCCGTGCGTTGATCTCGGGTCCTCGGGAAATCGATCATTGGGTTACTCCTCCTCCCCAAGGGTGACACTGAGACCGAGCGCCTGCAGTTCCTTCACGAGCACGTTGAACGACTCCGGAATGCCGGGCTTCGGCAGGTTGTCGCCCTTCACGATCGCTTCGTACACCTTCGAACGCCCCTGAACGTCATCGGACTTCACCGTCAGGATCTCCTGCAGCGTGTGCGCTGCTCCATACGCCTCCAGCGCCCACACCTCCATCTCACCGAAGCGCTGTCCGCCGAACTGGGCCTTACCGGCCAGCGGCTGCTGGGTGACCAGCGAGTACGGCCCGATCGAACGCGCGTGGATCTTGTCGTCGACCAGGTGGCTGAGCTTGAGCATGTAGATCGCGCCGACCGTGACTGGGAAGTCGAAACGACGGCCACTGCGGCCGTCCTTCAGCCAGATCTTGCCGTTTGGCAGGACTTCGGCGTACTCGAGCAGCTCGACGACTGCGTCGTCGAGCCCGGTCTTGATCACCGACCGGCCCTTCAGCTTTTGAATCGCCGGAAAGAGGTTGGATCTAGTGTCACCACGACGCTCAGCGATCTCCTCAGCAGCATCCAAGAGGAATGTGATGAGGTCGTCGAAGAATTTGTCTTGGGCCTTGGTCAGCTTGAGACCCATGTAGGCATCGAGAGACTGCCCGATGCCGTACGTGTGGACCGAGGGCCCGCTCCCGTTCCCGGTGGCCTCGGGGCCACCGACCATGATGACCGGCAGCTGGACCGCCACCTCGATGAGCACCTCGATCTCCTTCATGCTCCGCGGTGGCGCGGCCGTGAGCTCGAGTGCGTCGGTGACCCACGAGAGCCCCGCAAGCTTGATCAACGCACCCACTTCATTCTCGGTGGCACCCTGGAAGACCGGTGTCTTGGCCTCGAAGCCGAGCACGTGCCCGGCCCAGCCGAGGTGGGTCTCCAGGACCTGCCCGACGTTCATTCGAGACGGCACGCCGAGCGGATTTAGCACGATCTCGACGGGTCGTCCGTCGGGAAGGAACGGCATGTCCTCCTCCGGCGCGATCCTCGCGATGATGCCCTTGTTCCCGTGGCGGCCGGCCATCTTGTCGCCGACGGATATCTTTCTCTTCTCCGCTACGTAGACCTTCACGAGCTGCACGACACCAGGTGGCAACTCGTCTGGCTGGAAGACCTTGTCGATCTGCTCCTCGGTCTTCTCCTTGACCCGCTGCACGCGACTCGCGGCCTCGTCGACGATGCGACGAACGCGGTCGCTGGCTTCTTTGTTCACGACCTTGAAGGTGGTTAGGTCGACCTTCTTGAAGTTGATTTCGTCGATCTCTTCCTTCGTGAACTTGGTGCCCTCGTTCATCAGCGGTTCGACGGTGCCCTTCTTGAGCATCAGCGCGACGGTCTGGCGCTGCAGCACCGCGCGCAACTCCTCGTCGCGCGCTTCCGTGATCCGCTGGATCTCTTCGCGCTCCATGGCGCGGAGGTCACCGATCTTCGACCCGTGCTCCTTTTCCAGGAGCGGGTCGTCGATGCGGCGAGAGAAGATTTTCACTTCGATGATCGTGCCCGTCATGCCGGGTGGCACGCGCAGCGACGAGTCCTTCACGTCCTTGGCCTTCTCGCCGAAGATGGCGGTAAGGAGCTTCTCCTCTGGGGACAGCTCGGTCTCACCCTTCGGTGTGATCTTGCCGACCAGAATGTCGCCTGCTTTGACGCGAGCGCCGACGCGTACGATGCCGAGCTCGTCCAAGTCGACGAGGCTCTCCTCCGCGACGTTCGGAATCTCTCGCGTGATCTCCTCCATGCCGCGCTTGGTGTCGCGGACGTGGAGCTCGAGTTCCTGAATGTGGATGGAGGTGAAGACGTCGTCCTTCACCAGCTTTTCGCTGATGACGATGGCGTCCTCGAAGTTGTACCCGTACCACGGCATGAACGCGACCATCACGTTTCTGCCGAGCGCGAGCTCGCCGCAATCTGTGCTTGGGCCGTCGGCAATGATGTCGCCCGGCTTCACCGGCTCGCCGATCTTCACCAAGGGCCGTTGGTTGATGGCCGTGTCCTGGTTCGTACGCCAGAACTTCTTGAGACGGTAGCGGTCGAACTGGGCCAGCTTTGCCAGCGGCTGGTCGGTCTTGCCGCCCTTGGCGACCCCGGTGTCCACGACGATTTCGTCCGCGGTCACGTGTGCCACGCTACCGCCCCTACGGGCGGTGATGACCGCGCCGGAGTCCGACGCGACCTTCGCCTCCAGGCCGGTCCCGACCAGCGGGGCGTCCGTGTAGAGGAGCGGTACAGCCTGCCGCTGCATGTTCGAGCCCATCAGAGCGCGGTTCGCGTCGTCGTGCTCGAGGAACGGAATCAGCGCCGCGGCTACCGATACGAGCTGATCGGGTGCGACGTCCATATAGTCGATGTCGGTGGGCACCAGAAGCGGGAAGTCGCCGCGCGCTCGGCACAGCACGTATTCGTTCTGGAAGTTGCCCTTGTCGTCGAGGGGCGCGTTCGCCTGCGCGATGCGTGCCTCCTCCTCCTCGTTGGCCGACAGCCACTCGATGTCGTTGGTGACTTTGCCCTTCTTCACCTTACGGTACGGCGTCTCCACGAAACCGAGGTCGTTGATCCGGGCGTAGGTCGTGAGCGACGTGATCAACCCGATGTTCGGACCTTCAGGCGTCTCGATCGGGCACATGCGCCCGTAGTGCGAATAGTGCACATCTCGCACCTCGAAGCCGGCTCGCTCGCGCGTTAGGCCGCCAGGGCCCAACGCGGAGAGACGACGCTTGTTGGTCAGCTCGGCCAGAGGGTTCGTCTGATCCATGAACTGGCTGAGCTGACTGGATCCGAAGAACGCCTGAATGACCGCGGACACCGTCCGCGCGTTGACCAGGTCGTCGATGTTGATCTTCTCGGGGTCCGTGTTGATGGACATGCGCTCTTTGACGAGCCGTGCCATGCGGCTCAGCCCGACACTGAACTGGTTGGCGATGAGCTCGCCGACCGTCCGCACGCGGCGGTTCCCGAGGTGGTCGATGTCGTCCGTGTACCCGCGGCCCTCATTGAGCTCGATCAGGTGACCGATGATGGAGACGAAGTCCTCTTTCGTGAGGACCGTCTCGCCACGGGGCACCTTGAGCCCGAGCCGCTGGTTGATCTTGTAGCGGCCCACGCGCCCGAGGTCGTAGCGCTTCGGGCTGAAGAAGACGCGCTCCAGCGCGGCCCTGGCCGTCTCGATATTCGGAGCGTCGCCGGGACGTAGCAGCGAATAGATCGCGTTGAGCGCCTCGCCCTCGTTCTCCGTCGGATCCTTGCGGATCGTGTTCTTGATCATCGGGCTTTCGCCGCGGGCGGTCTGCCGATCGCTCTTGTAGACCTTGATCTTTTTCACGCCGAGGCGCTCGAGGATCTCGATCACTTCCTCCTCGATCTCCTCCCCGTTCTCGATGACGATCTCGCCCGTCTCGGGATCGACGAACTCCTGAGCGATCACCTTGCCTTCGATCTCGGCCTTCTTGGCGTCGTTGAGCTTGCCGAGCTTGATCTCCGCCACCTTGTAGTAGAGCTGGAAGATCTCGGCATCGCTCGAGTACCCGAGCGCCCTCAGGAGGGCCGTCGCGGGAAACTTCTTCTTCTTGTCGATATGGACGTAGCAGATGTCGTTGATGTCGAGCGTGAACTCGACCCACGACCCGCGGAAGGGGATGATCCGCGCGCTGAAAAGCTTCGTGCCGTTGGGGTGAATGCTCTCCTCGAAGACCACACCCGGCGAACGGTGGAGCTGGCTGACGACGACGCGCTGGGCCCCGTTGATGATGAAGGTTCCCAGCTCGGTCAGAAGCGGAAGGTCCCCGAGGTACACCTCTTTCTCGATGATGTCCTGGGGACGCCGATCTTCAATGGGGATCGACGGCTTCTTCTTCTTCTTCTTCTTGGTCGGCTCCTCCTCCTCTTCCTCTTCCCGCTCCCACACGATGAGCCGGAGCGTCGCCTTGAGGGGCGCCGCATACGTCATGTCACGCTCGATGCACTCCTCGACGGAGTACTTCGGCTCTCCGAGGGAAGAGGACACGTACTCGAGCAGGAAGTGCTCATTGACGTCGGCTATCGGAAAGATTTCACCGAAGACTCGGTCGAGCGCGAAATCCCACTGCTCTTCCGCATTGGTCTCGATGAGCTTGTCGAATGACTGGAGCTGTACGTCGAGCAGATTGGGCATCGGCATGACCGACTTCAGCTTCGCGAAGCTGAGGATCGGCCGATTGTCCTTGCGCAGTTCCAACGTGGTCCCCCTTACGACCTCACCCGAACGACGGGTGACGGCGTCTCTGGTGTACGGTGTGGTACGACGCGCATGGCTCCGCCTGGCGGACGCACCTCGAGGGTGCGCCCACGCAGCGGAGCTGTGCGGGCCCGGGTCGCGGAGCGGCTGGGCCGCCCCGTACTGTTCGCCGTCCGATCACGGAGGCGCATCGACTCCGGCTTGCTATTTGAGTGCGACGGCGGCGCCGACTTCCTCGAGCTTGGCCTTCATCTGCTCGGCCTCGTCCTTCCCGACCGCCTCCTTGACGGTGCTTGGAGCACCATCCACGACTTCCTTCGCTTCCTTGAGACCCAGGCCGGTCAGCTCGCGCACGACCTTGATGACCTGGATCTTCTTGTCGCCGATGCCTTCGAGAACGACGTCGAATTCGTCCTTCTCTTCCTCGGCCGCCTCCGCTGGAGCAGCACCGCCGGGCATGGCCATCGGGGCGGCCATCGCCGTGACGTTGAACTTCTCCTTGAACGCGTCTACGAACTCGGAGAGCTCGAGCACGGTCATGCCGCCGATGGTATCGAGCAGCTTCTCTTGATTCGTCGCCATTGTTACTGATTCCTCCCCTGATTCACACCGGCCACACGCCGGTGATTCGGTTGACCTCGGCTACTTCGTGGCGCTTCCGCGCTTCCTCCCCATCAGGCCTGCTCTCGCTCCGCGCGCAGCGCGTCGAGCAGACCGGCCGTCTCCTGCAGCTTCGCTTCCAACGCGGTCGCCAGCGCGACCATCGGCGCCTCGAGGGCACCCGCCAGCTCCGCCAGCAACTGCTCCCTGGGCGGTAGCTTGGCCATCCTTTCGATCTGTTCCGGCTGCAAAATCTTCCGGTCCATGATCCCCAGCTTGTACGCTGGTTTCTGGTCGTGCTCCTTGGCGAAGTCGCTCAACGTCTTCGCCGCGGCTACGGCATCCTCGTAGCCGAATACCAGGCCGGTCGGACCCTCCAGAATCGAGGAGATGTCCGGAAGATCGGTGGCCTCAGCAAAGGCCCTCTGTGCCAATCGGTTCTTTACGACCACGTACTCGGCCCCGGAGCTCTTCAAGGACCGGCGCAGCTGGGTCATGGCCTTCACGTTCAAGCCGGTGAAGTCCGTGAGGTACAGGACCGGTGCACGGTCGATGCGGTCCCGTAGGGCAGCGACGAACGTCTCCTTCTGCGTGCGATCCATGGCTAGGCTTTCCGGTACAGGTTCGGGTCGATCGCGACGCCGGGTCCCATCGTACTCGACACGGTGACGCTCTTCAGATAGGTGCCCTTGGCGCCCGAGGGCTTGGCCCGAACGATGGAATCCATGAACGCTCCGAGGTTCGCGGTCAGCTGTTCTTCAGAGAACGAGACCTTACCGATCGGCGCGTGCACGTTGCCCGTCTTGTCAACACGGAACTCGATCTTACCTGCTTTGATCTCACGCACGGCTCGCCCAATGTCGAAGGTCACCGTGCCCGCCTTGGGAGTCGGCATCAGGCCTCGCGGTCCAAGCACGCGTCCCAACGGTCCCACTTTGCCCATCTGGTCCGGCGTGGCAACGCAGACGTCGAAGTCCAGCCACCCGCCTTGGATCTTCTCGACGAACTCCACGCCTACAAAGTCGGCCCCGGCCTCCTTCGCCTCTGTCTCTTTCTCTCCCTGAGCGATGACGAGGACACGCACCGACTTTCCAGTGCCGTGGGGTAGGACCACTGTCCCCCGCACGAGCTGGTCCGCCTTACGAGGGTCGACTCCGAGCCTCGTCGCGATATCGATGGTCTCGTCAAACTTCGCGGTCGCGAGCTCTTTTACGAGCTTCACGGCCTCGTCGGGGAGGAACTTCGTCCCCTGCGGCACAGCGGAGCGTGCCGCGTCGAAACGCTTACCTTTTCTTGGCATCTCTTGTCGAGCCGATTCGTGTACCCTCCCACCGCTGACGGCTCTCAGTCGGTGGTACGGGCCGGGTTACCGCGGGCAATCCCCGCGGGTAATTACCCTGCGACTTCTGCTGCCTCTTCTTCGTCCAGCTTCTCCTGCGCTGCCTGCTTCTCGTCCTCTTCCCTGGCCGCAACGGAGCCGGCCACGACGACGCCCATCGAGCGGGCCGTACCCGCGATCATGCGCACCGCGGCATCCAAATCGGCGGCGTTCAGGTCCTCCATCTTCGTCCTAGCGATCTCCTCGAGCTGGGCCGTGGTGATCTTTCCCACCTTTTCTCTGTTCGGCTCGCCCGATCCCTTGGGAATGCCAATCGCGCGCTTGATCAACACAGCCGCCGGAGGCGTCTTGGTAATGAACGTGAACGAGCGATCCGCATAAACGGTGATCTCGACGGGGATCGTGATGCCCTGTCGGTCCGTCGTTTTCGCGTTGAACTGCTTGCAGAACTCCATGATGTTGACGCCGTGCTGTCCCAGCGCGGGGCCTACCGGCGGTGCAGGGTTCGCCTGTCCTCCCGGCACATGGAGCTTGATGAAGCCGATGACTTTGCGGGCCATTCTTCGTTAGTCCCCTAGTATCCCTTGAGGTCCGTGTAGTCGAGCTCGACCGACGTCGGCCGCCCGAACAGAGAGACCTCCACCTTCACCTTCCCCTTATCGGGGTAGACCTCTTGCACGGTCCCACTGAAGTCCGTGAACGGCCCCTTGGTGACCTCGACTACCTGGTCGATGTGGAAGGGAATCTCCTCGTGTGCCTCGTCCTCGGCCTCTATTTCGACCCCGAGGATCTTGTTGATCTCGTCTTCGCGGAGGGGCTGGGGTGATCTCCCCGAGCCCACAAACTTGATGACACCCTGGATGTTGTTGATGACGTGCTGCGTGCGCTCGTTCAGGATCATCTGCACCAGTACATAGCCCGGGTAGAGGCGCTTAGTGACGGTGACCCGTTTGCCGTTTCGGATCTCCATGACCTCCTGCGTCGGCACGATCACTTCACGGATCTGCCGCTCCTCCACTTCCCCCGGCTCTTCCTCAATACGCCGTTGGATCAGCTTCTGGACCTTGTTCTCGTGCCCCGAGTAGGTCTGAATCGCGTACCACGGAATCGTTTCGGTCATCGTTTCAGTCGTCACGCGCCGAAGAGTCCCATAATCAGGCTGATGGCCCAACTCGACACTGAGTCCATCGCCCAGATCACCAACGAGATGGCGATCGTAAACAGAATGACCACGATCGTGGCGCTGCGCAGCTGATCCCAGTCCGGCCATGTGACTTTCTGGAGCTCGACCCAACACTCCTCCAGAAACGTCTGGGTCTCCTTGAGCTTCTCGATGGCCGACATCGCTACTTCGATTCCTTGTGTGCCGTGTGCATCCTGCACCGCGGGCAATACTTCCGGAACTCCACGCGCTCCGGATGAAGCCGCTTGTTCTTCGTCTTGTTGTAGTTCCTCTCCTGACACGTCGTGCAGGCGAGGATCACTTTGTCACGCGGCATATCTCACTCCTAAGTCCTACCCATTCTGTTCCTTTGTCCCGCGCGTCCGGCACGGGGTCGTGCTTATGTGCTGCTGGAGCGCAGCGCGCGGCGCCTTCGTGAGTGGGGCTCGGCGAGGGGACTCGGTCGGCCCCTCGCCGTAGCGAGCCGCTGTCCCGTCGAGTACCCGCCTGGTATCAGGCGAGCGGCCCCCGAACGAAGGTGTCGTGCGTTGCGTTCCTCCTACTCGATAATCTCAGTCACAACCCCAGAGCCCACCGTGCGCCCACCCTCGCGGATCGCGAACCGCAGCTGCGGATCCATCGCGATCGGCGTGATCAGCTCCACTTCCATCTGCACGTTGTCCCCGGGCATCACCATCTCCACACCCTCCGGCAGGTGTGCCGCGCCCGTCACATCCGTCGTCCGGAAGTAGAACTGCGGACGATACCCGTCGAAGAACGGCGTATGTCTCCCGCCCTCCTCCTTCGTCAGCACGTACACCTCTGCCTTGAACTTCGTGTGCGGCGTGATCGACCCCGGCTTCGACAGAACCTGCCCTCGCTGGATGTCGTCTTTTGCCACACCGCGCAGCAGCAGACCCGCGTTGTCCCCCGCTCGTCCCTCGTCCAGCAGCTTCCGGAACATCTCCACCCCGGTCACCACCGTCTTCTTGTCCCCACCCATCCCCACGATCGCCACCTCTTCACCCTGCTTCACGATCCCCCGCTCGATGCGGCCCGTCGCAACCGTCCCGCGGCCCGTGATGCTGAACACATCCTCCACCGGCATCAGGAACGGCTTGTCGATGTCACGTACCGGCTCCGGGATGAACGTGTCGATCGCGTCCATCAGCTCCTGGATGCACTCCGCGTCCGCGCCCTCGCCTTCCGCGTTCAACGCCTTCAGCGCGCTGCCCTTGATCACCGGCGTGTCGTCGCCCGGGAAGTCGTACTCCGACAGCAGCTCACGAACCTCCAGCTCCACCAGCTCCAGGAGCTCCTCGTCATCGACCATGTCCACCTTGTTCATGAACACGACGATGTGAGGCACGTTCACCTGACGCGCCAACAGAATGTGCTCCCGCGTCTGCGGCATCGGACCGTCCGCCGCGCTCACCACCAGGATCGCCCCGTCCATCTGCGCCGCGCCCGTGATCATGTTCTTCACGTAGTCCGCGTGTCCCGGACAGTCCACGTGCGCGTAGTGACGGTTCTCCGTCTGGTACTCTACGTGCGCCGTCGCAATCGTGATCCCGCGCTCACGCTCTTCCGGTGCCTTGTCGATGTTGTCGAACGACACCGCATCGCCGCCCCACTTCTTCGACTGTGTCAGCGTGATCGCTGCCGTCAACGTCGTCTTGCCGTGATCAACGTGCCCTATCGTTCCCACGTTCACGTGCGGCTTCGTACGCTCGAACTTCGCCTTACCCATCGTAGTCCTCTTCCCGGTCCGTTAGCTGAGAGTTACTTGCCGTTGGCGGACATGATCTCTTCCGCCTTCGACTTGGGGACTTCCTCGTAGTGCGCGAACTGCATGGTGAACACGGCCCGTCCCTGACTCAGGGAGCGGAGCGTGGTCGAATAACCGAACATTTCCCCGAGCGGTACCGAGGCACCGATGACTCGCGCGCCTGCACGCTCGGTCATGCCGCCGACCTTCCCCCGTCGTGACGAGAGGTCACCAATGATGTCACCCATGTAGTCCGAGGGGGTGACAACCTCGACGTCCATGATCGGCTCCAGCAGGACGGGGCCCGAACGGCGGATCCCCTCTTTCAGAGCCATGGATCCGGCGATCTTGAACGCCATCTCGCTCGAGTCGACGTCGTGAAACGAGCCGTCGATGAGCTCGACCTTGAGATCGATGACCGGATATCCGGCCAGGATTCCCGAGTCGAGTGCTTCGCGTGCACCGGCCTCTACCGGGCCGATGAACTCACGCGGGATCGATCCACCGACGATCTTGTTCTCGAAGATGAACCCGCTGCCGGGCTCGCCGGGCTCGATGTTGATCACAACGTGCCCGTACTGACCCCGGCCACCGGTCTGACGAACGAACTTGGCCTCGACCTTTTCGGAGCGCTTGCGGATCGTTTCGCGATACGCGACCTGCGGTCGGCCGATGTTGGCCTCCACGCCGAACTCGCGCTTGAGCCGGTCGACGATGATCTCCAAGTGGAGCTCACCCATGCCCGAGATGATCACCTGGTTCGTCTCGGGCTCGGTGTGGACCCGGAACGTCGGGTCCTCGTCTGCCAGCTTGACGAGTCCGTTGCTGAGCTTGTCCTGATCGGCCTTCGTCTTGGGCTCGATCGCAACAGCGATCACCGGCTCGGGGAAGTTCATCGCCTCGAGGATGATCTGGTTGTCCTCGAGGCACAGCGTGTCCCCCGTCTTCACTTCCTTGAGGCCGATTGCCGCCGCGATATCGCCCGCGAAGACCTCATCCCTTTCCTCACGCTTGTTGGCGTGCATCTGCAGGATACGGCCCACGCGCTCGCGACGATCCTTCGTCGCGTTGTACACGTAGCTGCCCGACGGCAACGACCCCGAGTACACGCGGAAGAACGTCAGCTTACCGACGTAGGGATCGGTCGCAATCTTGAACGCCAAGGCCGCGAAGGGAGCGTCGTCGCTCGCCTCACGGGTCTCGAAGGTCTCGGACTTGTGGGGCAGGTGTCCCTGGATCGGCGGAATGTCTACCGGCGACGGCAGGTAGTCGATTACGCCATCCAGCAGCGTTTGTACGCCCTTGTTCTTGAAGGCCGAGCCCACGAATACAGGGAAGATGGCGCCCTTGATGGTCGCCGCGCGGATCGCGTGACGAAGCTCCTCGTTCGTGAGCACTTCGCCAGACAAGTATTTCTCGATGAGCTCGTCGTCATGCTCGATGGCGGCCTCGAGAAGCGAATGACGGAGCGCCTCAACGGTGTCCTTGAGCGCGTCCGGTACCTCGCCCTCGGTAGTACGGGAGCCCATTTCGTCTTCGTAGATGATCGACTTGCGCTCGACGATGTCCACCACGCCGGTGAAGAGTTCGCCCTCTCCCAGGGGATACTGGACGGGATGCGCGTTCGCGCCGAGACGGTCCTTCATCATGCCGACGACGTTCATGAAGTCGGCTCCGATGCGGTCCATCTTGTTGACGAATGCAATGCGGGGGACGCCGTAACGGTCGGCCTGGCGCCACACCGTCTCGGACTGAGGCTCGACGCCACCTACCGCACAGAATACGGCCACTGCACCATCCAACACACGCAGTGAGCGCTCGACCTCAGCCGTGAAGTCCACGTGACCGGGCGTATCGATGATGTTGATTCGATACTCCGTCTCGCGGCGCATCCAATGACACGTCGTGGCTGCAGACGTGATCGTGATACCGCGCTCCTGCTCCTGCTCCATCCAGTCCATCGTGGCGGCACCGTCGTGCACTTCGCCCACCCGGTGCACCTTGCCCGTATAGAACAAGATGCGCTCGGTGGTCGTGGTCTTACCGGCGTCAATATGCGCCATAATGCCGATGTTCCGGAGCTGCGGCAGTGGCGTCATCCTAGGCATTTGTCTCGGTCCTTCCTTGTGCATTCGGCTTCGACGCGACGACCCAAACACAAAGAGCGCGGCAAAATGTCGTCCGCGCTCCTCAGATCGGAGAGGGTCCTCCGCCTGGGCGGTGGGCCATCGCGTTTAAATTGTCCAGGACTTACCCGTCCTAGTCCTACCGACCCGCTACCAGCGGTAGTGCGCGAACGCCTTGTTCGCTTCAGCCATCCGGTGCGTGTCTTCCTTCTTCTTAACAGTGCTTCCTTCGCCGCGGCTCGCGGCGAGCAATTCTCCAGCGAGTCGTTCCGACATGCTTTTCTCAGAACGGCCCCGAGCGAAACTGATCAGCCAGCGAGTGGCCAGCGCAGTGCGGCGGTCCGGCCTCACCTCGATGGGCACCTGATATGTGGCGCCACCGACCCGACGGCTCTTCACCTCGAGCGCCGGCTTCGAGTTGTTGAGTGCCTGCTCGAACACTTGCACCCCTTCCTGACCCGAGCGTTGCTCGATGATGTCGACCGCGTCGTAGAAGATCTTCTCTGCGATCGACTTCTTCCCATCCACCATCAAGCTGTTGATGAACTTGGTGACAGTTTGGGACCCGAAGCGGGGGTCGGCTGGTGTCTCGCGGAACTCGGCTCGTGAACGGCGGCTCATATCGTCTTCTCGCTACCTTGGCCGTTTGGCGCCGTACTTGGAACGGCCCTGCCGGCGGGAGTCCACTCCGGACGCGTCGAGCGTTCCACGGATGATGTGGTAACGCACGCCGGGCAGATCCTTCACGCGGCCACCTCTGATGAGCACGATCGAGTGCTCCTGCAGATTGTGGCCCTCGCCGCCGATATACGCCGTGACCTCGAACCCGTTCGTGAGCCGGACGCGAGCCACCTTGCGGAGGGCCGAATTGGGCTTCTTCGGGGTCGTGGTATAGACGCGCGTGCAGACCCCCCGCTTCTGCGGGTTATTCTGCAGAGCCGGCGCCTTGTTCTTCTTCTGCTGCGCCTTGCGGCCCTTACGCACGAGCTGGCTGATCGTCGGCATTTACGCCCTCTGATCGTGAAAAAAACGCGCCAACGGGGCGCGTCGTATTGGCTTCCCGCCGTCATTGCGGTGGCCGGTCCGACTAGAGCAAGCAAAGCTAGGTAGGGTGTAGGGGGGTGTCAACGGGCCGTCGGCGTGCATTCGCCTATGGTTTCGGCCCCGTTCCCGGGTCCTCAACCGACCGTGTAGAGCGCCCCCATGTAGGCGACGTAGAGGACGCAGAAAACGACCCCCGTGCGACGCCTTAGCGGCTTACGAAGCCAGGTGAACGACACCAGCACGAGGCTCGCGCCAACCATGACGGGAAGGTCGAGCGCGAAGGAACGGCCACTGACTGGAATCGCTTCGGGACTCGTTACGGCGGCCGCACCCATGATGGCGAGGATGTTGAAGATGTTGCTGCCGAGAAGCGTGCCCACCACCATGACCATCCGCTTGCGAAGGCCGGCCATGATCACGGTCGCCACCTCGGGCAGTGACGTGCCAATGGCCACGACGCTGAGCCCGACCACGGTGTCAGACACGCCAAAGTTCTCCGCGATCTGCGTCGCCGCGCCCACGAGGAGGTCCGCTCCGATGGGAAGCACGACGACGCCGATGCCGATGAAGACCCCGATCATCCTGAGCTCGCTCGGGACGCCGAGCATCCACTCGATAGGTGTCGGCATCTCAGCGGTGCGGGCCCTCAACGCGCTTCGAGCTGTAACCGCGGTCCCGACGACCAACAGGCCGAGCAGCCAGATCCCGTCGAGTCGCGAGATGTTACTTCCCCACAGACACATGCCTAAGAAGAGCAGGCTCACAGCGAGCATGACCGACCCCGAACGGCGAACGCTCGGTTCAGTCGTTCGCACGGGGAAGATGATGGCCGCCACCCCGCCGACGAGCAGGACGTTCGCGGTGTTGCTGCCGACCACGTTTCCGAGCGCCAGCCCCGAGTAGCCCGTCATCGCCGCACGCACGGAGACCATGAGTTCGGGGAGGGACGTACCAAGGCCGACGACGGTGAGGGCAACGAGCGCGGGCGGCACCCTCGTGCGGCGAGCGAGGGCGACCGCTCCCCGCACGAGCAGATCCCCCCCGCCCAGCAGGTAGATGAAGCCGGCGACCAACTGTGCGTATGCGTAGATCAGAGCGCCGGTTGCCTCACGTCGTGCGCGCGGTGGGTGAATCGTTCAATACGCGCGCGATGGCGTACAGCACCCCGCGGTCCGGGTAGCTGTTCCAGAGCAGCCACTTGTACGTCCCGTCCTTACAGCGAAACCTATTCTCGAAGGATATGGTCGGGATTCCGTCGGCGAGCTTGGCGACTTCCATTTCGGTGCTCTCGACATCGTCCGGGTGCACCAGGTCGAAAAACGGACGCTCGAGCAGTTCCTCTTCAGTCCAACCCAGTGTGTGCTCGAACGCCGGGTTGGTGCGCTTGAAGTACCCGTCGGTCCCTGCGATACACATCAGGTCGATGGAGACATCGAAGAACCGGCGGAACTCGCGAAGCTGCGCGATGCGCTGCTCGAGATCGTCCGCCATGCCGTTGAAGGTCCGCGCCAGCAAGCCGATCTCGTCCTCGTGAGAAACGTGTGCCCGCGCATCCATCTCCCCTGCCCGAATCCTGTTGGCGGCCTCGGCTAGAGCGTGGATAGGCAGCGCGACACGCAGCGCGAGGACGAGCCCCAGGACGATCGCGAAGGCGGACAAAATGATGGCGGTCTGGCGCAACCAGGCGTCGAACTCGAGAACCGGCTGTTGGACCTCCGCTTGGTCAATCTTCACGACGAGCCCCCAGCCCGTCTTGTCGACCAAGCGAGTAGCCGCCCACACCTCGACCCCCCGATAGTCCGTTACGCCGCCCGCCAGCGGTTGTGCGTCCCCAGCCAGCGCCCGGCTGCCCAGACTGGTCGGGTCGGACAGGAGTCGCCCTACGTCGGGACCGGCAGGGTGCCGCGTGGGGTGAAGTGGGCGAATCTCACCCCGCTCGTCGCGCAGCAGGATCAGCGTCTCGCCCGTGTCACCCAGACCGTTGAAGCCGCCGGTAAGGTCAACCAGCTCAGGGGCCTCCAAGACTGCAACGAGCGTACCAATCGACTGGCCCTGATAGGTCATCGAAGCGAGGAACGTGACCTGTGGTGGTCCCGTCGGAGGAATTGTGACCCCGGCGTAGACGGCGTCGCCCGGCGGCGGTGGGGTCGGTGGTGAATCAGCCGAGAGCGCCGACATAGGACTCCCGCGCCGTACCGAGGCGACCGACCGACCGTCGGCGGTGAAAACCTGCAGGAGCGTGGCGTTGCGAGACGCATCGAGGGCGTCACTGAGGATGGCGTCGATCCGATCGGCCGCCCCCGAACTACTGGTCCTGGCGTACTCGTCGAGGCTCGCGCGCAGCTGAGTCCGGCTGGCGACGAGGTCGGTGCCGTCCCCCCACCCCGCGACGATCCAACGAAGGGCTTCCTGTTTGCCCTCGGCCACCTGGGCCAACCGTTGGAGAGCGCCGTCCACGATGTACCCGTCGACCCGGGGCGAGACGATGGCGCTGAGCACGACCATGCTGCCCAGAGAGACCGCGAGCAGCCAGAAGATCAGTTTGGTTCGGATGTCCACGCCTGACGATACGAGACCGAGCGAGCCCTGGACAACTGGGGCGTGCATAAACGGCGCACCGCACCGGGCCACCGACGGGTGCGCTGGCTAGCCGAACCCGATACCATGCGGACCGACCGTGACCTTCCACCGACATCCCCGATGAAGACTCGCTTCGGCCTTCTCTCGGCTGTACTCGTGAGCGCGGCCTGTTCCGCGGCTCCTCCCAGCGCTCCCACAGCCCCACCAGCACCCGTGCCGCGCCCGGTCCCCGCGGCGCCGCTTACCGCCGCGCCCGACGCCTGGCAGCTGCTCGACATCACCGAGGATCGCGTGCCGGGCGCGGCCGTAAACCGGGCCTATCGGGAGATCCTGGACGGACGCAGGCCCGAGCGGACCGTCGTCGTGGCGATCATCGACAGCGGCGTCGACACGTCACACGTCGACCTGCGAGCGTCCCTTTGGAACAACCCGGGAGAGACCCCGGGCAACGGGCAGGACGACGACGGCAACGGCTACGTCGACGACGCACACGGCTGGAACTTCATCGGAGGACCCGAAGGTCGAAACGTAGAGCACGAGACGTTCGAGGTGACGCGCCTCTACGCCGCGTGCCAGGGAGGCGGCGCTGTGCCTGCACCCATCACGTGCGATGAAGTCACCGAAGCCTTCGAGACGCGACGCCTCGAGGTGACTCAGACGCTCGCTCAGATTCAGCAGATCGACATGGCCCTCGGTGTCATCCTTCCGGTCTTGAGGGACGCATTGGGCGGCGAAGAGCCCACGGTGGAGTCCGTGCGGGGGATCGAATCCGCCGACGCCAGTGTCGTTCAGGCGAAAACACTCTACCTACAGCTCTCAGAAGCCGGACTCACGGCGGCAGATTTGGCCGAGGCCCGCGAGGCCTACCAGGGGATGGCGGACTTCGGGCTCAACGTGTCCTTCGATCCGCGCGACATCGTTGGCGACGACCCATCCAACGGGGACGAGCGCATGTACGGAAACCGGGACGTCACCGGACCCGATGCCTCGCACGGTACGCACGTGGCCGGCATCGTCGCTGCCGGGCGCGGCAATGGCATCGGGATGGACGGCATCGCCTCCGGAGTCCAACTCATGATCGTGCGCGCCGTCCCCGACGGAGACGAGCGGGACAAGGACATCGCCAATGCGATCCGGTATGCCGTGGACAATGGCGCCGACATCCTCAACATGAGCTTCGGCAAGGCGTTCTCGCCCCAGAAGGATCTCGTGGACGCATCGATCCGATACGCCGACGAACGGGGCGTCCTGATGATTCACGCCGCTGGCAATGACGGCGAGGACATGGACGCCAAACCGAGCTATCCCACGCCTGAGTATTCCGTGGGAGGCTCCGCGACGAACTGGATCTCGGTCGGCGCTGCCCATTGGGCGGTCGACTCACTTGCGGCGGCGTTCTCGAATTACGGGCAGCAACGGGTCGACCTCTTCGCACCCGGTGTTGCGATTCTGTCCACCGTGCCCGGCGGAGACTTCGACCGGAATGACGGCACCAGCATGGCCGCCCCGGTGGTCACGGGAGTGGCTGCGCTGCTCATGGCCTACTTCCCCGACCTCACTGCTGCCGACGTGAGGCGAATCCTGCTCGAATCGGCCGTGAACTACGGCAATCGCATCGTCCAACGACCTGGCACCGGTGAGCCGGTGCGCTTTCGCTCGCTCTCCGCCACAGGTGGCGTGGTGAATGCGTACGAGGCCGTGAGAATGGCGACCGAAGGGCGCTAGTCCAGGGTGCGCCGCCTAAACGACCGAGGGGCCGATCCACTGGATCGGCCCCTCGCCCTTTCTAGCCACCCCTGCTCCGACTAATCGAGATCGAGAAAGTCCTCGTCTGACGCCATCGCCAGGCCGGGCACCAGCTCGCCTGGCTCGGTGAGCGGGATGATTTCTTCGTCGTAGTACGACTGCTCCACCATGAACTCGACCTGCGAG
>Ga0224512_10001666_pt1 | contig 21128 bp, 19 predicted proteins | sample SF_May12_sed_USG_4_FD_169103 | JGI IMG/M metagenome (GOLD analysis project Ga0224512, IMG submission 169103) | Sediment microbial communities from San Francisco Bay, California, United States - SF_May12_sed_USGS_13 | ecosystem: Environmental > Aquatic > Marine > Sediment | place: USA... | reverse complement strand
GGCCGCCAAGGGGGTGCGGAGTGTGCGGGCAGGAAATCACCCGGGTGGGGTGGGTTGCCCTGCGGAGGTCGAGGGCGGCCTGCGCTTGATTTCGCTGCGGGAGCCGCCTGGCCCCCGGCCGCTGCGGGGCTGCCCGGCATCGGACGCCGCTGGGGATGCTTCAGGCGTCGAGGATCAGGGTGCGGCCGGTCATCTCGTCGGGGCGGGGCAGGCCGAGCAGGTCCAGCACTGTCGGAGCGAGGTCGGCGAGTCCTCCGTCCCGCAGCCGCCGGCCCCGGAGGTCGCGGGTGATCCAGAAGATCGGTACCGGATTGGTGGTGTGGGCGGTGTGGGGCTGGCCGGTCTCGGGATCGATCATCAGCTCGCAGTTGCCGTGGTCGGCGGTGATCAGCAGGGCGCCGCCGCGCGCCAGCACGGCGTCGCTGATGCGCTCGAGGCAGCGGTCGATCGCCTCGACCGCCCGCGTCGCCGCGTCCAGCACGCCGGTGTGTCCCACCATGTCCGCGTTCGCGTAGTTGAGCAGCACGAAGGCGTAGCGCCCCGCGTCCAGCCGGCGCAGCAGCTCCGCCGTGACCTCGCCGGCGCTCATCTCCGGCTTGTGGTCGTAGGTGGCCACCTCGCGGGGTGATGGGATCAGGACGCGGTCCTCCTTCGGGAAGGGCGCCTCGAGTCCGCCGTTGAAGAAGTAGGTGACGTGCGCGTACTTCTCGGTCTCCGCGATCCGCAGCTGGGATAGGCCCGCCTCGGCCACGAGCTCTCCGAGCACCCGGCCCGGGTTCTCCGACGGGAAGGCGATGGGCAGGCCGTAGTCGGCGTCGTACTCGGTGAAGGTCACGAAGACGGAGGGCTTCACCACGCAGCTGCGCTCGAGCTCGCCGGCGAAGAGCTCCGGCCGCAGGTTCATGATGGCGTTGGTGAGCTCCCGGGCGCGGTCTGCGCGGAAGTTGAAGAAGATCACGGCGTCGCCGTCGCGTAGCGGTCTGCCGCCCTCGACGACCGTCGGCATCACGAATTCGTCGCTCTCTCCTCGCGCGTAGGCGGCCTCCACGGCGGCGACCGCGTCGGTCGCGGTCTCGCCCTCGCGGTCCACGATCGCGCGAAAGGCGGCGGCGATGCGATCCCAGTGCTTGTCGCGGTCCATCGCGTAGTAGCGGCCGCTCACCGTGGCCACCTCGCCCCCGATCCGTTCGAGGTGGGGCAACAGGTCGCGCAGGGTCCCCAGGCCGGAGCGCGGCGGCGTGTCGCGCCCGTCGAGGAAGGCGTGCAGGCAGGGACGGACGCCGCGGCGACCGCAGTGCTCGGCCAGCGCCACCAGGTGGTCCACGTGGCTGTGCACACCTCCGTCGGAAACGAGGCCCATGAGGTGCAGCGTCGCCCCTCCGCTCCGGGCGGCGGCCACGGCGCGCTCGACGGCGGGATTGGTCTCGAGCGCCCCGCGCGCCAGCGCGTTGCTGATGCGGGTCATGTCCTGCTCGATGATGCGGCCGGCGCCCATCGTCATGTGTCCGACCTCGGAGTTGCCCATCTGGCCCGGCGGGAGTCCCACCGTCTCCCCGGAGGTCTCGATGCGCGCCGTCGCGTACTCGCTCTTCGCGCGGTCGAGGAAGGGGGTGTGGGCGACGGCCGTGGCGTCGCTCGGGCCGCCGTCGCCGATTCCGAATCCGTCGAGCACGACCAGGAGCACCGGCTGCGTCATCGCGTCACGCTCTGCGCTTCCTCGCCCAGCGGCTCCAGCTTCGGGGCTTCGCTCCAGAGCCGCTCGAGGTCGTAGTGCTCGCGAACCGCGGGTTGAAAGACGTGGACGATCACGTCGCCCAGGTCCAGGAGGATCCAGCGTGCCTCGTCGTAGCCCTCGATGCCCAGCGGTCGTTCTCCGAGCGCCGAGACGGACTCTTCCACCGCATCGGCGATCGCACGGACGTGGCGGTCGGAGTTCCCGCTGGCAAGGATGAAGACGTCGGCGAACGACGCCACGCCCCGCATGTCGAGCGCCACCAGGTTCTCGGCCTTCCGGTCGACCGCCGCCTGCGCGAGCCGGACGGCCTTGGCGAGTGATTCCGCCCCGGTCATCGCTGGGCGTAGAGTCCGCTGTGCTGAACGCTGTCGATCACGGCCTCCGGAACGAGATACCGCACCGAGCGACCTTCCCGCAGCCGGGCCCGGATGTCCGACGCCGACACGTCGAGGGCGCGGATCTCCACGATCCGGATCCAGTTTCCGGCCGCGCGATGACGCGCCGAGAGCCCGTCGTCGGCCACCTCGACGTCGTCCCGGAGGCACTTCGGCATCCAGTCGGCGAGCGTGCCCTCCGCCACCGGAGGGCGCGCGATCACGGCGAAGTGGGCGAGGGTCAACAGGGCCTCGGGCTCGCGCCAGGTTCCGACCTCGACGAAGGCGTCGTGGCCGATGATGAAGACCGGCGCCTGAGCTCCGATGCGGGGGACGAGGGCGCGCAGGGTCTCCACCGAGTAGGAGGGGCCGCTGCGGTCGACCTCCAGGGGGTCGACCTCGAAGCGCGGATTGCCGACGGTCGCCGCCCGCACCCAGGCCAGGCGCTCGGCCGCGGGCGCGATCGGATCCTCCGCGCTCCCCCGCTTGTGGGGCGGCTGCGCGCAGGGCACGAAGATCAGGCGCTCGAGTGCGAGCGCTTCGCTCACTTCCTCGGCCGCGCGCAGGTGTCCGAGGTGGATCGGATTGAAGGTTCCGCCGAAGATCCCGACGCGGGGGGGTCCCGTCATTCGCGAAGCTGACCGTCTCCGTACAGAACGAATTTGCGCGTGGTGAGATCTTCCAGCCCCATCGGGCCGTAGGCGTGCAGTCGCGAGGTCGAGATGCCGATCTCGGCCCCCAGGCCCAGCCGGTAGCCGTCGGCAAAGGCGGTCGAGCAGTTGACCCCGACCGTCGAGGAGTTCACGCGGCGAAGAAACTCCTGTGCGCTTCCGTAGTGCTCCGTGACGATGATCTCGGTATGGTCCGATCCGTAACGGCGGATGTGCTCGACGGCAGCGTCGAGGCTGTCGACCACGCGAACGGCCAGGATCGGGCCGAGGAACTCCTCGCTCCAGTCGCTCTCCCGCGCGGCGACCGCGTCGCCGAAGATCTCGCAGGTGCGCTCATCGCCCCGCACCTCGACGCCCTCTTCGTGCAGTGCCTTGAGCACGTTCGGCAGCACCGTCCGGGCCGCGTCGAGATGGACGAGCAGCGTCTCGAGGCCGTTGCAGACAGCCATCTGTCGCAACTTGGAGTCGACGACGATCCGCTTCGCCATCTCGGGATCGGCGCTCGCGTCGATGAACACGTGGCAGACACCGGCGTCGTGCTGGATCACCGGGATGCGCGAGTTCTCCGTGACCTTGCGGATCAGGCCGGGTCCGCCGCGCGGGATGATGAGGTCGACGTTGGCGTCCTCGCGCAGCAGGTGGTCGATGGCCTCGCGGTCGGTCGTGCTCACGATCGCGATCGCGTCCTCGGGGACGCCGGTCTCGCGGGCGGCGGCCCGCAGCTCCTCGGCCAGCGCCAGGTTCGAGTGGATGGACTCCGAGCCGCCGCGCAGGATGACCGCGTTGCCGGCCTTCACGCACAGCGCGGCGGCGTCGACGGTCACGTTGGGGCGCGATTCGTAGATGATCCCGATCACGCCCAGGGGAATTCGCATGCGGCCCACCCGCAGGCCGTTGGGGCGGACCGACATCGACTCGATGCGGCCCACGGGGTCGGGAAGCGCGGCGACATCCCCGAGGCCGGCCAGCATGTCGCGCCACTTGGAGTCGCCGAGCTCGAGGCGCTTCACCAGGGGGCCGGCGACCCCCTTCGCCTCGGCCTCTCGCAGGTCGCGGTCGTTGGCTTCGCGGATGCGCTCCCGCGCCGCCTCGAGCCGCTCGGCGGCGCGTTGCAGCCACGCGTCCTTGTCGCGCGTCGAGATCTCGGCGCAGAGCCTGGAAGCCTGGCGCGCCCGCACCGCGAGGTCGTGGATCCGGTCCCGGAGATTCGTGGCCTGGCGGCTCATGACCTGTCCGCTTCCGTTGGCTCCGTCCGCGACGGGCCCACCAGCAGGACGAGATCGTCCCGATGTATCACCTCGTCGCCGTTCGAATATCCTAGCACCCGGCGAATCTGCCGCGTGGGCAGTCGCGCGATGCGGCGGATCTCGTCGGAGTCGTAGGCCACGAGCCCACGGGCGAGCTCCCGGCCCTGCTCTTCCACGCAGGCCACCGGATCGCCGATTCCGAATTTCCCGCGCACCTCGACGACGCCGGCCGGTAGGAGACTCTTGCCCCGGTGGAGCAGAGCCGCTGCGGCCCCCGCGTCGATCACGAGCTCGCCGCGCGTGCGCGTGGTGAAGGCGAGCCAGTGCTTCCGGCTCCGGAGCCGGGAGCCCGCGAGAAAGAGCGTCCCCACCGGCTCGCCGGCGGCGACGCGCAGCAGCACGTCGCGGCTGCGGCCGTTGCACAGGACCGTCGAGCCGCCGCAGCGGGCCGCCGTCCGCACCGCCTCCAGCTTGGTCGTCATGCCTCCGCGACCGAACGCGCTCGTCGATCCCTGGGCTGCGCGTTCGATCTCCGGCGTCACCGCCTCGACCACGTCGAAGTACGGCGGCTTCGGAGCCCCGGCGACCGGCGGCGAGGTGTGCAGACCGTCGACGTCCGAAAGGATCACGAGCAGGTCGGCACCGATCAGGTTGACGACGGTTGCGGAAAGGTTGTCGTTGTCGCCGAAGCGGATCTCCTCGGTGGCGACGGTGTCGTTCTCGTTGACGATCGGAACCACCCCGAGCCGGAGCAGTGTCATCAGCGTGTGGCGCGCGTTGAGGAAGTGCTCCCGCTCCTCGAGGCCGCGGCGGGTCACGAGCACCTGCGCCACGTGCTTTTCGAAGCGGGCGAAGCGCCGCTGGTAGAGCTCGATCAGTCCGATCTGCCCGATGGCCGCCGCGGCCTGAAGCTCCGGGATCGAGCTCCCGGGGTGGGTCCAGCCGAGGCGGTTGCTTCCGACCGCGATCGCTCCGGAGGAGACGATGACGATCTCGCGGCCGTCGTCCTGAAGCCGCGCGACCTGGCGCGCGATGTTCCCGAACACGCGCCGGCGGAGCGCACCGTTCTCCGTGAGCACGCTGCTGCCCACCTTGACCACGAGGCGCCGGGCGCGCCTCGCGATGTCGTGCCTCTGCTCGCGGTCCTTCACGACGCCCGCTCCGCCGTCGCGGAGTCGCACGCCGCGAGGGCTCGCGCCATGGCCCGCAGCAACGCTTCGATGCCCTCCCCGGTGGTGCTGGAGACGCGCAGCACCTCCCGGCCGCGAGAGCGCAAATCCGCCTCCAGCGCCGCCAGCTTCTCGCGGTCGGGCACGAGGTCGATCTTGGAGAGCGCCACGATCTCGGTCCGGTCCAGCAGTGCCGGTTCGTAGGCGCCCAGCTCCGCGCGGATGGCCTCGTAGTCCGCGCTCAGGTCACGGGACTCCAGCGCCCAGGCGCCGGCGTCGAGCAGGTGCACGATGGCGCGGGTGCGCTCGATGTGCCGCAGGAAGCGATCGCCGAGTCCGACCCCGCGGCTCGCGCCCTCGATCAGCCCGGGGATGTCGGCCACGACGAAGCGGCGCTCGTCCACCTCCGCGACCCCCAGGGACGGGATCAGCGTCGTGAAGGGATAGGCCGCCACGCGCGGCCGCGCCGCCGAGATGCGTCGAAGCAGCGTCGACTTGCCGGCGTTGGGGAAGCCGACGAGGCCCACGTCGGCCAGCAGCTTGAGTGACAGCCGGACCCGGCGTATCTGACCGGGCTGGCCGCGCTCGGCGAAGTCCGGGGTCTGGCGCGTGGACGTCGCGAACTGCGCATTACCCCGGCCGCCCTTCCCGCCGCGGGCGATGACGACCCGCGCTCCGTCGAGCGCGAGGTCCTCGAGCATCGATCCGTCCTCGGCGTCGTAGACGACCGTGCCCAGCGGCAAGGCGATCTCCACGGAGCGCGCGTCTTTTCCGTTGCGGCAGCGGCCGGCGCCGCCGTGGCCGGCCTCGGCGCGGATCTCGCGCTGTAGCCGACGGTCGATCAGCGTCGACAGGTTGCGGTCTGCGATCAGCACGACGTCGCCGCCCCTGCCTCCGTCGCCGCCGTCCGGTCCGCCGCGCGGAACGAACTTCTCCCTGCGCAGGCTCACGCAGCCGTCACCTCCGTCTCCGGCAAAGACGGCGATCGTCACCTCGTCGATGAACGACTCGTTCGATTTCACGGAACCCGACCGGCGGTCTCGAGCTTCGATCGCTCGCCTTGCAGCGGCCGCCTCACGTCCGTTCCAGTGGCGCGGCCTTCGGTTTTGCGGACTTGCTGCGAGCCGGACTCCGCTGCTTGCGCGGCGGCTCCGGTCTGCGCGCCCCGGCTGCGGCGGGTTGGCTCGGCCGAGCGCGGGACGGAGGATCTAGCTCGGCGGCTCCACCCGCGCGACGACGCGGCCGCGGGACCTGCCGTAGTTGACGACGCCGTCGCAGAGTGCAAACAGGGTGTAGTCGCGGCCCAGACCGACGTTGCGACCGGCGTGGATCGACGTGCCCACCTGTCGAACCAGGATCGAGCCGGCCGTCACGGTCTGTCCGCCGTACACCTTGACGCCGCGCCGCTGCCCCTGGCTGTCGCGGCCGTTGCGCGAGCTGCCCTGCCCTTTCTTGTGTGCCATGACTCAGCCTTCGATCCGGTCGACCCGGACCTCGGTATAGGGCTGTCGGTGCCCGGCCTTGCGGCGATAGCCCGTGCGGCGCTTCATCTTGAAGATCGTGAGCTTCGGCCCGCGAGCCTGGTCGGTGATCGTTCCCACGACCGTCGCGCCCTTCACGAGCGGCGTTCCGATCCGCGCTTCGCCGTCGCCGCCCACGAGGAGGACCTCGCCGAACTCGACGGTTTCCCCGATCTCGCCGGCGAGCTTCTCGACGCGCACCGACTCTCCGGGCGCGACGCGCAGCTGCTTGCCACCGGTTCGGACGACCGCGAACATCAGGCTTCCTCGGACTCTACGGATCGCCGCAGTATCGGTTTTTCCGCTTCGACGTCAAGCGCTTGGGGCTCCGGAGGGGACGGGTGCGGCCCGGCCCCGGCGACGGGCTCCCGGGCGGACGCACCGGGCTTCCCGGCGAGCGTCGCGTCACCTGCCCTCCACTCGGCTGCGCCGGCCGCGGCCGGCTCCTCCGGGCTCTGCCCGGCGTCCGCCGCGAGCTCCGCCGGCGGGTCGGGAGCGGCGGTGAGCGTTTCCGCGGCGGTGGGCGGGCCCGGCGGCTCGGCCTCGACGGGCGCGGTCGACCCGGCCTCGCCCTCGGCGTCCACCCGGGCGTCGGCTTCCCCGTCCGTCTTCCCCTTGCCCTCGGCTTGCTGCGCGCCCGCTTCGTCGCCCTGCAGCCAGCTGATGGAGAGCGAGACCGGGGGCCCGGAGTCGAGCGCCGTGACCTCGAACTGCTCCTGGTGGAGACCGTGCCGCGCCCGGACCTCGATCTCGCGGCCGAGGTCCAGGCTCAGGGCGGTCAGCGCCGGGCGGGCCGGGCCGAGCAGCATCTCGGCGACGTCCGGGTTGACCGAGACCGCGATCTCGCGGCCGCAGAAGCGGGGCAGGTCCTTTCGGATCTCGCGCAAGAGCTTGTAGGCCACGCTCTCGCTCGAGAGGATGTAGCCGCGCCCCTGGCAGTAGCTGCAGGATTCACACAGCTGCTGGACGAGGTTCTCGCGCGTGCGCTTGCGCGTCATCTCCACGAGGCCGAGCTCGGAGATCTTGAGGATGTTCGTGCGGGCCTTGTCCTGGCGCAGGGCGTCATGGAGTGCGCGGTAGACCTTCTCGCGGTTCTCCGAGCTCTCCATGTCGATGAGGTCGATGATGATCAGGCCCCCGATGTTGCGGAAGCGGAGCAGGTGGACGACCTCCTTGACGGCCTCGAGGTTGGTCTTGAGCACGGTCTCCTCGAGATCGCGCTTGCCGACGAAACGCCCGGTGTTCACGTCGATGGCGGTGAGCGCCTCGCTCTGGTCGACCACGAGGTGGCCGCCGGACTTGAGCCAGACCTTCGTTCCCAGGTTTTGATCGATGCAACGCTCGATGTCGAAGTCGTCGAAGAGCGGTATCGCGCCCGTGTAGTGCTCGAGCTTCGGCTTGGGGTCGGCCACGAAGCGCGAGAGGAACTCCTTCATCTGCTCGTAGACCTGCTCGTCGTCGATCACGATCCGCTTCGTCCGGGTGTTGGCGACGTCGCGGATCACCCGAAGCGGGAGCGAGAGCTCGGTGTGGAGGGCGGCCGGCGCGCGGGCGGTCTCCCTGCGCAGCTGGATGTCGTTCCAGACGGAGGTCAGGTACTTCACGTCCGCCTCGATGTCGGCGCTGCGGGCGCCCTCGCCGGCGGTGCGGATGATGAAGCCGAGTTCCGGGGGACGGACGCGCGCCACGATGTCGCGCAGCCGTCGCCGCTCTCGATCCGAGCTGATCTGTCGCGAGACCCCGACCCGCTGGGCCCAGGGGGTGAGCACGATGTGGCGGCCCGCGATCGAGACGTGAGAGGTGATCCGGGCGCCCTTGGTGCCGATCGGCTCCTTGGCGACCTGAACCACGATCTGCTGGCCCTCGCTCAACAGCGTGTCGATCCGGGGCGGCGGTCGCCCGCTGCCGTTGCGACCGCGAGAGCGCCGGATCCGCGGGGCCCCGTCCTCCTCGACGTCGTCTCCGAGCTGGCCGGATTCGTCCAGGTAGTCGCCGACGTAGAGGAAGGCGGCCTTCTCGAGTCCGATGTCGACGAAGGCCGCCTGCATGCCGGGCAGCACGCGCGTCACGCGACCCAGGGACACGGTGCCCGCCACGTTCCGCTCGCGCTCGCGCTCGATGTGGAGTTCGGTGAAGACGCCCTGCTCGAGGATCGCGACCCGCGTCTCGCCGGCCTGGGCGTTGAGGATGATCTCGTTCGAAACCGCTGCGCGTGATGCGTCGCGGCTTCCCGATCGGGAAGTCTTGCGCACAGGGCAGTCCCCCGCGTTGGCGAGCCGACTGGGGCATCTGCTGAGGTCGTACGCACCGTTCGCGCCCGGTGGGCGCGATTGGTGGAGGCGGGGCTAGCTGGGGCCCGGAGCACACGGCGGCCACTCCGGGCGGACGGGGACACTCGCTAATGTCCCGAAATTCCTATTGAAATCGTTGACTCGCACAGTAAGTCGCTCTACGGTGCGGCTGGGTTTCCAGGCCTCGAACTCCGCGCAGCGCCCCGCCGCCCGTCCAGCTCGAGATTGGACACCCACGGGCCACGCTCCGGTATCCCCGCTGAAGCGCCTCCACTTGGGGCGTCAGCCGGATCTGGGTTTCTCCCCAGGAGCGCGAGCCCGCTGGACCGCACAAAAACCTGTTGGGTAGAAAGTCATGGATCCGAGCCGCGAGGTCAAGCCCGATCCCCGGAGGGCACTCCCGGCCGTGGATCGGCTGCTGAGCGCACTGCGTGCGGCTCATCCCGATCTGCCCGGCTGGGCGGCCAGGGAAGCGGTCCGGCGGGCCCTCGCGAGCGAGCGCGAACGCCTTGCCGGCGCCGAGGCCTCTGATCGGGTCGCGGATCCCCAAGGGGAACTTCTGGAGGCCGCAGCGGCCCGCGCTTTCGCACTCTGTGGAAGGCACCCGCGGCGTGTCGTCAATGCGACCGGAACCGTGCTTCACACCAACCTCGGGAGAGCGCCCCTGGCTCCCGGCGCCGCCGCGGCCGTCGCCGCAGCGGCCGCCTGCTACAGCGATCTCGAGATGGACCTGGCGACCGGAGAGCGCGGCGATCGACTGGCGGGCGTGGCCGAAAAGCTGGTGCTCATCTCCGGCGCCGAGGCCGCCTTTGCCGTCAACAACAACGCCGCCGCCCTGCTGCTGGCGCTCGACACGCTCGCGCGCGGGCGCGAGGTGATCGTCTCGCGAGGCGAGCTGGTGGAGATCGGCGGCTCGTTCCGCGTGCCCGAGATCATCGAGCGCGCCGGCGTTCGACTCGTCGACGTCGGAACCACCAACCGCACCCATCGGGGCGACTACGAACGCGCGATTACCCCCCAGACGGGCGTGCTCCTCAAGGTCCACCGCAGCAACTTCGAGCTCCGCGGCTTCGTGGCCGAGGTGACGCTCGCGGAGCTCGCCGAGCTCGGACGGGAGCGCGGCCTGCCGGTCGTCGAAGACCTCGGCAGCGGCACCCTCGTCGACCTGAAAGGTCAGGGGCTTCCGGCCGAGGCCTACGCCCCCGCGCGGCTCCAGCTGGGCGCCGAGGTCGTCTGCTTCTCGGGAGACAAGCTGCTGGGCGGGCCACAGGCCGGAATCCTGCTGGGCTCTGCGCGCTGCATCGAGGCGCTGCGGGCCAATCCCCTCGCGCGCGCCCTCCGGCTCGACAAGCTGAGCCTCGCGGCCCTCGACTGGACCCTCGAGGCCTGCTTGGACGGGCGCGCCGAGCGCGAGATCCCGGTGCTGCGGCAACTGCTGCAACCGGCGGCCGCGCTCGAAATGCGGGCGCGCCAGCTCGCCAAGCGGCTGGCCGCCGTCGCCGGCTCGACGTTGCAGGCGACGGTGCAGCCCGACCGCGCCGTGGTAGGAGGCGGATCGCTACCGGGGTTCGAGCTCGATTCCTGGGTCGTGGCGCTGGAGCTGAAGGATCCGGAGACGGTCGCGACGCGGCTGCGCGGGGCCCCGGTGCCCGTGCTCGCCCGGGTCCGCGGCGGCCGGCTGCTGTTCGATGTCCGGACCCTGCTCGACGACGACGAGTCCGCGCTGGAGGCTGCGCTGGGCGCGGCGTTGCGGACCGCGCTGCGTTGAACGCGGGCGGCTCATCCTTTAGGATAAGCGGCCGGAATCCATGCTGAATTCGCACGTTCTCGTCCTGAACCGGTCCTACCTCCCCATCCACGTGACCTCCGTGCGCAGGGCCTTCTCGCTGATCTACCGCAGGAGCGCGCGTGCGGTAAACGAGGCGTACGAGACCTTCGATTTCGAGCAGTGGCAGCGGCGGCTCGTCGCCGAGGAGGTGATCGGCACCGCGGACGGTCCGATACCGGTTCCACGCGTGATCGTGCTGCCGGGCTTCGATCGGATCCCGAGGCGCCACGTGCGCTACAGCCGCGTCAACGTCTTCGCGCGCGACAAGTACACCTGCCAGTACTGTGGCAACCGCCCCCCGCGGTCGGAGCTGAATCTCGACCACGTGATTCCCCGCTCGCTCGGGGGCAGGACGACCTGGGAGAACGTCGTCTGTAGCTGCGTCGACTGCAATCGGCGCAAGGGCGGCAGGACGCCCCAACAGGCCCGCCTGCGGCTGCGTCGCATTCCGAGCAAGCCGCGCTGGACGCCGCTGATGAACGTCATCGTGTCCAGTGTGCGCTATAAAGAGTGGCACCCCTTCCTCCACGTTGTCGAAGCTCGGACCGCCAGTTTCGCTGATTGACGGCGGAACCCGCGAGGCGAGGTCAGTGAACGCCAATCTCGGCGCCATGAACGACGGACGAGAGCCGCATCCGGTGGCTCGCGTGATTCCCGTCGGCGGCGGCAAGGGGGGCGTCGGGAAGACCTTCGTCGTCGCGAACCTCGCCGCGAGGCTGGCGCACGACGGGTACCGGGTCGCGGCCGTCGATGGCGACCTGGAGGGCGCCAACCTCCACACCTGTCTGGGCGTGCCGCGGCCGCGGTGCAGCCTGGCGGACTTCGTGGCCGAGCGCGAGGACGACATCGCCAAGCTCCTGCTCGAGACGCCCATCGAGAACCTGCAGCTGATCGCGGCCACGGCGAGCAACCTCGCCACCCCGCAGCCGAGTCACGCCCGCCGCGTGCGCCTGGTGCGGGCCCTGCGCCGGATCCCGGCCGACTTCGTCTTCGTCGACCTCGGAGCCGGCACGCACCCGGCGGTGATGGACTATTTCATGATCGGCGAGGACGGCGTGGTGGTGATCGCGCCGGAGCCGACGTCGGTGGAGAACGCCTACGCCTTCCTGCGCGCCGCGTTCTACCGCAGGCTGCGCCTCGCCATGGTGTCCCACGACGTGCGCACGGTGGTGACCCTGGCCATGGACGAGCGCAACGAACGGGGAATCCGCACGCCCGTCGACCTGTTGCGGGAGATCCAGGCGATCGACTCGTCCGAGGGCGCGCGCTTCGTCGAGACGATGCGCGCGTTTCGGCCCCGCATCATCGTCAACGAAGTGCGCACCGCGGAGGACATCAAGCTCGGCTTCTCGGTGCGCAGCGTCTGCCGCAAGTACTTCGGGATCGACGCCGAATACCTCGGCTACATCAACCACGACGAGGCGGCGCGCCGGTCGGTTCGCGCGCGCCGGCCGATCGTCGCGGCCCACCCGCGCTCCGACGCGTCCATCTACATCGCGCGGATCGCTCGCAAGCTGCTCGTGCCGCGTCCCAGCGCGCCGTCGACGGCGCAGCTGGGCGCCCGTATGACTCCGGGTGCCCCGTGAAGTCCGTCTCGGAGCAGGACCACTTCGAGATCCTGGAGGTCGCGCCCGACGCCTCCCGCGAGGAGGTCGAACGGGCCTACCGGCTGGCCCGCTCCACCTACGCCGACGACTCCCTGGCCGGCTACTCGGTCTTCGGAGAGGGCGATGCCCAGGCGCTGCTCCAGCGCATCGACGCGGCCTACCGGGTGCTGTCGAACGACGAATCGCGGCGGGCCTACGTGGAGTCGCTTCGGGCGGAGGGGTCCTTCGCCGAGGTTCTGCCGCCTCTGGTCGAGGAGTTTACGCAGGCGGACGCGCTCCCGGGCGCGGACGTGCTCGCTGAGGCCGAGGAGGAGTCCGACGAATTCGACGGGGCGCGGCTGCGCCGCTCGCGCATGCGCTGCGGACTCGAGATCGAAGAGATCGCCGAAATCACGAAGGTCAACCCCACCTACCTCCGCTCCATCGAAGAGGAGCGCTTCTCGGAGCTTCCCGCCGCCGTCTACGTGCGGGGCTTCGTCTCGGCCTACGCGTCCTGCCTGGGCCTGGACGCGAGGCGGGTCGCCGCCAGCTACGTGAGGCGCTTGGAGGAACGGCGCGGCGCCGAGCACCGGTTCCCCGGGCGGCGCTAGCCGCTTTCGTCGAAGGTGTCCGCGCGAGCCGAGCCGTCCAACGGCGCCGGGCCGCGGGCTCGGCGGCCTCTGGAGTTCGTCATCGGCGACGAGGAAGCGGGCCAGCGGATCGACTTCGCGCTCGCGGAGCTGGCCGGACTCTCGCGTTCCCAGGCCCGCCGCTGGATCGACGAGGGTCGCGTACAGCTGGATGCCGAGCCGTGTCGACCGAGCCAGCGCGTCACGGCGGGCGCCCGCGTCGCGGCAGCGCCGCCCGAGCCGCTCCCCTCCCCGCTCGCGCCCGAGCCGATACCGCTCGCCGTCCTTTACGAAGACGACGACCTGATCGTGATCGACAAGCCGGCGGGTCTGGTCGTCCACCCGGCGCCCGGTCATCCCGGCGGCACGCTGGTGAACGCACTGCTCCATCACTGCGCCGACCTCGCCGGCGTGGGCGGGGTCCTGCGCCCCGGCATCGTGCACCGCCTCGATCAAGGCACTTCCGGCGTGCTGGTGGCGGCGAAGACCGATGCGGCCCACCGCGGCCTGGCGGCCCAGTTCCAGGACCACAGCATCGAGCGGGTGTACCAGGCGCTCGTTCGCGGCGTTCCGGGAGCGGACTCCGGACGCATCGACCGGCCCATCGGGCGCCACCCCCGCGACCGCAAGCGGATGTCGGTCCGCTCGCGCTCGCCGCGCGAAGCCTGCACGAACTGGCGGGTGCTGCGGCGCTTTCCGGCCTCGGGTCACGCCTGGCTCGAGGTGCGTCCAGAGACGGGGCGCACGCATCAGATCCGCGTGCATCTCGCCGCGATCGGCCTGCCGCTCGCCGGCGATCCCCTGTACGGCCGCGCGCGGCGGCCTTCCCGACGCCCGCCCGTCTGCGCTCGCCCGGCCCTGCACGCGGCCGTGCTCGGCTTCACCCACCCGCGCACCGGCGTGCGTCTGCGCTTCGAGGCGCCCGTGCCCGCGGATCTGGCCGGTCCCCTGGCGGACCTCGACGGCGCCGGATGACGCGGTCTGCGCTTCGACACCCCCTGCTCGACGCGTGCGGCGTCGAGCACGGCTTTGGCCTGCGCGGGGTGAGCCCGTCGCCGCGCATCTTGCGACCGCGGCAGGTGCACGGGGCGGCCGTAACCACACCCGAGGCGTGCACGGGGCAGGATCCCGCCGAGGCGGACGCCGTGGTGTCGCGCGCGGCGGGGGTCGCGATCGGCGTCGCCACCGCCGACTGCGTTCCGATCCTGCTGGCGACGGCGCGGGGAGACGCGGTTGCCGCCGTGCACGCCGGTTGGCGGGGACTCGCTCGGGGCGTCGTGGCCTCCGGCGTCGAGGCACTGCGTCGGCTGGCCGACCCGCATGAGCCACTGGTTGCGGTGCTCGGGCCTCACATCGGGCCTTGCTGCTACGAGGTCGACCGTCCGGTGCTGGATGCGCTCGAGGCGCGCTTCCCGCAGGCCCTGCCCGGGGCCCTGCGGCCCGCCGGCCGCCCGGGTCACGCGCTGCTCGACCTCGCGCTGCTCGCCCGCGCGGAGCTGGCGGCCGCCGGCATCGCCCCCGCTGCGCTCGGCGCCGTCCGCGACGCCTGCACCTGCTGCGACGCTGGGCGTTTTCACTCCTTTCGTCGCGACGGAGCCCGCGCCGGCCGGCTGCTCCACTTCATCACCGCCCGCTCGCTCGGAGCGGGGCCGGCCGGGTCGCAGGCTTGACACGGTGGTAGGAGCGTCATAGGCTCACTGACTGAGAGTCCTCGCGCGGCACCTCAGGCCGCGTCCCTTCCCGGCAAACGAGCCTTTGCGCGAACGGAAGGGCGTTTCATCAAGAAGCGGGTCCCCCAGCAGCGCGGGAGGCCCACGTTTTCGGTCAACTTCTGAGCCGAACTGTCCGAACGAGGGACTACAGCCAAATCCTTGGAGCTACGCCGGGGCGCGGATGGACGCCCCGCCCGATCCTCGCCGTAGCCCGTGAGCCCCATCGAGAGCCACGCGAGTCTTCCCAGCATTCATCAACCGGAAGCCACACCCCAGATTCGAATCACTAGCGAGATCGAACCACCACAGACAGAGAGGATTCCGTGAGCAGCCAACGCGTAGGTGAATCTTCCTCCTCTTCTGGACGGCGGGGCCGGGGTCGGCGCCGCGGTCGCGGCGAACGCGGCGAACGCGGCAACGGGGCGCGCGATCCGCGCAACGCGCGGCCGCCGGAGTATCCGGACGACGAGCCCCTGGTGGACGATTCGGACGACGATCCCAGCGCCGAGCGCGTGAGCGTCAAGGACCTCAAGGGCAAGTCGATGCAGTCCCTCACCGAGATGGGGGAAGGGCTGGGCGTCGAGAACGCCGCCGGTCTGCGCAAGCAGGACCTGATCTTCGAGATCCTGAAGGCCCTGACGGCGCGGCAGGAGCGGATCTACTCGGAGGGCGTGCTCGAGACTCTGCCGGACGGCTTCGGCTTCCTGCGGGCGCCCGACCAGAACTACCTCGCGGGCCCCGACGACGTCTACGTCTCGCCGTCGCAGATCCGACGCTTCAGCCTGCGGACCGGCGACACCGTCCTGGGGCAGATCCGTCCGCCCAAGGACGGCGAGCGCTATTTCGCGTTGCTCAAGGTCAACTCGATCAACCTCGAAGCGCCCGAGGCGGCGCGGCACAAGATCCTCTTCGACAACCTCACGCCGCTCTACCCCGAGGAGAAGTTCAACCTCGAGGCGCCCTCCGGAGGGCTGACGACACGGGTCATCGACCTGATCGCCCCGATCGGCAAGGGACAGCGCGCGCTGATCACGTCGCCGCCCAAGGCCGGCAAGACGATGATCCTCAAGGACATCGCCAACGCGATCGCCGAGAACCACCCCGAGGTCGTCCTGATCGTGCTGCTCATCGACGAGCGGCCCGAGGAGGTGACCGACATGGAGCGGACGGTCAAGGCGGAGGTGATCTCCTCGACCTTCGACGAGCCCGCCACGCGCCACGTTCAGGTGGCGGACATGGTGATCGAGAAGGCCCGGCGCCTCGTCGAGCACCAGCGGGACGTCGTCATCCTGCTGGACTCGATCACGCGTCTCGCTCGGGCCCACAACACCGTGGTGCCGCACTCCGGCAAGATCCTCTCGGGTGGCGTCGACTCCAACGCGCTGCACAAGCCGAAGCGGTTCTTCGGCGCGGCCCGGAACATCGAGCAGGGCGGGAGCCTCACGATCATCGGGACGGCCCTGATCGACACGGGCTCGCGCATGGACGAGGTGATCTTCGAGGAGTTCAAGGGGACGGGCAACGCCGAGATCGTGCTGGACCGCAAGCTGTCGGACCGGCGCACCTACCCGGCCATCGACATCAACCGCTCGGCGACCCGCCGCGAGGAGCTGCTGCTTCCGGATGCGACGCTCAGCCGGATGTACATCCTCCGGAAGGTGCTCTCGCCGCTGAACCCGGTGGACTCGATGGAGTTCCTGCTGGACAAGATCAAGGCCACCGACGACAACGAGGAGTTCCTGGAGAGCATGAATTCCTAGGCCCCCCGGCTCGCCGGCGGCCGCGGCCAGCCGCTTGCGGATGTGGGTGATTCCGGCGACGCGATCGCGTAGCCTGCTGCGATCCCTCCATTGAAGGCCGCCTCGGCCGCGGTCCGGCGCAGCGGTGGGGCGGCGTTGGACAGTTGCATGGCAGACCTGCTGGACAAGATCGCGGTCTTCGAGGGCCGCGCGGCGCAGCTCGAGGCGAAGCTGGCCGACCCGGCCGTGGCCTCGTCGCCAAGCGAATACGCGGAGATCGCGAAGGAGCTGGCCCGGGTGCGACCGGCCGCCGAGACCTCCATCCGCTACCGCCGGCTGCTGACCGACCTCGGGGAAGCGCGCCACATGCGCTCGGATCCGGACGCGGAGGTCCGCGAGCTCGCGGAGGCCGAGGTCGCGGAGCTCGAGGCGCAGCGGGAGGCCCTCGAAGGCGAGGTCCGGACCCTGCTGGTTCCCGGGGATCCCAACGACGAGAAGAACGTGATCCTGGAGATCCGCGCGGGCACCGGGGGCGACGAGGCCGCCTTGTTCGCCGACGACCTCTTCCGCATGTACTGCCGCTATGCGGAGAAGCAGGGCTGGAAGGTCGAGGAGCTGTCCCGTTCCGCGACCGACGGCGGTGGCGTCAAGGAGGTGATCGCCATCATCTCGGGCGATCGGATCTTCAGCCGCCTCAAGTTCGAGCGCGGCGTGCACCGGGTTCAGCGGGTGCCGGCGACGGAGTCCCAGGGGCGCATCCACACGTCGACGGTGACCGTCGCCGTGCTTCCCGAGGCCGAGGAGGTCGACATCCGGATCGACCCCAAAGACCTGCGCGTCGACGTCTACCGCGCGTCGGGGCCCGGTGGGCAGAGCGTGAACACGACGGATTCGGCGGTTCGCATCACCCACATCCCGACGGATACGGTCGTCCAGTGTCAGGACGAGAAGTCGCAGCACAAGAACAAGGCGCGGGCGATGAAGATCCTGCGCTCGAGGGTCCTGGAGCGCGAGGTCGAGCGCCGGGCGGACGAGCGCTCGAGTGAGCGGCGCGCCCAGGTCGGGACGGGCGAGCGCAGCGAGAAGATCCGCACCTACAACTTCCCGCAGTCGCGAGTCACGGATCACCGGGCGGGAGTGACCCTACACCGGCTCGAGGCGATCGTTGGGGGCGACCTGGACGAGATCCTCGATTCCGTGCACGGCCAGATGGCGGCCAAGGCGATGGCGGCGGGAGAGTTGGCGTGACGGCGGCCGGGGAGCGAGGCGACCGCGCCGCGGGCCGGCAAGGCCAAGGGCCGCGCAGCGAGGTGGAGCCGAGCGGGGATCGGATGCAGGGCCGAGCGGAGTCGGACGGAACGGAGAGGGTCTGGACCGTCCTCGATCTCCTCCGCTGGACCACCGAGCACTTCGCGTCGCGCCGTATCGAGACGCCGCGCCTCGACGCGGAGTGCCTGCTCGCCTTCGCGCTGGGAGTCGACCGCCTGCAGCTGTACGTGGCCTTCGACAAGCCCCTCAGCCGCACCGAGCGGGACGGCTACCGCAGCCTGGTGCGCCGGCGGGCGGACGAGCGCGTGCCGGTGGCCCAGCTGGTCGGGCGCAAGGAGTTCTGGTCGCTGCCGCTGCGGGTGACGGCGGACGTGCTCGTACCGCGTCCCGAAACCGAGACGCTCGTCGCCACGGCTCTCGATCTGCTGCCCGATCGCGACGCCGAGGCCCGGGTGCTGGACGTCGGAACCGGGTCGGGCGCCGTGGCCCTGGCCATCGCCCACGAGCGCCCGAAAGCGCGCGTCACGGCCACGGACGTCTCGGCGCCCGCGCTCGAGGTGGCGCGGTCGAATGCCGCGGAGCTCGGTCTGGCCGACCGCGTGCGCTTCCTGCCGGGCCCCGACTTCGAGCCCGTGGCGGGGGAGCGTTTCGACCTGGTGGTGTCGAATCCACCCTACATCGCGGAGGCCGTCCGCGACCGGCTGCCGCCGGAGCTGGCTCACGAGCCCCGGCAGGCGCTGTTCGCCGGCCCGGACGGTCTGGCCGTCCTGCGGGTGCTGGCCGCCGGGGCGGGCGGGGTGATGGATCCGGGAGCCGGGGCCGCCTTCGAGGTTTCGCCGGAGCAGGCGGCGCGGGTCGCGGACTGGTGCCGCGAGGCAGGCCTGCTAGACGTGACGGTGATCCGCGACCTGGGCAGTCGCCCGCGAGTGATCCGGGCCCGGGCCCCGGGTGAGGGAGCGTCGTAGATGGACCGCATCGTCGTCCAGGGGGGCGCCCGCCTCGCCGGAGAGGTCGCCGTCTCGGGGTCGAAGAACGCCACGCTCGCCCTGATGGCGGCCGCGGTGCTCGCCGACAGCGAGACCGTGCTGCACAACGTGCCCCGGCTGCGGGACGTGGACACGATGCTCGAAATCCTCCGGGCGCTGGGAGCGCGCGCGGACTGGCACGAGTACGACGAACACGCGGTGCGCATCGACGCGCGCAGCATCAACCGGCCCGAAGCGCCCTACGACCTCGTTCGCAAGATGCGGGCCTCGTTCCTGGTGCTCGGCCCCCTGCTCGCGCGCTTCGGCGCCGCCCGCGTCTCGGAGCCGGGCGGGTGTGCGATCGGCGTGCGGCCGGTGGACCAGCACCTCAAGGGGCTCGCGGCGCTTGGCGGCAAGGTCCGCCTCGATCACGGCTACGTGGAGGTGACGACCAGCGGGCTGCGGGGTGCCGGTGTGGCGTTCGATCTCCCGACCGTCAACGGGACCCAGAACGTGATGATGGCGGCGGTGCTGGCGTCCGGTGACACGGTGCTCGAGAACGCGGCGCGCGAGCCCGAGGTCGTCGAGCTCGCCGATGCGCTGAACAAGATGGGCGCGCGGGTGCGGGGGGCCGGCGGCGACCGGATCGCCATCGAGGGCGTGGCGTCGCTGCGCGGCATCCGGCACGCGGTCTCGGGCGACCGCATCGAAGCGAGCACGCTGCTGGCCGCGGGTCTCGCCACGCGCGGCGACGTGCGCGTGACGGGGGTCGACACCTCCGTGCTCGAATCGACGCTCGACAAGCTGCGCGAGGCGGGCGCCGATCTCGACGTGGACGCGACCGGCGCGCGCGCCCGGACCGACGGGCCGCTGCGCGGCGTCAACGTCGTGACGGCGCCCTTCCCCGGGTACCCGACCGACATGCAGGCGCAGCTGATGGCCGTGCTGACCGTCGCGGAGGGTTCGAGCGTTCTCCGCGAGGGGGTCTTCGAGAACCGCTTCATGCACGTGCCCGAGCTTCAGCGCATGGGCGCCGACATCGCGGTCTCCGGGCGAACCGCCCACATCCGCGGCGTGCCGGGGCTCATGGGCGCGCCTGTCATGGCCACCGACCTGCGCGCCTCGGCGGGACTGATCGTGGCCGCGCTGGCGGCGGAGGGTGAGACCGTGGTGAACCGCGTCTACCATATCGACCGCGGCTACGAGCGAATCGAGGAGAAGCTTCGCAGCCTCGGCGCGGCGATTCAGCGAGAGGATTGAGCATGGCGAGCCGTACGACGGCAAAGGGCATTCTCCCCGTTCTGCACTCCGATGCGCCGGGCTTCGCTGCGGCCTTCGAGCGCCTCGCCAACCGGCGAACCTCTCGGGACGGCGACGTCGAGAAGAGCGTGCGCCGCATCGTCGATCGCGTGCGCGACGGCGGCGACAAGGAGCTGCGCGCCTGCATTCGGAAGTTCGACGCAGCCCAGGTGGAGCGTCTGGAGGTGTCGCGCGACGAATGGGACGCGGCCGCGGAAGCGATCGACCCCGCGGACCGGGCCGCGCTGGGCAAGGCGGCCATGCGGGTGCGCGAGTTCCACCGCAAGCGGATTCCCTCGAGCTGGGAGGTGCGCGAGGAGGGCGGCGCGACCTTCGGCCACCGCGTGCGCCCCCTCCAACGGGTGGGCATCTACGTGCCCGGCGGCAAGGCCGTCTACCCGTCGACCGTCATCATGAACGCCGTGCCCGCGTCGGTGGTCGAGGTTCCCGAGATCGTCATGGCGACGCCTCCCGAAGCGGACGGATCGATCCGGCGGGAGGTGTTGATGGCGGCGCGCGTCGCGGGTGTGCACCGCGTCTTCAAGATGGGGGGCGCCCACGCCGTTGCGGCGCTCGCCTACGGCACCGAGTCCGTACCGCGCGTCGACAAGATCGTGGGACCCGGCAACGTGTACGTGGCGGCGGCCAAGCGCCTGGTCTTCGGCGACGTGGCGATCGACTGCGAGGCGGGTCCGTCGGAGGTCGTGATCGTCGCCGATCGCGGCGCGACGCCGGGCTGGCTCGCGGCCGATCTCATCTCCCAGGCCGAGCACGACGAGCTCGCGTGTGCCGTGCTGATCACCTCCGTCAAGGGCCAGGTGGCGCGCGTGCAGGGGCAGCTCGCCAAGCAGCTGAAGACGCTCGATCGCGCGAAGCTCGTCCGCAAGGCGCTCGCGAGCCGCGGCGCGATCGTGGTGGCCCGGAACCAGGTCGAGTGCATCGATCTCGCCAATCGCTACGCTCCCGAACACCTGGTGCTCGCGGTCGAGGATCCGGAGGCGCTGGTCAAGCGCGTGCTGAACGCCGGTGCCGTATTACTCGGCCATTACACGCCGGTCGCCGTCGGTGATTACCTGGCCGGGCCCAACCACGTG
>Ga0224512_10001665_pt1 | contig 21132 bp, 20 predicted proteins | sample SF_May12_sed_USG_4_FD_169103 | JGI IMG/M metagenome (GOLD analysis project Ga0224512, IMG submission 169103) | Sediment microbial communities from San Francisco Bay, California, United States - SF_May12_sed_USGS_13 | ecosystem: Environmental > Aquatic > Marine > Sediment | place: USA... | reverse complement strand
GCCTGACGCTCCGCGAAACGACTCGATCGTTGCGAATGGAGTATTAGCATGACGACTCCAGCAGGTCGGCGCCGATTAGGCCGCGGACTGGAAGCGCTCCTCGGTCCCACCACCGTCGCGCAGGCGCAAGAGCAGAGCATACTCCGGCAGCTTCCGGTGGCATCGTTGCGTCCCAACCCGTACCAGCCCCGCCATGTGATCGACGAAGCGGCGCTCGCAGAACTCGCGACATCGATGGAGCACTCGGGACTGCTTCAGCCGATTGTGGTGCGTGCGGCAAAGGACAATACGTACGAGCTCATCGCAGGGGAGCGACGCTGGCGCGCTGCCGAGCGCCTGGGATGGAAGGACATCGGGGCGGTCGTGCGTGACGTGGACGACCAAACGCTGCTCACGCTTGCGCTGGTGGAAAACCTGCAGCGGGACGCGCTCTCGCCCGTCGATGAAGCGCGAGGATACTCGCGGCTGGTCGAGGATTTCGGGGTCTCCCAGTCGGATGTTGCTGATCTCATCGGCCGGAGCCGCTCGACGGTTGCCAATGCTCTTCGACTGCTCAAGCTCCCAGCGTCGGTTCAGGAGATGGTGCACACGGCGGCACTGACTTCGGGGCATGCGCGCGCACTGTTGTCTCTCTCAGCGCCAAAGCAAATCGAGGCACTGGCCAGGAAGGCCGTGGAGCTTCAGTTGTCGGTTCGAGAGGTGGAAGACCTGGCGCGCGGTGGTCGGCCCGCGGCGCGTCGGCCACGCACACCGCGACGACCGAGGGTCCCCGACGCCGACGTACGGCGCGTCGAGGATGCGCTGCGGCGGCGGCTCCAGACGGACATCCGAGTGTCGAAGCGAGGGAAGTCGAGCGGCCGCCTCACGATCAACTTCTACTCCGACGACGATCTCGCTCGTGTCCTCGAGATCATCCTTGGCGAGCCATATCACGGATGACGCGGCGCGGCCGGTGGATCACCTTGATGCTACATCGCGACGGGAACCTGGCGTCGCGGTCGATCCGCATGCCGCTGTGGCTGGGCCGTGTGCTCGCCGTCGCGGGCGTGGCGCTCTCCGTCGTCGTCGTGTTGGGAGGGGTCTTGTACGCACCGATCGCCCGCACCGCGGCACGAGTCCCTGGGCTCAACCGAGAGCTGACACGTCTCCAGCAAGAGAATGGCCAGGTGCGGGAACTCGCTGCCGCGCTGGAGCAGATGGAGGCGCGCTATGAGCAGGTCCGGACTATGTTGGGCGGTGACCTCGTTCCGGCGCGGGTGCGGAGCTACGATGCGCCAGTCGCTCGTGCGGTCCGAGCAGCGCTACCAGGCGCGGCCCGCCGCTATGAGACCGGACTCTCGATTCCTGGGCACTGGCCGCTCGACGAGACCGGCATTGTCACGCGCGGCCTCGTGTCCGACGCCGACGAACGTGAGCCACACTCGGGATTGGACATCGCCATCCCGGTCGGCACGCCCATTCGGGCGACGGGTGGTGGCACGGTGAGTGACGCCGGGCAAGATCCTGAGTACGGTTTGTTCGTGATGCTCGAGCACGCGGAGGGATATCGGAGTATGTATGGTCACGCATCACGGATCTTGGTGGAGGTCGGCGATACGGTCACGGCGGGTGCCGTCATTGCGCTGTCGGGGTCGACAGGACGGTCCACAGCGCCGCACCTTCATTTCGAAATTCTTCGCGAGGGACGATCTGTCGATCCTCTCTCCCTTGTGCAGGAGGGAATCTGAGTATGTCAGTGTTCGCGTCAGCCAGTGAGCGGTCAGGGGGAACATCGAGTGGCCAGAGCGCCAAAGAGGGCAACCTCTCCATCGTTGCGACGGGCATGCGGATCGTCGGCGAGCTCACCACCAACGGTGTCGTCAAGATCGAGGGCGTCGTGGAGGGTTGCATTCGGGCCGAGCAGGAAGTGCTGGTGGCCAAGGAAGGGCTCGTCGAAGGGGACATCTATTCGCGTCAAGCGGTCATCGGCGGGAAAGTCGTCGGTTCGGTCCAGGCAGACGAGCGTGTCGAGGTGCAACCAGGCTCGGTTGTGAACGGCAACATTGCAACGAAGCGATTGATCGTGCAGGAAGGCGGCGAGGTCAACGGCGAGGTCAACATGGGGAGTCCTGCCGTGGTCAAGCACGGAGAAGGCGACCTGCAGCTGGCCGCGAAAGCGTAACCGCCGCCGCCACCCGACTGCGCGCAAATCCCCATGGCCGTGAACCTCGACGAGCTCACGTCCTACCTGGACGGCTACCTGCGCATTCACGAGGTCGGTGACAACCCCAAGGCACTCAATGGCCTGCAGGTGGCGAACGGAGGTACGGTTCGCAGTATCGCCGCGGCCGTAGACGTCTGTCAGGTCACGATCGAGCAGGCGACGGTCGCCAAGGCAGATCTCCTACTCGTGCACCATGGGTTGTTCTGGGGTGGATTGCAGCCGCTGATCGGTCACCATGGGCAACGTGTGCGCACGCTGATCCAACACGACGTCGCGTTGTACGCAGCACACCTGCCGCTGGATGTGCACGCGGAGGTCGGGAATAACGCGGTCCTTGCCCGCGCGTTGGGTTTAGAGGACTGGGAGTGGTTTGGAGAGTATCACGGGCAGCCTATCGGCTTGGCTGGCACGCTGTCCACCAGCCGCGATGACCTCGTTGAGCGCGTGCAGCGGTACCTCGGCGTGTCGCCACGTGTGATTCCCACCGGCCCGGAGTCGGTCACCCGCGTTGGGATCATCACCGGCGGTGGCGGGAGCCTCATCGGGCAAGCCGTGGCAGCCGGAGTCGACACGTTCGTGAGTGGAGAAGGTGCACACCATACGTACTTCGATGCCGAAGAGTCGGCGATCAACGTCATCTATGCAGGGCACTACGCAACCGAGACGGTTGGGGTGAAGGCACTGGCCGCGCATGTGACCCAACGCTTCGGTCTTCGGTCGATCTTCCTCGATCACCCAACGGGACTGTGACGGTGGCCCCGGTGAAGTGTGGCCTCCTCGTGACCTTCGCGGGCGCCACCATAGCCTGTGCCAGTACCGCCCCACCCAGTGAGCCCAGTCCACCGGTTGAGATCCCGGCGCCGGACTCGACGGCACTGGAGCCATCTGCGCCCGACACGCTCATTCCCACTCTCGACACTGCGATCGCGGCCATTCCCCCAGTGGAGGAGCCGGTAGAAGGGCTGGTGGCGGACTCGGCACCCGCCGACCCTCCGCCGGTACCCCTCGACGTACGTGTGTGTGCAGGTGGCGATGTCCTGCTCGGCAACAACTTGGATTCGGCGTGGGCAATTCGAGCGAGCCAGCGTCTGGGATGGCGTGTCTCCCCCACGCCGGACCCCGAGGGACTGCTCGACACGCTGCGGCCGCTCGTGGCCGATGCCGATGTCATTCTCCTGAACATCGAAGGTGCGATTGGCGAGGGTCCGGCCTCGTCCAAGTGTGGTCAGTTCGCGCGGAACTGTTATGCGTTTCGACAGCCCACCAATGCTGCTGCCGCGCTGGCCCGTCTGGGTGACAGCGCTGTGGTTGTCGGGAACGTGGCCAACAACCACGCGATGGACGCGGGCCAGCTGGGATTCGACGCGACGCTCCGCAATCTGGGCCTCGCGGGCGTTCATACGACGGGTTCCGATACGCTTGGTACGGTTGCGGTAACCCCACGCGGCGACACCGTTGTCGTGCTGGGATTCAGCACTGCTCAAGCTGGGCCTGACCCGCGGAACCTCGCTGCCGTCCGGCGGCATGTGACAAGGGCCGCATCGGTACACCCCCGCGTGGCAGTCACCATGCACATGGGCGCGGAGGGCACGGCCGCCCAGCGAACGCCCAACGAGTCCGAACGCTATCTCGGAGAGGACCGTGGGAACTCGGTGGCGTTCGCCCGGTCAGCGGTAGATGCCGGTGCGGCCGTCGTGTTTGGCCACGGTCCACACGTCATGCGCGCGGCCGAATGGTATCGCGGGGCGTTGATCCTCTACTCGTTGGGGAATCTTCTCACGTACGGTCCGTTCTCGCTCGTGGAGCCACTGAACCGTGGTGGCATTGCCTGTGTGAGCCTGGATGCCACCGGCGCGATCACTCGGGCAGTGTTCCGGTCGACACGGCAGGATCCGCCCGGGATGCTCCGTTGGGATCCGACCGGTCGGGCTGCCTGGCTCGTGGATTCTCTCAGTCAGCTGGATTTCCCAGCGACAGCCGCACGGCTAGCCGGGGAAGCCGTGATCTTCGTTCCTGCCCTAGAGAGGGACTCAACCCGGCGGTAGCGGCGGATCGCGGTTGAGTCCTGCTGCGGCAATCCGCGCGTTCCGACGCATCATCGAGGCTCCGGGTCGTTCCAGTGCCGTCCAAGAGAAGCGCTGCTCGAAATCGTCATCGGTCATTCCGGCCAACTCAGCCAAGTTCACGAAGCCGAGACGCGGGTCGCTCTCGAGGGTCGGGTCGTCAGCAGGAACGGCGAACCGCAGGTTCCACGGACATACGTCTTGGCAGATGTCGCAACCGAAGATCCAGTCGTCCATGAGGTTCTGGAGATCGGCGGCGATGCTCCCTCGATGCTCGATGGTGAGATAGGAGATGCAACGTCGGCTGTCCAAGACTCGTGATTCGGGGAACGCCGCGGTCGGACAGGCGTCGAGGCAGCGCCGGCAAGTGCCACAGCGATCGGCCGTGAAGGGGATGTCGGTGGAGATGTCGAGGTCGGTGAGAACGCTTCCGATGAAGAAGAAGGAGCCGTGCGCGGGGTGGATGAGCATGGTGTTCTTGCCGATCCAGCCAACGCCCGCGCGCTGTGCCAACTCTCGTTCGGGGACCGGCCCCGCGTCGAGCCAAGCGCCGGCTACGGTGTGGGTGTCACCCAGAGAGCGCACGTATTGCGACAACCGTTCAAGTGGTTCGGCCAGCGCGTCGTGATAATCACGACCCCGCGCGTACTTTGCGATGCGCCCGCTACCCGCAGTGTGGCCCGTATCCGGCGTGAAGTAGTTGCGCGTGACAAGGACCGCACGCGTGGCCCCCTCGAGGATCAACGCGGGCTCGGTCCGGCGACCGGCCTGTCGGTGCATGTAGATCATCTCGCCCGCCATGCCGGACTCGAGCCAGCGTCGCAGCGCGTCGCGGTGGGGTGGTGGCGACAGATCGGTGATGCCTACCGACTCGAAACCGAGTTCCCGGGCGCGCCGTTTGATCAGCGCCGCCCGTTGCTCGGCAGTCACAGCCGCATGAGCCGCCGCCGCCAACGGGCAAACCGAATCACGTCCTCGACCGGCGGGACGGCTTCCTCATCTCCGTAGGCGGTGTACATTCGCCACCGCACGTATTCCTGGGGCGGGAGGGGTAAGAAGGGTGGATGACGATACCATTGCCGGGCTCGAAAGGACCAGGCGAGGTGTAGGAGGTCGAATGCGAGCCTCGGGTTGAGGAGGGCCCGAGCGATCAACGCAGCTGCCAGTTTCCTCCAGCTCTCATGCCGCACGGTGGCCTGCTCATGAATTGGATCTTGCAAGTGCTCTCACTCGTTGGCGCCTGTCTCGTACTTGGGGCCTACGTCGCGTTGCAACAGCGGTGGTGGTCGAGCACGGGGTCGGCATACCTCTGGGCCAACCTGATCGGTGCGCTGCTGCTGACTGTCGTTGCCTCTATCGACCGCCGGATCGGTTTCGTGGTGCTCGAAGCAACCTGGGCTCTCGTCAGTTTCGGGTCGCTCGTACGTCGCAAAGCGCCCACACGCGCACGAGCAAACTGACCCGTACCGCAACATACTTGTATATTGGCGCCTATGTCAGTTGCAAGTACCGCGGTACACCCTCTCGCCTCGTACCGTGCCGAATTCTCGATCTTCGATCGCGCCACCTATCTGAACACGTGCTCGCTCGGGGCGCTTTCGACCCGGTCTCGGCGCCGGGTGGAAGGGTTTCTGGATGAGTGGCAACTGCGTGGTGCTCCGGCCTGGTATGACGTCTGGTGGGAGGCGCTGGCCGATCTCCGTGCACGCTACGCAGGTCTGATTGGGGCGCGATCGTCCGAGGTTGCCCTGCACGCCTCGGTGTCGACCGCGACGGGGGTCCTGGCGGGCGCTTTAGACTACACCGCTCGCCCGAAGATCGTGACGACGTCACTCGACTTTCCGACCGTAGCGTATCAGTGGCTTGCGAGGGGCGGCCAGGGTGTCGAGGTCGAGATCGTGCAGAGCCCCGACGGCGTGCGTGTGCCCGTTGAGTTGATCGCAGAGGCCGTTGATGACCGCACGGCATTGGTGGCGACGTCCCATGTGTACTTCACGACGGGATGGATACAGGACCTCGGCGCGATTGCTCGGATTGCGCATGACCACGGGGCGCTGTGTTTCGTAGACGCCTATCAAAGCGTGGGACAGGTCCCGCTGGATGTACACGAGACGGGCGTGGATTTCCTTTGCTCCGGCGGTCTCAAGTGGCTGTTGGGCGGTCCCGGTATCGTGTTCCTGTATGTCCGCGACGACCTGACGCAACGTCTGGAGCCCAGTGTGACCGGGTGGTTCGCACACGCACACCAGTTCGACTTCGACCCGCACACGGTGGTGTGGCACGACGATGCCCGTCGGTTCGAGCAGGGGACGCCAGCCCTGGCGGCGATCCACGCTCAGCTCGGCGGATTGGACGTAATCGAAGAGATCGGTGTTCCGCGCATCGCGCACGTGACGCGCGACTTGACTGAGGATCTGATTGCCAAAGCACGTGGCGCCGGCCTTGCGCCGCGGGTCGCGCCAGAGCCTACCGAACGATCGGCTATCGTGATGATCCCGCGAGAGAACCCCGCCGCGGCCGTGCGGCGCTTGGCCGATGCTGGGATCATTGTGGACGCGCGGCCAGGACACGTGCGGATCTCTCCATTCTTCTACAACGTACCGGATGACCATGACAAAGCGATCGCAGTCCTCACAGAGTAAGGCGTCCGCGACGCAGCAGGTTGTACGGGTGACGGCTGATGAACGGCTGTTCGCGTCTCCTCACCTCGAACGCGTGCGGTTCACCGACACCGATCCATGGCGAGTGTTGCGGATCATGGGGGAATTCGTGTCGGGTTTCGAAGAGCTTGCCGACCTCGGACCGGCCGTGACCGTGTTCGGATCGGCCCGGGCGAAGCCGACGGATCCGGCCTACCGCGCAGCGACCGAGACGGCCCGCCTCCTCGGGAAGGAGGGGTTCACGGTGCTGACCGGCGCCGGTCCGGGAATCATGGAAGCGGCGAACAAAGGAGCCAGAGAAGTCGGCGCCCCGTCGATAGGACTCAACATCGAGTTACCGGAGGAACAATACGCCAACCCCTACCTGGATCGCGTGATCGACTTCCGATACTTCTTCGTGCGGAAGACGATGTTGGTGAAGTATTCGATGGCGTTCATCATCTTCCCCGGTGGGTTCGGCACCTTGGATGAGCTCTTTGAATCGCTGACTTTGATCCAGACTGGCAAAGTCCGGCACATGCCGGTGATCATGTTCGGCAGCGGATACTGGACTGGCCTGGTTGATTGGCTGAAGAACACCCTCGCCGCTCAAGGTAAGATCGCGCCCTCCGACCTCGACATCTTCCGGATCGTCGACGAGCCTGACGAGGTCGTGCGTGCAGTGGTAGAGGCCCGCAACCGAAAATCCAACAACCTCATTCCCTAGCGCGACGACGCGACGAGGCAGAGGCATGGCAGATCGAAAGCAAGCGATCCTGCGTGGGAGAGCGATCAGCCCCAGGCCCATCACAGGAACCGAGACGGTGGTCCAGTTGATGGACGATGCGTTTCTGGCGTACAACGCGGGGCGACTGCGTGAGGCGGCCCAGCTGTTCGCCGAGCGGATGCTCGCGGACAGGGGCACGGTGGGACTCAGTCTCACGGGCGCGATGACGCCAGCAGGACTCGGCATGTCGTCCATCATCCCGCTCATCGAGGCAGGTTTCGTGGACTGGATGGTGTCGACGGGGGCGAACCTCTACCACGACTGCCACTTTGCCCTCGGCCTATCGATGCATCGGGGGACCCCGTTTGCCGACGATATCGAACTGCGGGAGCAGGGTGTCGTGCGGATCTATGACGTGTTCTTCGACTATGCCGTGCTCTTGCGGACTGACGAGTTTCTTCGTCAGGTGTCGCAACAGCAGGAATTCCAACGCAAGATGAGCTCCGCCGAATATCACTACCTACTGGGGAAGTACGTACGCCAGCGAGAACAGAAGCTCGGACTCACACGGAAGTCACTGCTGGCCGTGGCCTACGAACATGCAGTGCCCATCTACACATCATCGCCCGGCGACTCGTCGATTGGCATGAATGTGGCCGAGCTGCAACTAGATGGCTATGCGCTGGCCTATGACGTCTCTGCGGACGTCAACGAGACTGCGTCGATCGTGTTGGATGCGAAGGCACAGGGCGGCACAAGCGGGGTGGTGATCATCGGCGGGGGAAGTCCCAAGAACTTCGTGCTTCAGACGGAGCCGCAGATTCAAGAAGTGCTCGGCATCGAAGAGCGTGGACACGACTATTACCTGCAGATTACCGATGCGCGCGTCGACACTGGCGGCCTGTCCGGTGCCACACCGGCCGAGGCGGTGAGCTGGGGTAAGGTGGATCCGGACCAGCTACCGGACGCGGTCGTGTGTTACCTCGATAGCACCGTGGGACTCCCATTGCTGACAGCCTACGCCCTGGCCAAGCGGAAGCCGCGCACACAGAAACGGCTGTATGAGCGGCGCGGCGAAATGCTCGAGCGTCTTCGAGCGGCATATCACTCTGCGCGCACATTTCGGGATGAACGAGTGCGAGGTGGGGCGCTGCCGGACGTCGACGCGTAGCTGGACTTACTCGTCCGACTCGCGAGTCTCGGCGCGAAATGCAACACTTCGTGCCGCCTCGAACCGATACGCCGCCAACTCGGCATCTCGCCGGGAAGCGTCCCATTCCATTTCCTGGCCTGCCACATCAGCGATGGTTGGCAGCATCTCCAGGATCCGCTCCGGTGCAACGTAGAACAGGTGTGTTCTGCGGATGAGCAGGTCGCTGAGCGTGATCGCCATCTCCCGACGCATCGCGTGCACCAGCTCTGCCCAGAGGGTCGGGTGGTCAGCGATCACCGGCTGGGCGAGCTGAGGATCTGACAGGGCCAGCCGCGCAATCGCCGGTGTCTCGCTGCCGTATGTGTGCACGAGGTGCGTCGCCACAGGCGTGTCGAAGCCTTCGCGGACGGTCGACTCGATGAGCACGTCGAGGTCGCGTGCTTCCCCTCCAGGGAGCGGGTCGCGGTCGGTCGGGGCCCGTGGGGCGATCGGCCTGCCATCGTGCTCGTGGAGGCGGCGTGCGACATAGTCGACCACCTCAGCGGACATCGCGCGATACGTCGTGAGTTTTCCGCCTACGATGGAAATGAGCCCTTGCTCATTTTCGATGATAGCGTGCTCGCGGGACACGGCGTTGGGGTCTTCAGCGTTTTCGGCACGGACCAGCGGGCGTATGCCTGCCCAGGTCGCCTTGACATCGACGGCGGTGAGGCGGGCCTCGGGAAACAAGGCGTTGACGGATCGCAACAGGTAGACGACGTCGTCGGCGTCAGCGTCGGCGGCCTCGGGCGGCCCGGTGAACTCGCTCTCCGTTGTACCGATGTACGTGAGGCATCCCCACGGAACGACGAACATGACCCTGCCGTCGAGCGGCGAGATGTGGGTGATTGCTTCGTGGTTCCCGAGCCGCTCACGAGAGATGACGATGTGAATGCCCTTGGTTCGATGTAATGTCGGCTCGTGCTCTGTGCCCTGCACCGCGTCGGACCATGGCCCGGTGGCATTGACGACGGTGAGTGCCCGCGCTGCATACTCTTCACCCGTCACGAGGTCGGAGACTCGCACGCCCCCGACCCGGCCCCCAGCCGTGTCAATATGGTCGACGCGTGCGTAGTTGAGTATCAAGCCGCCATGTCGATGCGCATCACGGGCGTTTGCCAATGCCAGCCGCGCGTCGTCGCACTGTGCGTCGTAATAGCGAGCACCACCCAACAAGTCTCTTGTCCGCAATCCAGGCTCGGCACTGAGCAGGCTCCGCTTGCTCAGCATCCGATGCTGGCGCACATTCCGGAAGAGGGCTAGCAGGTCATAGAACCAGAGGCCCGCGGCGAGCCTCCAGCGGGGTACCCGTGAGCCACGGTGGATGGGGAACAAGAAGGAACGGGGCCACACGAGGTGTGGTGCGATGCGGAGCAGGATTCGGCGCTCGCGGCAGGCCTCGAAGACGAGCCGGAAATGGCCGTGCTCCAGGTAGCGGAGCCCTCCGTGAATGAGCCGAGAACTGCGGGAACTGGTCCCTGAACCGTAGTCCCCCTGCTCGACGAGCCCGATACGGAGGCCACGCATGGCGGCGTCACGAGCGATACCGGTACCGGTGGCACCACCACCGATGATCAGCAGGTCGAGGGGCTCAGAGACCAGCCGGCGCAGAGCGGCAGTACGGGTACGGAAGGAAAAAGGAGCGTCCATTCAGTGTCAGTCGTAAAGGGTCAGGCTATGCCGAGCACGTGGTTTCAGTGGCACGTGGCGCTGATCCGGCCCGGAGTGCGGATACTGGATGTTGCGTGTGGGGACGGACGTCATGCGATTGCCGCCGCTCAACGCGGAGCGAATGTTCTCACGATTGATTCTGATGCCGACCGGCTCGCCAACGCGGAGCGGGCGGCACGGAAGGCCAATGTCACCATCAACATGAAGCAGCTCGATTTGACTCGCGACCCGTTCCCCGCGGGGCCATTTGAGATCGTGATGCAATTCGAGTATTTGGATCGCAAGCGGATCCCCGAGCTCCTCGAAATCGTCAAACCCGGTGGGTACTTCGAGGCCGACATGTTCCTCGAGCAACAGCGCGAGCTGGGTTGGGGACCGACGTCCGATAAGCACCTCCTCAAGCAGGGCGAGCTCTGGTCGCTTGTGGGGAACTACGAGATCGTCCTCGCCCGTGAAGTTCTCGAGACCCTCGACGGTCGTGCCAAGGCCGTCGCCAGCATCCTCGCGCAGCGTCCGCCGACCTGATCAATCTACGTCGTTACACACCCCAAGGAGGCTCGGTAGCAGCCGGTCTCCCGCCGGACTAGCTTTCTGACACCCATGGAACAATCTCACCGAAGCGACGGTCGGGTCGCGGTTGTGGCGGGTTGCCGCTCCCCGTTTTGTCGGGCCGGTACGGTCCTCAAGGATACGCCGGCAGTCGACCTAGCCCGATATACGGTAGTGGAACTGGTGCACCGGGCCAACCTCACTGGCAAGGAAGTGGACGAAGTCTACTTCGGGCAGGTGGTCCCGAGTGTACAGGCGCCCAACATCGCCCGCGAAGTGAGCCTGCTTCCACAATTTCCGGCGAGTATTCCAGCAGCATCGGTCAACAGGGCGTGTGCGTCGGCGAACAGCGCGATCGTGGCAGGTCACGATCAGATTCGACTCGGGCACGCCGACGTCGTCATTGCAGGCGGTGCCGAGAGCCTGTCCGACGTCCCCATCCTGCACAGCAAACGCTTCTCCGAGATGCTCGTCGGCTTGAGCAAGGCAAAGACGAACCGGCAGCGACTGAAGCTCGTCTCGGCTTTTCGGCCCAAGGATCTAGTGCCGGTTTCGCCGGCCATTGCCGAACCATCCACCGGTGAATCCATGGGACAGTCGGCAGAGAAGATGGCGAAGCTCAACGGGATCACCCGACGTGCCCAGGATGAATTTGCGTTGCGCAGCCATCAACGTGCGCATGCAGGCACGGAAGACGGGCGCCTGAGCGCCGAAATCGCGCCGTTTTTCCCATCATCGGGTGAACCTGTGACGCGGGACAATGGCGTCCGGTCCGAAGTAAGCCTCGACGATATGGCGAAGCTCAAACCGGTCTTTGACCGACGGCACGGGTCGGTGACTGCGGCCAATGCCTCGCCGCTCACCGATGGTGCCGCGGCCGTTGTGCTGATGAGCGAAGACGCGGCGCAGAGCCTTGGTTTTGAGCCGCTTGTCTTCATCAGAAGCTATGCCGTCGCCGCCCTCGATCCTGGAGACCAGCTGCTCATGGGGCCGGCATACGCCGTGCCCCGTGCACTCGAGCGCGCAGGAATCCCGTGGTCCGAGCTGGGTTTGGTGGAGATGCACGAGGCCTTCGCCGCCCAGGTGCTGTCGAACATTCAGGCTTTCGAGTCTCAGCAGTGGGCCAGCGAGAACCTCGGGCGGTCGGAGCGGATCGGCGAAGTCGATTGGGAAACGCTGAACGTCATGGGCGGTTCCATTGCCATCGGACATCCTTTCGGGGCAACCGGTGCGCGCATCACACTCACGCTGGCGAACGAGATGCGGCGGCGCGGTACGCAATTCGGGCTCATTTCGGTCTGCGCGCAGGGCGGCATGGGATTCGCGATGGTGCTGGAGCACGCATGAGCGCCTTCACGACACATACCGAGCATGGGGTCGGGTGGCTCGAGTTCGATCTACCGAACGAGCCGATCAATAAGATCACGCGAGGCGTGCGCGACGAGCTTCACGACGTCCTGGACCGACTGGGGACCGACGGCGACGTCAGGTCGATCGTGCTCATCTCGCGCAAGCCCGATTCGTTCATTGCAGGAGCCGACATTGACGAGTTCGTCGCACTGAAGTCGCGCGACGAGGCACATGCACTTGTGCGTTCGGGACAGGAACTCCTCAACCGGTTGGAACGATTGGGCAAACCCATCGTGGCGGCCATCCACGGCGCCTGTCTGGGAGGCGGGTTCGAGACGGCGCTGGCCTGTGACTATCGGATCGCGACAGATCACCCGAAGACCCGTCTCGGCCTACCTGAAGTGCAGCTTGGGATCATTCCGGCGGCTGGGGGATGTCAGCGACTGCCACGGTTGATTGGTGTCCGCGCGGCGCTCGACATGATTCTCACCGGCAAACAACTCTCTGCATGGCGGGCGTATCGCCAGGGGTTCGTCGACGACCTCGTCCATTCAGCCATCTTGGACCGCGTGGCACACGAAGCGGCCACCAGACTCGCCGGAGGATGGCGACCTAAGCGCCGTCGGTTCGCGCTGACCCAACTTGCGTTGGATCGTAATCCGCTCGGACGGCGCGTTGTGTACGCGACGGCCCGCAAACAGGTACTCAAGAAGACCGGCGGCCATTATCCAGCGCCCGTCGCGGCGCTCAGGGCGGTGGAACACGGTTTCAAGCACGGGGTGGATGCCGGTCTGGACATTGAGGCGTCTCTCTTTGCGGAACTCGCGATCGGCGACGTGTCGCGGAACCTCGTGCGCATCTTCTTTGCAACGACGGCGCTCAAGAAGGACTGGGGTGTTGCAGGAGAGCCACCCGCACCCAAGCCAGTCACCAATGTCGGTATTGTCGGTGCCGGCTTCATGGGTTCCGCAATTGGGAGCGTGGCGGTCTCGCAGGCTCACGTGAGTGTGAGGCTGCGCGACAGAGACGTGAAGAGCGTGGGCCGCGGTCTCACCATGGCGCGGGGCATGCTGCGCGAGCGCCTCGAGCACCGTCGCATCGACAAATACGAGTTTCGCCGGATGGAGCAGATGCTGTCCGGAACGGCGGGCTGGGAAGGCTTTCGACGGGCCGACGTCGTGATCGAGGCCGTGTTCGAAGACCTCGGCGTCAAGCACGAGGTGCTGCGCGGGATTGCGCAGAACGTGCGAGAGGATTGCGTGATCGCGTCGAACACCAGCACGATCCCCATTGGCAAGATCGCCACCGCCGTGGAACGGCCCGAGCGTGTGCTCGGCATGCACTTCTTCTCACCAGTCGAGAAGATGCCCTTGCTCGAAGTGATTGTCAGTGACAAGACGGCACCGTGGGCCACCGTCACGGCCGTCGCGCTGGGACGCGAGATGGGTAAGACCGTCATCGTGGTGGGAGATGCCCCCGGCTTCTGGGTGAACCGCCTGCTTGCTCCGTATTTGAACGAAGCGGGGCGTTTGCTCGAGGAGGGCGTGACCGTCGAAGCGATCGACCGGGCGATGACCCGGTTTGGCTTTCCCGTAGGACCCATCACGTTGCTCGATGAGGTCGGCCTCGATGTGGTCGACAAGGGCTCGAATGTGCTCTTCGAAGCATTTGGCGATCGGATGAAGCCGATGGCGGGGCTCGCGCGGTTGATCGAGGACGGTCGGCTCGGTCGCAAGAACGGTCGAGGGTTTTTCACATACGAGGGAGGTGTGCGGCGCGAGGTCGATCAGACAGCCTATGAGATCATCGGTGCGGCCCCGGATTCCCAGGTCCCGCGTGAATATGTCGAGGCTCGCTTGATCTTCGCGATGCTGAATGAAGCCGCCCGCGCGCTCGACGAGCGCGTGGTCGGCTCGCCCCGTAACGGCGACATCGGCGCGGTGTTCGGGATCGGATTTCCGGCATTCCGAGGTGGACCGCTCCGATATGTCAGCGCGCTCGGGGTACCGTATGCTGTGGAGACGCTGCAGGAGCTGACGCAAAAGTATGGCGACCGGTTCACCCCGTGTCCTCGGCTCACCCGCATGGCGGCGGGCGACCAGAGTTTCTACCCTGCGGCATAGGCGCTGCGAGGCCATGTTTCGTAGCACCTTTCTCTGGCTCAGCGAACAGAACAACGTCTTCGAGTTCATCAAGCGCAATCGACTCGCGCGCCACGTCGCGTCACGATTCGTAGCCGGCGAGACGCTTGAAAGCGCAGTCGATGTCGGCCGAGCCATGAACACTCGAGACATCAGCGTGAGCCTCGATCTGCTCGGCGAGAGTGTGTCGAGCGCGGACGAGACCCGTGTGGCGAGAGACCAGATCATCCGCGCCGTCGAAGGAGTCGCCGACGCGAAACTCGACGGCAACGTCTCGGTGAAGCTCACCCAGCTGGGTCTCGACATCGACGTCGGACTCTGCGCCGAGAACATGCGAACCGTGCTGGCCCGAGCCAAAGAGGTCGACGTCTTCGTCAGGATGGACATGGAGGGGTCGGCGTATACCGAGCAGACCCTCCGACTGTTTCATGATGAGCTGCACGGCGAGTTCGGTGATCTCACAGGAGTTGTCATTCAGAGCTATCTGAGACGATCCGAGCAGGACATCGACAGGCTGATTGCCTGTGGTGCCCGTGTCCGTCTGTGCAAGGGCGCGTACGCCGAGCCGCCAGAACTGGCCTTTCAGGAGCGAGAAGAGGTAAACGGGTCATTTGCGAACCTGATGCGCCGGCTTCTGGAACGCGGTAACTATCCGGGCATCGCCACCCACGACGAGGAACTCATCGACGAGACGGTGGCCTTTGCGACGGAGCGGGCCATTGCGCCGGAACGGTTCGAGTTCCAGATGTTGTATGGTGTGCGGCGAGATCTTCAGGATTCGCTTCGCCGCCGCGGCTTCAAAATGCGGGTATACGTGCCATTCGGCACGCACTGGTATCCCTACCTCATGCGACGTCTTGCCGAACGTCCTAGCAATATGGCGTTCATGGTGGGAAGCGTCTTCAAGGAGGCGGTAGGGGGCGAATGAGCGACGACAGCACCCTCGGTGGCTACCTCAAGGTGCACGAACGCCCCCCGTCTTTCGAAGGGGTAGACGGCCGCGCGTATTCGGCGGATGTGTTCGTGGACGACGCCCCGGGCGACGATGGTCGCTTCGGAGCGGCGATCGTGTTCGTACAGTGGTCCGAAACGGGAGATCACGCGGTCGGACATCTGGAGACACCGTATCTCGCATTCGGCGCTGTGCCCGTAGAGGCCACTGCACGGATTCGCCGTCTCACGCTGCATGAAGTGAAGCGACACCTCGACGAGGCGATTGCGGGCGTGAAGGAGGCCCGGCACTGAGCGCGGCTCGATACGGCGTGGTGCTCTCCAAGGTGGGTGGGCGCTATCGGCTCTACATAGATGGCGCGACGTTCGAAGCCACGCTCCGAGGTCGCCTCAAGCAGGGACTGCAGCGCATTCTCGTTGGTGACCGGGTGCGCGCGGCGGTGCATAGCGATGAATCGGTCACGATCGACGAGGTGGAGCCGCGACGATCTGTCCTGCAGCGACGCATGCCTGGTCGATCGCATGGCATCCGTCATGTCGCGGCCAACGTCGATCAGGTTGTCGTCGTCGGTGCGGCCAGGCGCCCGGACTGGGATTCCCACCTCATAGACAGGTTCGTCGCCGTGGCGGCCGCGAACCAACTTCCGGTCATTTTGGTCCTGAACAAGTGCGATCTTTGGGAGGAGTGGGAAGCGTTGGCCGCACCATATGTCCATGCGGGGTACACGGTCGTGTGCACGAGCGTACCCGAACAGCGTGGCCTTGAAGCCTTGCGTTCTCATCTCACTGGTCACACGACCGTGCTCACCGGCCCGACCGGCGTCGGAAAATCGAGCCTACTCAACGCGCTACAACCAGGGCTTCGGTTACGCACGAGCGACGTCAGTGTGAAGTCCGGGGGAGGCCGCCACACGACGGTGTCGGCCGAGATGCACCCGTTTGGCGCACAGGGTTTCGTCGTGGATACCCCAGGATTGCGAGACATTGGGCTCTGGGGGCTCGACCCACTCGACGTGGCCAGGACGTTTCCGGAATTCGCCGCGTTTGCCCAGGCGTGCCGCTTTGACAACTGTCGGCACCTCGAAGAGCCTGGATGTGCCGTTACAGCAGCATCGGAGCGGGGTGAGGTTGCACGAAGCAGACTCGCGTCGTACCGCCGGTTTCTCGAAGAATCGGAACGCGCGGCGCGACCATGGCAGCGCGGCGACACGACGTGATGTGGAGGCAAGGCCGGAAGTGACCACTCCCCTCCTTGCCCCCTTTGTGGCCGAGAGATATGCGACAGTTGAGCGCCTGAGCGGCTTCATTGCCCCTCCGTATGACGTGGTGACGCCGGCTGAGCGCGACCAACTCGCGCACGATCCCGAGAACGTCATTCACCTCACCCTTCCCTGCGGCCAGCCCGAAACCTATAAGTCGGCTGCCAAGACGCTCGCCCAGTGGCGGAAACGCGGCGTGCTGGTACGAGATACGAGTTCGTCGGTCACGGTGCTCAGGCAGGAGTTCGTGATGCGAGATGGGACAGCGCACGCTCGCACGGGTGTGATCGGAGGCGTCGCGGTAGAAACATTCGCTGCTGGACGCGTGAAGCCGCATGAGCGTACGCACTCCGCCCCCAAGGAGGACCGGCTTGCACTCCTGCAGGCGACGCAGGCGATGTTCGAGGCGCTGCTGTTCTTCGCGCGGGATGCCGACGGTGAGTTGCAGCGCCTCCTTCGCAGAGCGACGGAAAGGGAGCCGACCGCCGGTGCAGTCCTCGGTGACGTGTCGTTGGCGACCTGGACGGTAGTGGGTGATCGAGCGGCTGACATTGCTGCAGCGGCGAGTGTAGGCTCCCTGTATGTGGGCGACGGTCATCATCGGTATGAGACCGCCGTCCAGTACCTGACCGAGAACTCCAACGCGGATCGTATCCCGGGGCTCGTCGTCCCCCTGGGCGACGCTGGACTCGTGGTCCTTCCCACGCACCGGTTGCTCTATGGTGACCCTCTTGTTGTCGATGTGGTTGTGCGGCGACTGCACCGGAGCTTCCAGCTTCGCGAACTGTCAGGCGTCGATGCGGTCGAGCGCGAGTTGGCACTGCTGGCAGAGCGGGGGACGGGTTGTGTGGTGATCTTACCCGGACCTCGGGTCTTCGCACTGCTCATGCAGCAAGGCCAGGATCTCGAGCGAGCGCTCGCCTCAGTTGAGCCGACGGTTGCTTCATTGGACGTGGCGCGTGTGGACGAGATGGTGATTCCGTTGGTGGCGGGCCGCCCGGCAGCGCACGGGCGGGTGGGGTACAGCGCCGATGTCGACACCGTTGTGTCGGAAGTCCGTGAGGGCCGTGCGGTGGCCGCTGTGCTGCTCAACGCGCCGAGGGTCGATCAAGTGCTTGCGGTAGCCGATGCTGGAGCTGTCATGCCGCAAAAGTCCACGTACTTCACGCCGAAAGTCCCAAGCGGTATCCTGGGAATCGGCTACGCACCATAAAGGCTCCGTCGCCCAGCCCGCACGTGGCACGTCACATGTTGTCCTGGAGAGAGAGATGAGTCCGCGCCCGAGGGAGCGCATCCTCACGAACCTCGAAGTGATCTATCGTGAGGCGTACGAGCAGGCGTCCGAGCTCGGCGACAAAGACCGCATGAGCCAACTCGACGCATCGTTTCAGCGTGAACAGCTGATCCTCGAAGTTCTGCTGGATATCAGAGATGCACTCGTCAAGCTCGACGGGTCCTCAATGTCGAAATCGGCACTCGACAAACTCGAAACGCTGCGCAAGCTGACGAAGCTTCGCTGAGCGAGTATCTTCTTGAGCCATGACCGGTAGCGACCCCGAGAGCGGAACGAGAGTGCGTCCGAAGCGGAAGCGTGCTCCGCGGTTCGAGAAGCAAGAGCTTCTGGACCTCTATCGCATCATGCTCACGTCGCGCCGACTCGACGACAAGGAGATCCAACTCAAGCGCCAGAACCGGATATTCTTTCAGATTTCGGGCGCCGGTCACGAAGCGGTCCTCGCCGCAGCCGGGAAAGTCCTGAAGCCTAGCTACGATTGGTTCTATCCCTACTATCGCGATCGCGCGTTGTGCCTAGCTCTGGGCATGACGCCGAGCGAGATGTTGCTATCCGCCGTCGCAGCGGCAGACGACCCGAACTCGGGTGGTCGACAGATGCCGTCCCATTGGGGCCACAAGGATCTCAACATCGTCAGCTCCTCGAGTCCGACTGGAACACAATTCCTCAATGGGGTTGGCTGCGCCGAGGCGTGGCTTCGCTACGACAGGATCACCAACATCGCAGACCGCGAAAGTCGCATCATGCGGGACGAGGTCGTGTTTGTGAGCGCGGGCGACGGCACCACGAGTGAAGGGGAATTCTGGGAGGCACTCAACACGGCAAGCAATCTCCAGCTGCCGGTGCTGTTCCTCATCGAAGACAACGGCTACGCGATTTCGGTGCCGGTGGAAGTGCAGACGGCGGGTGGATCGATTTCGAGTCTCGTCGCGTGCTTCCCGAACCTGTACGTCGATGACATGGACGGTTGTGATCCCGTACTGTCATACGAAGTGCTCCACAGCGCGGTTGCACATTGTCGAGCGCGGAAGGGGCCGGCGCTGATCCATGCGGATGTCATCCGACCCTATTCCCATTCATTGTCAGACGACGAGCTGCATTACAAGTCGACGGCGGAGCGTGACGATGAAGCCGGTCGTGATCCTGTCGTCACCTTCCCTGCCCGCCTGCTCGAGGAAGGCGTCGCCATCGAGGCCGACATTGAGGAGATCCAGGCGCAGGTTGAAGAGGAGATCGAATTGGCGACGGAGGTAGCGCTCGCCGCGCCGCAACCGACCCCGGAGACCGTCATACACTTCGTGTACTCCCCTGATGTCGATCCCACATCGGACGCTTTCGACACGGAGGACGATCCGCGCTTCGAGGGTGATCCTACGACGATGGTCGATCTCCTGAACGGATGCATGCGTGACGAGATGGAGCGGAACCCGGCCATCGTGGTGTTTGGCCAAGACGTGGCCGATGTGTCGCGCGAAGAGCACTTGGAGCAGGTGAGAGGCAAGGGTGGGGTATTCAAAGTCACGTGGGGCCTGCAGAAGCGGTTCGGCAGTGACCGGGTGTACAATTCGCCGTTGGCTGAGGCGAACATCGTGGGTCGAGCGGTCGGACTCGCCACGCGCGGCATCAAGCCGGTCGTGGAGATTCAGTTCTTCGACTACATCTGGCCGGCGTACCACCAGATCCGGAGCGAGTTGGCACTTCTCCGGTGGCGTAGCAACAACGCATTCAGCGCACCGGCCGTGGTGCGGGTCACGTACGGGGGATACCTCAAGGGGGGCGGCATCTATCACTCCCAGACGGGAGCGGCGATCTATACGGGCACGCCCGGTCTACGTGTCGTGTGCCCGTCCACTGCGCTGGATGCCAACGGGCTCTTGCGGACAGCGATTCGCTGCGACGATCCCGTGATCTTCTTGGAGCACAAGCACCTGTACCGACAGACCTACAACAAGTCGGCCTATCCAGGCCCCGAGTTCATGATTCCGCTCGGCAAAGCGAAGATCGTCCGCGAGGGAAGCGATCTCACGGTGGTGACCTATGGCGCCGTGGTGCAACGCTCCATTGTCGCCGCGAAGGAGCTCGCGGAGAGCAGTGGAGTGAGTGTAGAAGTGGTAGACCTTCGGTCACTCAACCCCGTCGATTGGGATACCGTGGCGGCGTCGGTGAAGAAGACGAGCAAAGTGATCGTCGCATACGAGGACTCCCTCTCCTGGGGCTACGGTGCGGAGATCGCAGCACGAATCGCGGACGACCTGTTTGCATGGCTCGATGCGCCAGTGCGTCGGGTCGCTTCGCTCGATACGTTCGTGGGATATGCGCCGGCGTTGGAAGATGTGACACTGCCGCAAGTGAGCGACTTGACCGACGCCATGCGAGCGATAGCGGCGTTCTAGCCGCGGCTGGTGGTGCCAGGGGCTACGTAGCCGGCCCCTTCCCGAGTGCTTCCCTGATCTCCCCGGCCGCATCGATGGCAGCCTCGACGTCGATCTTGAGAGCCCGCGCCTGCTGCGTAGCGGATGTGAGATCAGAGAGCACTTGGTCGACCCCCGCTGACCGAAGGCGCAGTAAATCGAAGCGCACGTTTTGGATTGCCAGTACGCAGGATTCGAACTGTGCCTCGACTTTTTCCCGCCTGCCCGTCAGCTGTGCCAAGGCTTCTCGTTGTTTGCGCAGCAGATCCAGGCGCCGTTCGCGCTCGGGACTGGATGCTTCGCCCTCGCTGGACTGAATCCTCGCGTCGAGATCAGCGATCGCCGAGTCGTCGACGTTGCCCTCCATATGATGCAGCGTACGGGCCAACTCGATGGCGCGCTCCATGAGGGCGTTGACCGTCGGCTCTACGTCGGGCAGCATCTGCCGTTCCGATTCGGGGAGCCGCTCGACGATTCGTACGATCGCCGAGTGGTCTTTGCGCATCTGATCGATCTGTCCTGCAAGGCTGCCGAACTCACCACTGATGGACTCGGGTAGCTGTGGCGCCGGGGGCCGCGCCGAAAGCCGTCCCTTGGATGGCGCCGGAAGTGCGTCGGCAGCTGGGGGCCGGTTGAGTACATCGCGCATACTGTAGCCGGCCGTCCACAACCTGCCGTATTG
>Ga0224512_10001664_pt1 | contig 21135 bp, 17 predicted proteins | sample SF_May12_sed_USG_4_FD_169103 | JGI IMG/M metagenome (GOLD analysis project Ga0224512, IMG submission 169103) | Sediment microbial communities from San Francisco Bay, California, United States - SF_May12_sed_USGS_13 | ecosystem: Environmental > Aquatic > Marine > Sediment | place: USA... | reverse complement strand
CACCGCGGCGTCGACCACCTTGACCATCACCGGGGTGATGTCGATGCCCGTGCCGTCGCCCTCGATGAAGGGGATGACGGGGTTGTCGGGCACCGCCAGGGAGAAGTCCTTGTTGACGCGAATTTTCTCCCCCGTGGCGGGGACCTGGATGTGCTTGTACGGCATGGATGCTCCTGCGCAGGCGGATAGGGAAGTCCGAATTATAGAGGATAACCGCGCCAAATCATTGCCTTAGCCGTGCTGCCAGCGCCGTGTCAACCAATCTGGCGGCCGCGCGTTACTGGTTCAGGGAGCAAGGCGGCGGAGCCGCCGCGCCAACCCGCTGTGCTGCATTCCAACTTTCAGGAGACTTAGATGCGCAAGCTGCTGTCCGCCGTGTTCGCCGCCATGTTCTTGGCCGTAACCGCCTCCGCCTTCGTCGCGACGAGCGCCGTGGCCCAGGAGAAGAAAGAAGAGATGAAGACGGAGAAAAAGTCCGTGAAAAAGGCCGCCAAGAAGAAGGCCGCCAAGAAAGAAGTGAAGACGGAAGGCGAAAAGAAGCAGTCGCTCACCTCTTCCGGAAAAAGGGCAGGGAAGTTACCCTGCCCTTTTTTTCGTCCATGCGACGCCTACTTTGCGCATTCCTGCTTGCCGCCGGGGCAGCCGCGGCTCAGCAGCCGCCGCTGCCCACGGTGACGCTCGGCGCGGGCATGCACCTGATCCACGCCGAGGTCGCCGACCGCGACGCCGCGCGCGCGCTCGGGCTCATGCAGCGCGCCGCGCTTGCGCCGAACGGCGGCATGCTGTTCGTGTTCGAGGAACGCGGCCTGCACTGCATGTGGATGAAGAACACGCCGCTGCCGCTGTCCGTGGCCTTTGTCGACGAGCGCGGCGTCATCGTCAACATCGCGGACATGCAGCCGCTCACCGAGGAGTCGCACTGCGCGAAGCGGCCGGCGCGCTTCGCGCTGGAAATGGCACAGGGCTGGTTCGCCGCGCGCGGCATCCGCGCAGGCACGCGCCTGCGCGGGCTGGAGCAGCTGGCGCCGCGCTAGCGGCCTACAGGCCGCCGTTCTGCTGGGCCACCATGAAGTAGAGCAGCGGGATCGACAGCAGCGTGTTGAGGCGCGAGGTGAGCATGGCCTTGCGCGCCGCGGCCGCTTTTTCCTCGGCGGCGACCTGCACCATGCCGAGCGCCTTCTTCTGGTTCGGCCAGATAATGAACCAGACGTTGAACGCCATCACCAGTCCGAACCACATGCCGAGGCCGATGGCGGTGAACGGGCGTTGCAGCGACAGGGCCTGCACCAGGTACTGGTTCATGGCACCGAGAATGAGCCCGGTGACCACGGTGGCGAGCGCCGCCCAGCGGAACCAGAACAGCGCCGAGGGCGCGATGACCTTGCTGATGGCGGGCTTCTGGTCGTCCGGGATCTTCGGCATCGACGGCGTCTGCACGAAATTGAAGTACCACAGCAGGCCGATCCACATGACCCCGGATAGCACGTGCAGCCAGCGCATGAAGAACGCCCACCACGCGTGGCTCGACAGGTCGATCCCGGCGCCGGTGGCCTGGCCGACGATGAGCACGATGACCACCAGAACCACGATGCCGGCGATGACGGTGCGGCTGAGGGATTGCAGTATCGCGCCCATGGAAATCTCCTTTGCGTGCCTATGGTTAAGGGCGAAAAAAGTCTAGCATAGCTAGTGCCCGAGGATCTGGCTGAGAAACAGGCGCGCGCGCTCCGTGCGCGGCGCCTCGAAAAAGGTCTTCGGCGCGGCCGACTCGACGATTTCGCCCTGGTCCATGAACACGACGCGGTCGGCCACGGTGCGCGCAAAACCCATCTCGTGGGTCACGACCACCATGGTCATGCCTTCGGCGGCGAGCTCGACCATCACGTCGAGCACCTCCTTGATCATCTCCGGGTCGAGCGCCGAGGTGGGCTCGTCGAACAGCATGATTTTCGGCTTCATCGCCAGCGCCCGGGCAATGGCCACGCGCTGCTGCTGGCCGCCCGAGAGCTGCGCCGGGTACTTGTGCGCCTGCTCGGCGATGCGCACGCGCTCCAGGAGCTGCAGCGCGAGCGCATCGGCGTCCTTCTTCGGCAGGCGCCGCACCCACACCGGGGCGAGCGTCAGGTTCTCCATCGCCGTGAGATGCGGGAACAGGTTGAAGCTCTGGAACACCATGCCGACCTCGCTGCGCACGGCCTCGATTGTCTTGGGGTCGTTCTTCAGTTCGATGCCGTCCACCGTCACCTTGCCCGCCTGAGAGGGCTCGAGCCCGTTCACCAGGCGCACCAGCGTCGACTTGCCCGAGCCCGACGGGCCGCAGAGGACGATCTTTTCTCCCTGGGCGACGGCGAGGTCGACATTCTTGAGCACCTGGAACTGGCCGAACCACTTGCCAACGGCGCGCATTTCGATCATCGGCTTGTCCGCCATTTCAGACCCCCCTCTCCGTACGCGCGTGGCCGCGCTCCAGTTCGCGCTCCAGATCCTGGCTGTAGCGCGACATGGCGAAGCAAAACGCGAAGTAGACCAGCGCCGCGAACAGGTAGGCCTCGACGCCGAACCCGCTCCAGGCCGGCTCGCCGAGCGCCACCTTGATCGACGTCAGCAGGTCGAACAGGCCGATGATCACCACCAGTGAAGTATCCTTGAAAAAGGCGATGAAAGTGTTCACCAGCGGCGGGATGGAGATGCGCAGCGCCTGCGGCAGGATCACCAGCAGCGTCTTCCTCCAGTAGGGCAGGCCGAGCGCGTCGGCGGCTTCGCCCTGGCCATGCGGGATCGCCTGTAGCCCGCCGCGCACCACCTCCGCGAGGTAAGCGGCGGCGAACACGATCATGGCGAGGAGCGCGCGCAGCAGCTTGTCGATGTTCACGCCCTCGGGCAGGAACAGGGGCAGCATCACCGAGGCCATGAACAAGAGCGAGATCAACGGTACGCCGCGCACCAACTCGATCCACAGGACGCTCAGTGCGCGTACCGCCGGCAGCTTCGAGCGCCGCCCGAGCGCCAGCAGTATGGAGAGCGGGAACGCGAAGGCGATGCCGAAGGTGGCGAGCAGCAGGGTCAGCGCCAATCCGCCCCAGCGCTCGTTCTCCACATAGGCCAGGCCGGCGGTTCCGCCCCACATCAGCAGGCCGATGAGGGCGAGTCCGCCAATCCAGGCGAGCGCCAGTGCCGGTCGCCAGAAGCGGCGCAGCGCGCTCGCCACGTACAGCGCGATCAGCAGCAGGATCGCCAGCCCGGGTCGCCATTGGTGCTCGAAGGGGTAGGTGCCGAAGAGGATGAAGCGGTGCTTCTCCGCGATCAGTGCCCAGCACGCCCCCGCGCCTTCGGCGCGGCAGGGGCGCGAATCGGGAGAAACCCAAACGGCGTCGATGAGCGCCCACTGCACGAACGGCGGCACCAGCTTCCACGCCAGCCAGAGAATGGCAAGCGTGGCGATGGCGCTCGCCCAGTTGCCGAACAGGTTCTCTCGCACCCACCTCACGCTCGCGCTCCCTTCAGTGCGATGCGCTTGTTGTACCAGTTCATCAGCACGGAGATCGACAGGCTGATCGACAGGTACACCGCCATGATGATGGCGATGCCCTCGATGGCCTGGCCGGTCTGGTTCATCGTCGTGTTGGCGATGGACACCAGGTCGGGATAGCCGATGGCCACGGCGAGCGAGCTGTTCTTGGTCAGGTTGAGGTACTGGCTGGTGAGCGGCGGAATGATCACGCGCAGCGCCTGCGGCAGGATCACCAGGCGCATGGTGCGCGGGCGCGGCAGGCCGAGCGAGTAGGCAGCCTCGAACTGGCCGCGGTCCACCGCCTGCACGCCGGCGCGCACGATCTCGGCGATGAACGCGGCGGTATACAGCGTGAGGCCGCCGAGCAAGGTGGCGAACTCGGGGGAGAGCACGGCGCCGCCCGTGAAATTGAAGCCCTGCAGACTCGGCCGCGCCAGGGCGAGCGGCGCGCCCGCCGCGAGAAACACCACGAGCGGCAGGCCAAGCACCAGCGCCGCGCCGGCGGCAAAGGCCGGGAACGGCTGACCGGTCAGCGCCTGGCGCCGGCGCGCCCAGCGCGCGACCAGCCACGCCAGAACCATGCCGGCGAGCAGCGCCACACCGATCCAGGCGTGCGCCGCGTGCGGCTGCAGCACGGGAAAGGCGAAACCGCGATTGCTGAGGAACACGCCCGGCAAGGGGCTGAGCGCAGCGCGCGGTCCGGGCAGATTCTCCGTGATCACCGCGTAGAGAAAGAAAAGCTGCACCAGCAGCGGCACGTTGCGCAGCAATTCGACGTAACCTGCCGCGAATTTCGCCAGCAGCCAGTTGCGCGACAGGCGCGCGAGCCCCAGCAGCGTGCCGAGCACCGTGGCGAGCACGACGCCGATCAGGGCGACGCGAAAGGTATTGATGAGGCCGATGAGAATCGCGCGGGCGTAGCTGTCGGCCGCGCCATAAGAAAGGAACGGTGATTCGCCGATCTCGAAGCCGGCCTCGCGCGCGAGGAAGCCAAAGCCGCTCGCGATCCTGCGCGCCTCGAGGTTTGCTACGGTATTGCTGGCGAGGTACCAGACGACAAACGCCACCGCCGCCAGCAGCGCGAGCTGGGCGGCGACGGCGCGCGCGCGCACGGCGCGCTCTAGCGAATGGGCGGCGCGTACATCAGGCCGCCGTTGGTCCAGAGGTTGTTGATGCCGCGCTCGAAGCCGAGCGGCGCGAGGTTGGTCTCGAACGACTCGCCGTAGTTGCCGACCTGCTTGACGACGTTGTAGGCCCAGCGATTGTCGAGCGACATCATCTTGCCGATGTCGCCGGTCGCGCCGACGAAGCGCTGGATCGACGGATTGGTGCTGGTGAGGTTTTGCTCGATGTTCTTCGAGGTCAGGCCCAGCTCTTCAGCCTCGAGCATCGCGAACAGCGTCCATTTGACGATGTCGTACCAGCGGTCGTCGCCGTGCCGCACCACCGGCCCGAGCGGCTCCTTGGAGATGACCTCGGGCAGGATGACGTGGTCGGCGGGTTTGGGCGCGCGCGAGCCGCGCGTTGACACCAGGCCCGAGACGTCGGTGGTGAATACGTCGCAGCGCCCCGAAAAATAGGCGTTGGTGACCTCCTCCAGCTTCTCGATCACCACCGGCTTGAAGCTCATCTTGTTGGCGCGGAAGTAGTCGGCGAGGTTGAGCTCGGTGGTGGTGCCCGGCTGCACGCAGATGGTCGCGCCGTTGAGCTGCTTGGCGCTGGTCACGCCGAGCTTTTTCGGCACCATGAAGCCCTGGCCGTCGTAGTAGTTGACGCCGACGAAGTTGAGCCCGAGGCTGGTGTCGCGCGTGACGGTCCAGGTGGTGTTGCGCGCCAGCACGTCGATCTCGCCCGACTGCAGGGCGGTGAAGCGCTGCTGGGCGGTGAGCGGCGTGTAGCGCACCTTGGTGGCGTCGCCGAACACGGCGGCGGCGATTGCGCGGCAAGCGTCGACATCGATGCCCTTCCAGGCGCCGCGCGAATCGGGCTGCGAAAAGCCCGCCAGGCCGGTGTTGACCCCGCATTGCACGTAGCCCTTGGACTTCACTGCGTCGAGCGTGGACTGGGCGTGCAGGGTGCTGCTGGCGAAGGCGGCGACGGCGCATACGGCGACGGCGAGGCGTACTTTCATGGGGACCCCCTTGGGAATGGTGTCGCGCAGTCTATGCCGGCCGCCGGGCGATTTGCAACCGGCGCCTTCAGGCGTCCTCGCGCAGAGGCCGCGTCGGGCACTCCTCGAAAATGCGCGCGCGGCAGCGCGCGCAGATGCCGGGGTCGAGCTTCTCGAAAATGCGCGCGACCGCCTCGCGCTTGTCACGGAACACGGCGTCCTCGCCGATTTCCCCGAGGAAGCCGCCGTTGCGCAGCACGCGCTCCGCGGGCTGGCGCAGGCCCTCCAGCCAGAGCCGCCCGCCGCCCCAGCGCCTGGCGCGCGCCTCGCGCGCCAGAACCTCACCGCCGGCGATGTCGAGGAAGTTGATGTTGCGCGCCACGACCAGCAGGTGCTTCTGCTCCCGCGCCACCTCGCGCAGCGTCTCGAAATGCGTCTCGACGTGATCCGTCGCGCCAAAGTAGATCGACCCCTCGATGCTCATGATCTTGAGCTGCGGGCATTCGGCGATGCCCCGCGCCACGGGCCCGAAGCGGCGCACGCTGTGGCGCGGGTCCGGGGCCATGGCACGCATTTGCGGCCGCGAGGTGCGATTGAGGTACACGAGCAGCGACAGCGTCACCCCCACCAGGATGGCGACCTCCAGATTCATGAGCAGGGTCGCGGCGAAGGTGAACATGAGCACCGTCGCCTCGCTGCGGCTCGCGCGCAGGATGGCGCGCAGCGCGGCGACGTCGAACAAGCCCCAGGCCACCATGAACAGCAGCGCCGCCATCGACGCAAGCGGCAGGTAGGCGAGCAGCGGCGCGACCGCGAAGGCCACCGCGACCAGCAGCGGCGCCGACAGCGCCGCGGCGAGCGGCGTGCGTGCCCCCGCCTCGTAGTTCAGGCCCGAGCGGTTGAACGAGGCCGAGCACGGATAGCCGGAGAACACGCTCGCCGCCACGTTCGCCAGGCCCTGGCCGACGAACTCCTGGTTGGCGTCAATGCGCTGGCCGGCGCGCAACCCCACCGCACGCGCGACCGACATGGCCTCGGTGAGCGAGAGCAGCGTGACGCCGAAAGCAATGCCCATCAGCGATTTCACCGTGTCGGCGGAGAGGTCCGGCACCGACAGCGAGGGCAGCGCGCCCGGCAGCGGGCCCAGGGTGCGGATGCCCGTGTGCTCGGGCGTCAGCAACAGATTGAGCGCGAAGCCGGCGCAGCCGCCAACCGCCAGCGCGACGATCATGTAAGGCGCCTTGGGCAGGACGCGCCTGGCCAGCGCGCCCGCAGCCAGTGTCACGAGGCCGATCAGCACCGCGTAGGGGTTGGCCTCGAGCGCCTGGGAGAAGAAAGAGCGCATCGTGGACAGAAACGAGCTCCCGGTTTCGACGTGCACGCCGAAGAAATTGCGCAGCTGGCTGGCGACGATGAGCACCGCTGCACCCGCGGTGAAGCCAACCACCACGGTATGCGAGACGAAATTGACCAGGCGGCCCATGCGCAGCAGGCCCATGGCCAGCATGATCGCGCCGGACATGAAAGCAATGGTAAACGCGAGACTGACGTACTGCGTCGAACCCGGCACCGCGAGCGGCGTCAGCGTCGCAAACACGTACAGGGACACGGCGTTGGTCGGCCCGGTGACCGCATGCCGGGAGGATCCGAACAAGGCTGCCACCGCCGCCGGCACCATGGCACAGTAAAGCCCGTACTGCGGCGGCAGGCCGGCAAGCGTGGCGAACGCCACGCCCTGCGGCAGCACGACGATGGCGCCGATCAGTGCTGCCGTAGCGTCCGCTCGCAGCGTGGCGCGCGTGACGCGCGGCCACCAGGCAAGAAACGGCAGGAATTTCGCGAGTGCGGGCAGGGGCGGCAAGGAGGCAGGAATCTTCTCGTATTGGCGCAATATTAGCTAACATAGCCGCGCATGCCCCGCCTTGCCGCGAACCTGTCGCTGCTGTTTCCCGAGGTGCCGTTCCTCGAGCGCTTCGCGGCGGCGGCGCGCGCGGGGTTCCGCTACGTCGAATACCAGTTCCCTTACGCCCTCGGCAGCGCTGCGGAAGTGGCCGCACGCGCGCGCGACGCCGGCGTCGAAGTGGTGCTGCACAATCTCCCTGCCGGCGATTTCGCGAAAGGCGACCGCGGCATCGCCTGCCAGCCCGCGCGATCCGGAGAATTCCGCGAAGGCGTGGAGCGCGCCATCGAGTACGCCAGGGCCGCCGGCTGCCCGCGGCTGAACGCCCTCGCCGGCGTCGCGCCCGTGGGCGTCGCGCCGGAACTCTTGTTCGAGACGCTGGTAGAAAATCTGCGCTACGCGGCGGCAAAGCTCAAGGCCGCGGGCCTCACGCTGCTCACCGAGCCGGCGAACCCGCGCACCATCCCGGATTTCTTCCTCAACAGCTCGCGCCAGGCCATCGAGGTGCTCGACGCCGTCGGCGCCGACAACGCCATGCTGCAGTACGACATCTTCCACATGCAGATCGTGGAGGGCGACCTCGCCAAGACCATCGAGCGGCTGCTGCCGAGGATCGGCCACATGCAGCTCGCTGACGTGCCCGATCGGAACGAGCCGGGCACGGGCGAGATCAATTTCGATTTCCTGCTGTCGCACATCGACCGCCTGGGCTACCGCGGGTGGATGGGCTGCGAGTACCTCCCGAAGGGGGACACGGTCGCGGGGCTCGCATGGGCGAAGCGCTACCTGTAGCGACGCGCGAGCGCCAGCGCGCAGTGGCGCAGGCGCTGCGCGCTTTCCTGCCGGAACGCTCCGTGCTGTGGCAGGAGGAAGACACGCGGCCCTACGAGTGTGACGGGCTCACCGCGTATCGCCAGGTGCCGATGGTGGTGGCGCTGCCGGAGACCGAGGCGCAGGTGCAGCAGATCCTGCGCGCCTGCCACGCGCTGGGGGTGCCGGTGGTGCCGCGGGGGGCGGGCACGGGGCTGTCGGGCGGCGCGCTGCCGCCAGGCGACGGCGTACTGCTGTCGCTCGCCAAGTTCATGCGCATCGTGCGCGTCGATCCCGTGGCGCGCATCGCGGTCGTGCAGCCCGGCGTGCGAAACCTCGCCATTTCGGACGCGGCTGCGCCTTTCGGGCTCTACTACGCGCCGGACCCGTCGAGCCAGATCGCCTGCACCATCGGCGGCAACGTCGCTGAGAACTCGGGCGGCGTGCACTGCCTCAAGTACGGGCTCACGGTGCACAACGTGCTGCGCGTGCGCGGCTACACCATGGACGGCGAGCCGCTCGACCTGGGCTCCGAAGCGCTCGACGCTCCGGGCCTCGACCTTCTCGCGCTCATCGTCGGCTCTGAGGGCATGCTGGCCGTCACCACCGAGATCACGGTCAAGCTGCTGCCCAAGCCGCCTGCGGCGCGCGTCATCATGGCCTCGTTCGACGACGTGCAGAAGGCGGGCGACGCGGTCGCCGCGGTGATCGCTGCGGGCATCATCCCGGCGGGACTGGAGATGATGGACCGACCCGCGACGCGCGCCGTCGAGGAGTTCGTCGGCGCGGGCTACGACCTGGAGGCGACGGCGATTCTGCTTTGCGAATCCGACGGCCTGCCCGAGGAGGTGGAAGCCGAGATCGCCAAGGTCAAGGAAGTATTCGAGCGCGCCGGCGCGACGCGCCTCACGGCGTCGAGGGACGAGGCCGAGCGGCTTCGCTTCTGGTCGGGGCGCAAGGCGGCCTTCCCTGCGGTGGGACGCATTTCCCCGGACTACTACTGCATGGACAGCACGGTGCCGAGGGCGCGCATCGGCGAAGTCCTGCGCTTCATCGGCGAGCTGGAGAAGAAATACGGGCTGCGCTGCCCGAACGTCTTCCACGCCGGCGACGGGAATCTGCACCCGCTGATCCTGTTCGACGCCAACGACGCCGACGAGCTGCGGCGCACCGAGGAGTTCGCCGGGGAGGTCATGGAGAAGTGCGTGACGGTGGGCGGCACGATCACCGGCGAGCATGGCGTCGGGGTGGAGAAGATCGACCAGATGTGCGTGCAGTTCAGCGACGCGGAACTCGCACAATTCCACGCCGTGAAGCGCGCCTTCGATCCGGCGGGGCTGCTGAATCCCGGCAAGGCGGTGCCGACGCTCGCGCGCTGCGCCGAATTCGGCCACCGGCATGTGCATGCGGCGGCCGCGCCGGCGCACCCCGGGCTGCCGCGCTTCTGATGCTCGAGCGCCTGCGCGAGCGCATTCGTGGCGCCGCGGCCCGCGGCGCGCCGTTGCGGCTGCGCGGCGGCGGCAGCAAGGACTTCTACGGTGGCGACCCGCGTGGCGAGGTGCTCGACACGCGCGAGCACGCCGGCATCGTGGACTACGAGCCGACCGAGCTGGTGGTGACCGCCCGCTGCGGCACGCCGCTCGCCGAGCTCGAAGGCGCGCTCGCCGCCCAGGGCCAGATGCTCGCCTTCGAACCGCCGCACTACGGCGCCGGCGCGACCCTGGGCGGCTGTGTCGCGGCGGGGCTTTCGGGGCCGCGCCGCGCGGCGGCCGGCGCGCTGCGCGACTTCGTCCTCGGCGTGCGCCTGCTCGACGGCCGTGCGCGCGAGCTCGGCTTCGGCGGACGCGTGATGAAGAACGTGGCCGGCTACGACGTCTCGCGCCTGCTCGCCGGCTCGCTTGGCACGCTCGGCCTGATCCTCGAGGTCTCGCTCAAGGTGCTGCCGCGGCCCGCGGCCGAGCGCACGCTCCGGTTCGAGCTGCCGCAGGACAAGGCGATCGAGTCGCTCAATCGCTGGGCCGGCATGCCGCTGCCGCTGTCGGCGAGCGCCTGGCGCGACGGCGAGCTCGCCGTGCGGCTCTCCGGCGCCGAACGTGCGGTGCAGGCGGCGGCGCAGAAGCTGGGGGGCGAAGCGCTGGATGCGGCGAGCGCCGAGCGCTTCTGGTCGGGAATCCGCGAGCAGAGCGACCCTTTCTTCGCGGGCGAGGCGCCGCTGTGGCGCCTGTCGGTGCCCTCGGCGGCGGCGCCGCTCGAGCTCGCCGGCGAGCTGCTGATCGAATGGGGCGGAGCGCTGCGCTGGCTGCGCTCGGGCGCTGATACCGCAACGGTGCGCGGCGCCGCGGCGCGCGCCGGCGGCCACGCGACGCTGTTTCGCGGCGGCGACAAGGCGGCGGGGGTGTTCGCGCCGCTCGCGCCGGCGCTGTTGCGGCTGCACCGCGAGCTGAAGGCGGCGTTCGATCCGGCGGGCGTGTTCAATCCCGGGCGCCTGCATCCGGACTTCTAGCCGAGCGCCTACGCCTTGGGAACCTTCTTCTCCTGCTCCTTCATGTTGGCGCGCACGAAATCGGCGTATTGCGACTGCGGGTACTTGGCAAGGAGCGTCGCATACAGCTTGAGCGCGTGCTGCGCCTGCCCGGCGTCGCCCGCGCGCACCGCCACTTCGACCAGGCGCTTTTGCGCGCTCACGGTATCGCCGGCGAGCGCGGCGCCGGCGTGCAGTGCCCACGCCGCTTCCATGTACGTGCCCTGCGCGAGCAGCGCGCGGCCCAGGCCCTCCCAGGCGGCGGGCTCGAGCGTGAGCTTGGTGCGCTCGGCCACCACGGCGAGGAAGGCCTTGGCGGCTTCCGGCCCCCTGCCGGCGGCAAGGGCGCCGCGGATGGCGTCGGCGGCCGCGGTAACCGGGTCGGCGGCCGCGGTAACCGGGTCGGTGGCCGCGGTCGGCTGGGGCGTCGCCGACACGGCCGAAGCCGGCGCGCTCGGCGTGACCGGCGCCGCAACGGCCGGTTTTGCCGCCTGCGGCTTGGCCTGCAGCATCTCGGCGACGAAGCGTGCTTCACGCTCGAGCTCGAAAACCTTGCGCGCTTTGTACTTGCGCATGTTGACGACGACCCACACCGCAATCCCGATCACGACCGCGATGGCGGCGAAGACGATGAACGTCAGCATGAAACGAGTATAGCGGCCCGCGCATGCAGACCAAACTGGCCGCATTCATCCGCGACACTCCCGAGGGACGCGAGGCCGACGCCATTCTCCGGAAGTGCGTGCACTGCGGCTTTTGCACGGCCACCTGCCCGACCTACCAGCTGCTCGGCGACGAGCTCGACGGGCCGCGCGGCCGCATCTATCTCGTGAAGCAGGTGCTGGAGGGCGCGCTGCCGACGGCGCGCACGCAGCTGCACCTGGACCGCTGCCTGACCTGCCGCGCTTGCGAGACCACCTGTCCTTCGGGCGTGCAGTACGGACGTCTCGCCGACATCGGCCGCGCCATCGTCGAGGAACGGGTGCCGCGATCGCCCTGGCAGCGCGCCAAGCGTGCCGCGCTCGCGTTCGCGCTTCCGCGCCACTGGCTCTTCGCCACGCTGCTGCGCGTCGGCGGCATGTTCCGCTTCCTGTTTCCGAGCCTGGTGCCGGCGCCGGCCGCGCCCGCCGGGGCCTGGCCCGCCCCGCGCCACGCGCGAAAAATGCTCGCGCTGGCCGGCTGCGTGCAGCCGGCGCTGGCGCCGCGCATCAACGCGGCGGCGGCGCGCGTACTGGATCGCATCGGCGTGTCGCTCATCGAGGTGCCGGGCGCCGGCTGCTGCGGCGCGCTGCGCTTTCACCTCAACGACCAGGACGCGGGCCGCGACGACATGCGCGCGCTGATCGACGCCTGGTGGCCGGCGGTGGAACGCGGCGAGGTGGAGGCGATCGTCGTCACCGCGAGCGGCTGCGGCTCGACCGTCAAGGAGTACGGCCACCTGCTCGCGCACGACCCGGCCTACCGCGACAAGGCAGCGCGCATTGCGGACCTGGCCCGGGACCTGAGCGAGGTGATCCCGCCCGAGGCGTTCCCGGAGCATGCAGGCCTCGGGCGCATCGCTTTCCATTCGCCTTGCTCCCTGCAGCACGGCCAGCAACTGCGCGGCAGGGCCGAAACGCTGCTGCAGCGCGCGGGGTTCGAGCTCTCACCGGTGCCGGACGCGCACCTGTGCTGCGGCTCAGCGGGCACCTACTCGATCCTGCAGCCGAAGCTGGCGCGCGAGCTGCGCGATCGCAAGCTCGCGGCCCTGCAGAGCGGGCTGCCGGTGGGCATCGTGACCGCGAATGTCGGCTGCCTCGTGCACCTGCAGGGCGGCGCCGGCGTGCCGGTCGCCCACTGGATCGAGCTGCTCGACGAGGCGCTGCAAGGGTAATATTTGGCGCATGCTGGTCCGCGCCGCCTGCCCGCACGACTGCCCCGACACCTGCGGCATGCTGGTGACGGTGGAAAACGGGGTCGCAGTGAAGATCGAAGGCGACCCGACGATGCCGTTCACCGACGGGACGCTCTGCACCAAGGTCGCGCACTACCTGGAGCGCACTTACTCGCCGGACCGGCTGCTGCATCCCATGAAGCGCGTCGGACCCAAGGGCCGCGGCCAGTTCGAGCGCGTTTCCTGGGACGCGGCGCTGGACGAGATCGCCGCCCGCCTCAAGGCGCTGGCGGCCGAAAATCCCGAAACCATACTGCCGTTGAGCTACGCGGGGACCATGGGGATGGTGCAGTACAGCTCCATGGACCGGCGTTTCTTTCACCGTCTCGGCGCCTCGGTCCTCGATCGCACGCTGTGCTCATCGGCCGGCAAGGCCGGCATCAAGGCCACGCTGGGCGGCTCGGTCGGCATGGATCCCGAGCGTTTCGACGAATCCAGGCTGATCCTGCTTTGGGGCGCCAATCCCGTGGTGTCGAACCTGCACCTGTGGTCGCGCGTGCAACAAGCGATGCGACGCGGCGCCAAAGTGGTGGCCATCGATCCGTACCGGAGCCTGTCGGCCGAGAAGTGCACGCAGCACCTCGCGCTGCTCCCCGGCACCGATGGCGCGCTGGCGCTCGGCATGATGCACGTGCTGATCTCCGAAAACCTGGTCGACCGCGACTACATCGCGCGCTACACGCTCGGCTTCGAGCAGCTCGCCGAGCGCGTGCGGCAGACCACGCCGGAGTGGGCCGCCGGGGTCTGCGGGCTGCGCGCCGAGGAGATCGTGCAGCTGGCGCGCGATTACGGCACGGCCAAGCCTGCGGCAATCCGCCTGAACTACGGCATGCAGCGCCACGCCGGCGGCGGCATCGCGGCGCGCACCATTGCCTGCCTGCCGGCGCTCACCGGCGCCTGGCGCGATGCGGCCGGTGGCATCGTGCTGACCACGGCGGATTTCTACGGCTTCGACCATGCAGCGCTCGAACGCGCCGACCTGCTCGGCGGGAGAAAGCCGCGCGTCATCAACCACGCGGCGATCGGCGAGGCGCTTACCGCGGCGCAGCCCCCGGTGAAGGCGGTGGTGGTCTACAACAACAACCCGGTCGCGGTGTGCCCGGACTCGGAGAAGGTGCTCGCCGGATTTCGGCGTAAGGACCTGTACTGCGTGGTGATGGACTCGTTCCTGACCGATACCGCGGACTACGCCGACCTCGTGCTTCCGGCCACTACGCAGCTCGAGCACTACGACGTGCACAAGTCCTACGGCCACCTCTATGCGCTCGCCAACAACCCGGCGATCGCGCCGGTCGGCGAGTCGCTACCCAATTCCGAAGTGTTCCGCCGTCTCGCCGCGCGCATGGGTTTCGATGACCCCTGGTTCCGCGATTCGGACGAGGACCTGTGCCGTACCGCACTTGCTTCGACCAGTCCGCGCATGCAGGGCATCGAATGGGAGGGCATGAAGCGCTCGGGCTGGCAGCGACTCAATGTGCCCGAGCGTTTCGCGCCCTTTGCCGAAGGCGGCTTTCCCACGCCCTCGGGCAAGTGCGAGTTCTTCAGCGCAGCGTTGGAGCGGCAGGGCATTGACCCGCTGCCGTTCTTCAACCCGCCGGCCGAGTCGGCGCTCAGCAACCCGGCGACGGCGGGCGACTATCCGCTCGCGTTCCTGTCGCCGCCGGCGCGCAATTTCCTCAATTCCAGCTTTGCGCACCTGAAGCGTTTCCGCGACTTAGAGGGCGAGCCGTGCGTGGAACTGCACGCCGAGGACGCGGTGGCGCGCGGCATCCGCGACGGCGACCGCGTGCGCGTGTTCAATGCCCGCGGCAGCCTGCTGCTGCGCGCGCGCGTCAACGGCAGGCCGCGCCGCGGCGTGGTGGTCGCGCCTTCGGTGTGGTGGAAGAAATACGCGCCCGACGGCGGCAACGCCAACAACCTCACCGCGCAGCGCACCACCGACCTCGGCGGGGGTGCGACTTTCTACGACTGCTTGGTGCAAGTCGAGCGCGCCGGCGCGCCGGCTTCCTAGCGCAAAGCGCCGATAGCGCCCCCCTCGGGCGCTGCGGTACAGTGCCCGCATGCCCTCCATGCTGCGCCTGGCCAAGTTCCTCGCGCCCTACCGCTGGCGCGTCGCCGCGGCGCTCGCCGCGCTGCTGGTGGCGGCCGGCTGCGTGCTCGCGCTCGGCCAGGGCCTCAAGCACGTGGTGGACAACGGCTTCGGCAGCGGCGAGCCGCAGCTTCTCGACCAGGCGCTGGGCGCGCTGATCGCGCTGGCGGTGGCGCTCGCGATCGCCACCTATTTCCGCTTCGCGCTCATGATGACCACCGGCGAGCGCGTGGTCACCGACCTGCGCCGCGCGGTGTTCGACCACCTGCTCGGCCTGTCGAGCGCGTTTTTCGAGTCCACACGCACCGGCGAAGTAATCTCGCGCCTCACCAGCGACACCACCGTGCTGCAGCAGGTGATCGGCTACGGCCTGTCGATGTTCGTGCGCAACATCCTGATGATGATCGGCGCCGCGGTGATGCTGTTCATTACCAGCTGGAAGCTCGCAGCCCTGGTGCTGCTCGGCGTGCCGGCGACGCTGGTGCCGATCCTGCTCCTCGGGCGGCGCGTGCGGCGTCTGTCGCGCGAGAGCCAGGACCGGGTCGCCGACGTGTCTGCGCACGTCGACGAAGCAGTACACGAAGTGCGCACTGTGCAGGCCTACGTGCACGAGGATCACGATCGCGCGGACTTCGCGCGCCACGCCGAGGCCGCCTACGCCGCCGGCGCAGCGCGCGTCGGCCAGAAGGCCTTCCTCATCGCGGCGGTGATGTTGATCGCGTTCTGCACGGTGGGCGTGATCCTGTGGGTGGGCGGGCACGACGTATTTGCCGGGCGCATGTCGGCAGGAGAGCTCTCGGCCTTCGTGTTCTATGCGGGCGTGGTAGCGACCGGGGCTGGCACGGTGTCCGAGGTCTGGGGCGAACTCCAGCGCGCAGCCGGCGCCACGGAACGCCTGTTCGAGCTGCTCGACGCGCGGCCGGACATCGTTGCACCCTTGGAGCCGCAGCCAGTGCCGCAGGCGCCGCGTGCGGTCGAGTTCGACGCCGTGAGCTTCGCCTATCCTGCGCGCCCCGCGGTGCCGGCCCTCGCCGGCTTCACGCTGCACCTGGCGGCCGGCGAGCGCGTAGCCCTGGTCGGCCCCTCGGGTGCCGGCAAGAGCACGGTACTCGCGCTGCTGCTGCGGTTCTACGATCCGCAGTCGGGCGCGATCCGCATCGACGGCACGAACCTGCGCGCCATGGACCCGCGCGCTCTGCGTGGCTTGATGGCGGTGGTGCCGCAGGAGCCGGTGATCTTTGCCGCCAGCGTTTACGACAACGTGCGCTACGGCCGCCCCGGCGCGAGCCGCGCCGAGGTGGAGCGCGCCTGCGAGCAGGCGTTTGCGGGGGAATTCATTGCCCGGCTGCCGCAGGACCTGGACACGCCGCTCGGCGAGCGCGGTGTCACGCTCTCGGGCGGGCAGCGCCAGCGCCTGTCGATCGCACGTGCGCTGCTCGCGGACCGGCCGCTGCTGCTCCTGGACGAGGCGACGAGCTCGCTCGACGCGGAGAGCGAGCGCATGGTGCAGCAGGCGCTCGAGCGCCTGGAGCGCGGGCGCACCACGCTGGTCATCGCGCACCGCCTCGCCACCGTGCAGCACGCCGACCGTATCGTGGTGCTGGATCGCGGCGCCCTCGTCGCGCAGGGCTCGCACGCCGAACTCATGCGCCAGGGCGGCCTGTACGCGAACCTGGCGCAGCTGCAGTTCCTCGACGGAGGCGCGGAGCGCATCGCGCGCGCGGCATGAGGTGGGCGGCGCTGCTCGCGGCAATCTGCACTGCCGCGCAAGCGGAAACACTGAGTGTCGGTTCCAAACGCTTCACCGAGTCTTATATCCTCGGCGAAATCATCGCGCAGACCGCGCGTGCCGCAGGCGCCGAGGCGCAGCACCGCCCCGGCATGGGCGGCACCGCCATTCTCTATGAGGCGCTGCTCGCGGGCGCCATCGACATCTATCCCGAGTACACCGGCACCATCGCAAGCGAGATTCTCAAGGGCGACACGCGCGCGTCGCTGCCGGCGCTGAACGCAAGGCTCGCGCCGCTCGGGCTGGCCGCGTCGGTGCCGCTCGGCTTCAACAACACCTACGCCATGGGCGTGCGCGCTGCCGACGCGGTTCGGCTTGGCCTGCGACGCGTCTCGGATCTGGCGCGGCATCCGGAATTGCGGCTCGGCTTCGGGCACGAGTTCCTCGGTCGGCGCGACGGCTGGCCGGGCCTGCGCGCCGCCTACGGCCTGACGCAACGGCCTCGCGGCCTGGATCACGGGCTCGCCTACGAAGCGCTGGCCGCGGGCGAGCTGGATGTCATCGACCTGTATTCGACCGATGCGAAGATCGCGCGCTATGGTATTGCGGTGCTGGAGGACGACCGGCGTTTCTTTCCCGTCTATGACGCCGTGCTGTTGCACCGCGCCGATCTCGCGCTGCGCTTTCCCCGGGCGTGGCGCGCATTCACGCGGCTCGAGGGCACGATCGACGAGCCCCTGATGCGGCGCATGAACGCCGCCGCCGAACTGGAGGGCCGCAGCTTCGCCGAGGCCGCGCACTTGCTGGAGTCTGCAGGCGCCACGCCGCGGCGCGCGCCGCCGCGCGATTTCGGGGCGCTCCTCTTCGGCCCGGATTTCTGGCGGCTGACGCGCGAGCACCTGTTGCTCGTATTCGCCTCGCTCGCGGCCAGTGTGGTGCTCGGCGTGCCGCTCGGCGTGATTGCGGCGAAGCAGCCGCGCCTGGCGCAACCCATTCTCGGCGCGGTGGGCGTGATCCAGACCATCCCGTCGCTCGCGCTGTTCGCGTTCCTCATCGCCCTCGTCGGCACCATCGGCACGCTGCCGGCGCTGGTGGCGCTGTTTCTGTACGCGTTGCTGCCCATCGTGCGCAACACGCACGCGGGTCTCGTGGGCGTGGGCGCGGGGATGCGCGACGCGGCGCAGGCGCTCGGGCTATCCGCGTTCGACCGGCTGTGGCGCATCGAGCTGCCGCTGGCGCTGCCTACGATCCTCGCCGGCATCAAGACCTCGGCGGTGATCAATGTCGGCACCGCGACCATCGCCGCGTTCATCGGTGCCGGCGGCTACGGTGAGCGCATCGCCGCCGGCCTTGCGCTGAACGACAATGCCATGCTGCTCGCGGGCGCGATCCCGGCGGCGGCGCTGGCCCTTATAGTGCAGGGGGTTTTCGAGCTCGGCGAGCGGCGGTTCGGCTGGATGCGCCGGGCGGCGGTTCGCGCGGAGGTATGATTCAGATCAAATCCGCCGCCGCTGGCGAACGTAGACTGCGCGAAACGCCGGGCTCCGGTCCGTAACAACATTTCAGCAATCCAGAGGGGAGTGACATGTCTCAGGTCATAGGCGTGCCGCGGGAGACCGCAGCGGGCGAGAAGCGCGTGGCGACCGTACCCGAGGTGGTCGAGAAGCTCATCAAGCTCGGCTTCAAGGTGGCGGTGCAGTCCGGCGCGGGCGACGCCGCGAACTTCGGCGACCAGGCCTACCGCGCCGCCGGTGCAGAAATCGTCAGCGACGCGCCGCAACTCTGGGCGCAGTCCGACATCGTGTTCAAGGTGCGCGGGCCCAGCGCGGATGAAATCGGATTGATGCGCGAAGGCGGCACGCTGGTCAGCTTCATCTGGCCGGCGCAGAACCCCGAGTTGCTCAAGCAGCTGGCGGCGAAGAAGGCCACCGTGCTGGCAATGGACAGCGTGCCGCGGATTTCGCGTGCGCAGAAGCTCGATGCGCTCTCCTCCATGGCCAACATCGCCGGCTACCGGGCCGTCATCGAGGCGGCGCATCACTTCGGCCGTTTCTTCACCGGCCAGATCACCGCTGCGGGCAAGGTGCCGCCGGCCAAGGTTTTCGTCATCGGCGCCGGGGTTGCGGGTCTTGCTGCCATTGGCACGGCATCGGGCCTGGGGGCGATCGTGCGCGCCAACGACACGCGCCCCGAAGTCGGCGATCAGGTCAAATCCATGGGCGGCGAGTTCGTCACCGTGGACTATCAGGAGGAAGGCACCGGCGTTGGCGGTTATGCCAAGGTGATGAGCGAGGGTTTCCTCAAGGCGCAGGCCGAGGTGTTCGCCAGGCAGGCAAAGGAAGCGGACATCATCATTACCACCGCGCTCATCCCGGGCAAGCCGGCGCCGAAGCTGATTACCGCCGACATGGTGAAGTCGATGAAACCGGGCAGCGTCATCGTCGACATGGCTGCGGAGCAGGGCGGCAACTGCGAACTGACCGAGCCGCACCAGGTGGCGGTGAAGCACGGCGTGACCATCATCGGCTACAGCGATCTGCCGAGCCGCCTTTCCAAGCAGTCGAGCACGCTGTATGCGACCAACCTGTTCCGGCTGGCCGAGGAGCTGTGCAAGACCAAGGACGGCATCATCAACGTCAACATGGAAGACGAGGTGATCCGCGGCACCACGGTGGTGAAGGAGGGCAGCATCACCTGGCCGCCACCCGCGCCAAAGCTTTCAGCCGCACTGCCGGCAGCGGCCAAACCGGCGGCGGCTGTGCCCGCGGCCAAGAAGGGTCACGGCCACGGCAAGACCGGTGCACCGGCATCGGCGAAGTCGATGACGATCATGTTCGCGGTCGCCGCGGTGCTGTTCTGGTTCATAGGCGCCAATGCGCCGGCGGCCTTCCTCAACCACTTTACGGTGTTCGTGCTGGCCTGCTTCGTGGGCTACATGGTGGTGTGGAATGTCACGCCGGCCCTGCACACGCCGCTGATGAGCGTCACCAATGCGATCAGCAGCATCATCGCCATCGGCGCTTTGATCCAGATCGCGCCGCCGCTTGCGGCGGGGACGGGGGTCGATCGACCGGAGGACTGGATCCGCTGGCTCGCGGTCGCCGGCATCGGCCTCACCGCGATCAACATGTTCGGCGGATTCGCCGTGACCCAGCGCATGCTGCAGATGTTCCGCAAGTAAGGGAGACGATCCATGTCCGCAACTCTGGCAACTGTCTCCTATATCGGCGCGACCATACTTTTCATCCTCAGCCTCGGCGGCCTGTCCAATCCGGAGACCTCGCGGCGCGGCAACTTGTACGGCATCATCGGCATGGCCATCGCCGTGCTGGCGACAATCTTCGGGCCCCGCGTTACGCCAGCCGGCTATGCGTGGATCATCCTGGCCATGCTGTTCGGCGCCAGCATCGGGCTTTATGCCGCGCGCATCGTCAGGATGACGCAGATGCCCGAGCTGGTTGCGCTGATGCACAGCCTGGTCGGCCTCGCGGCAATGCTCGTGGGTTTCGCCAATTACATCGATCCGGCGGCCGCGGCCGAGTTCAAGGGGGCTGACAAGACCATCCACGAGGTGGAGATCTATCTCGGCATTCTGATCGGTGCCGTGACCTTCTCGGGTTCGGTGATCGCGTTCGGCAAGCTCTCGGCCAAGATCAGCGGCAAGCCGATGCTGCTGCCGGGTCGCCACTGGCTCAACCTGATCGGCCTGCTGGTGGTGATCTGGTTCGGCTGGAGCTTCATCAACACGCACTCGGTGACCGAGGGCATGACGCCCCTCATCGTGATGAGCGTGATCGCGCTGCTCTTCGGCATCCACATGGTGATGGCAATCGGCGGCGCCGACATGCCGGTGGTGATTTCGATGCTGAACAGCTACTCCGGGTGGGCCGCGGCGGCCACCGGCTTCATGCTCAACAATGACCTGCTGATCGTCACCGGCGCGCTGGTGGGCTCCTCCGGCGCGATCCTCTCCTACATCATGTGCAGGGCGATGAACCGCCATTTCATCGCCGTGATCGCGGGCGGCTTCGGCACCGAAGGCGGCGCGCCGGCGGCGGCCGGCGGCGCGCAACCGGCGGGCGAGGTCGCGCCGATCCTGGCAGCCGAGACTGGCGAGTTGCTGCGCGAAGCGAAGAACGTCATCATTGTGCCGGGCTACGGCATGGCGGTGGCGCAGGCGCAGCACGCGGTCTACGAAATCACCAAGCTGCTGCGCGAAAAGGGCGTCAACGTGCGCTTCGGCATCCACCCGGTCGCGGGGCGCATGCCCGGCCACATGAACGTGCTGTTGGCCGAAGCCAAGGTGCCCTACGACATCGTGCTGGAGATGGACGAGTTGAACGCCGACTTCCCGGACACCGACGTGGCAATGGTCATCGGCGCCAACGACATCGTGAATCCGAGTGCGCAGGACGATCCCGCGAGCCCGATCGCCGGCATGCCGGTGCTGGAGGTCTGGAAGGCGAAGACCTCGATCGTGATGAAGCGCAGCATGGCGTCGGGCTATGCCGGCGTGGACAATCCGCTCTTCT
>Ga0224512_10001663_pt1 | contig 21141 bp, 16 predicted proteins | sample SF_May12_sed_USG_4_FD_169103 | JGI IMG/M metagenome (GOLD analysis project Ga0224512, IMG submission 169103) | Sediment microbial communities from San Francisco Bay, California, United States - SF_May12_sed_USGS_13 | ecosystem: Environmental > Aquatic > Marine > Sediment | place: USA... | reverse complement strand
CGGCATTGTGGTTCTGCTGCAGGGGCAGGTCGGCGTAATGAACTTAGCCTCCAGGAATGCATGACCCTAGCGGACCAGATCGTTGACCTGGGTTGCAAGGAAGTCACGCTAATCGGAGGTGAAGTGCGAGCGTTCCGACAGTGGCAAGAATTGGGAAGGTACCTCACTGCCCGCGGCATCAGCGTCAATATAATGTCGAACGGCTACAAGTACACGGAACGGCATATCGATGACATCAAATATGCCGGGCTTACGAACGTCGGCATATCCATTGACGGGCTCGAGAAGCGTCACGACTGGATCAGGAATAGGCGTGGCTCGTATGCAAGCGCGCTTGACACGCTCGATGCTCTTGGGAGGCGCGGAATTCCCACCGCAGTCGTCACATGCGTCTTCAAAGACAGCCTTAGCGATCTGGAAGAGCTATACGGCGTGTTGCTGGCGAGAGGAGTAGAGGCCTGGCAGTTGCAACTCGCCAATTCAATGGGTCGTCTGGCAGGCACTGCATCCACTGTTGACCCGGCAATCACATCGCTTCTTGCCGCCTTTATTCAGCACAAGGCTGCGGAGAGGGACATGGTTGTTTATGCGGCTGACAGCATCGGGTACTTCTGCGGAAACGAGGCCAGCATTCGCGGCGGTAGGACTCCGCTTCGGATATGGGAAGGCTGTCAGGCCGGACTCACGTCGTTCTTCATAGATAGCGTCGGCAACGTCAAGGGTTGCGGCTCACTCTACTCGGACCGATTCATTGAAGGCAACGTTCGCTCAGAGCCACTCGAATCTATTTGGTCCGACGAGAAGCGTTTTACTTACAACCGAGGCTACGATCCGTCGTTACTCGGCGGCCTCTGTCGAGACTGTGACGCGCGCTCGCTATGCAGAGCTGGGTGTCGCTCCAACAACTTTTTCAACAACGGTGGAAAACTCTACGAAAGTGCCTCGTGCGCGCGTCTGGCCGCTGCTCCGCCTACCTCCGCACCGTGTAACCGTTCACAGCCCTCCGGAATTGCAAGCGAATCCCGGGGGTTGTAAGACTCAAGGAAAGAAAATTGAGGGGACGAAAATGAGGGGACAGTATATTTATTAGCGCGCTCGATTCACACCGCCCCGATCGTTCGACGCCCGGCAATTCACGGCCGCCGGCGCCCTGGCTCACTTAATCCCCGCGCGCATGAAGCTCTGGACGAACTGGCGCTGGAACAGCAGGAAGGCGATCAAGAGCGGGCCCGAGGTCATCAGCGTGGCCGCGGTGATGACCGACCAGTCGACGCCCATGTCGGTCGAGGAGAAGATGCTGAGCCCGACGGTCAGCGGCCGGGTCTCGACCGAGTTGGTGACGATCAGCGGCCACAGGAAGTTGTTCCAGTGATAGCTGACCGAGACCAGGCCGTAGGCGACGTAGACCGGCTTGGCCAGGGGCACGTAGACCTTCCACAGCACCTGGAGGAAGCCGGCGCCCTCGATGCGCGCCGCCTCGTCGAGCTCCTTGGGCACGGTCTTGAAGGTCTGGCGCAGCAGGAAGATGCCGAAGCCCGAGGCCATGTAGGGCAGGCCGATGGCGGTGATGGTGTCGAGCAGGCCGAGGAACTTCATGGTGCGGTAGTTCTCGACGATCAGGATGTCGGGCATGACCATGAGCTGGAGCAGGACCAGCAGGAAGACCGTGTCGCGGCCGAAGAACTCGAAGCGCGCGAAGGCGTAGGCCGCCAGGGTGCAGAGCACGAACTGGGCGATCAGGATCATGGTCACCAGGACGACCGTGTTGAGGAAATAGCGGGCGAAGGGCGCGGCCGCCCAGGCCTCGGCGAAGTTCTCCAGGGTGAGCGGCGCGAAGAGCTCGAAGCGCACCGCGTAGGCCGCCGGGTGAAACGCGCTCCAGAAGGCGTAGACCAGCGGCAGGAACCAGAGCAGCCCGAGGGTCCAGGCGCCGACGGTGTTGAGCAGCCGGTCATAGCCGTGGCTGTGGAAGGGCGCGCTCACTGGTAGTGCACCTTGCGCTCGAGGTAGAGGAACTGGCCGATCGAGACGGCCGCCAGGATGGCCAGCAGGACCACGGTCAGCGTGGCGCCGTAGGCGGTATCCCAGAACTTGAAGGCGTTCTCGAAGATGTAAAACAGCAGCAGCGAGCTGGCGTTGTCCGGCCCGCCCTCGGTCATGAGGAAGATGTGGTCGACCAGGCGAAAGGAGTTGATCCCCGCGTTGATCAGGACGAACAGCGTGGTCGGCATGAGCAGCGGAAAGGTGACCCGGCGGAAGAAGTACCAGCGCCCGGCGCCTTCCAGCACGGCGGCCTCGGCCAGCGCGGGCGGGATGCTCTGCAGCGCCGCCAGGTAGAAGATCATGAAAAAGCCGGCCTCCTTCCAGATCGCGACCACGATGATGGCGTTGAGCACCGTGTCCGGGTCGCCGAGCCAGTTGTGGCTGGGGAAGCCGAAGAACCCGGTGATCTGATCGATCAGGCCGAAGCCGGGGGTGTAGAAGAACATCCAGATGTTGGCCACCGCTATGAGCGGCAGGACCGTCGGCGTGAAGTAGGACATGCGCAGGAAGCCGCGGCCGGCCAGCTTGCCGTTGACCCAGAGCGCCATGACGATGGCCAGCGCGACGGACACCGGGATGGTGCCGAGCGCGTACCAGAAGTTGTTCCACAGCACCTGCCAGAAGATGTCGTCGTCGAGCAGGAAGGCGTAGTTGTCGAGGCCGACGAACTTGGCCTCGCGCTTGCCCCGGGCGGTCGAGAAGAAGCTGTGCCAGACGGTGACGACCGCCGGGTAGTGGGTGAAGGCGGCGAGCATGACCAGGGCCGGCAGCAGCAAGAGCCAGCCGTAGACCGCGGCCAGACGTGGTTGCATGGCAAGCGCCCCCCGATTGCGCCGCAGAGGCGGCAGGGGCGGGCCGATGGCTATGCCATACGGCCCGCCCCCGGCCGGACCTAGCGGTAGGCCTTGAGGATGCGGTCCGCCTTCTTCTGGGCGTCCTTCATGGCCTCCTCGGGCGTCATCTTGCCGACGATCGCGGCCTCGAGGCCGTCGTTGAAGATCGTCGTGATGCGCTGGTTCTGATAGGTCGAGAGCTCGGCGGTGGCGAACTCGAGCTGGTCGCGCGCCACCAGGGCGGGCGGGAAGTCCTTGGTGTAGGCCTGCATGGCCGGGCTCTCCCAGGCGTCCGGGCGCGGCGCCACGTAGCCGGTCGCGATGGTCCACTTGGCGGCCTGCTCCGGGGCGGTGATCCACTTGATGAACTCGAGCGAGGCCTTCTTCTGGGCGGCGGTGGAGTCCCTGAAGACGTAGAAGTTGCCGCCGCCGGTCGGCGCCCCGCGGCGCTTGTTCGCCGGCAGCATGGCGACGCCGAACTTGAAGGGCGCGTTGTCGCGCACGTTGGTCAGGTTGCCGGTGGTGGTCCACATCATCGCGGTCTCGCGCTCGAAGAAGGCCTTGGGCGTCGTGCCCCATTCCACGATGCCCGGCGCCATGATCTTGTGCGTGGTGCTGAGGTCGACCAGGAACTGCAGCGCCTCGACCACGCGCGGATCGTCGAAATAGGTCTCGTTGCCGTCGGCGTTCATGACGAAGACGTCGTTCTGGGTGGTCAGACCCTGGAACAGCCAATAGGGGAAGCCCGAGGTGGGGATGCGCAGGCCCCACTGGCTGACGTTGCCCGAGGCGTCGGTCTTGGTCAGCTTCTTGCCGAAGGCGACCATCTCGTCCCAGGTCGCGGGCGGCGTATCCGGGTCGAGCCCGGCCTCGGCGAAGGCGTCCTTGTTCCAGTAGAGCACGGGGGTCGAGCGCTGGAAGGGCACGCCGTAGGTCTTGCCGCCGGTCCGGCTGTTCTCCATGAAGGCCGGGTAGAAGCCGTCGAGCCAGGCGCGCTCCGCGTCGGTCGCGATCAGCTCCTCGAAGGGGACGATGGCGTCCTCCTCGATCAGGGTGAACATGTCGACCGCCAGGATCACCGAGAGCTGCGGCGCGTTGCCGCCGCGCACGGCGGTCAGGACCTTGGTGACGGTGTCCTGATAGCTGCCGGCATAGACCGCGTCGATCTTCACCCCGGGCGTCCGGGCGACGTACTCCGCGGTCAACTCGTCGATCGTCGTGGCCGCCTTGCCGCCGACGGCGACCGGGAAATAGAACTGCAGCTCGACCTCCGCCGTGGCGGGGCTGGCGGTGAACCCTGCGGCGAACCCGGCGGCAAACGCCGCGGCCAGGGTCACGGCGGCGAACTTGGACATCAATCGCATTTGGACTCTCCTCCCTCTGTTCAAGTGCCGGCCCGGGGCCGCTCGGGCGGCTCTTCGGGCTTCACGCCTATTGGGCCGGCAACGCCGCGACCGGCGCGGCGGGCCGCAGGTCGTCGCGGCGCCGGCCGGTCGATGACTCGAAAAAATGCATGCTTTCCGGATGCCAGACAAGACAAACCCGGGCGCCGGGCTCGATCCTGATCCGGCCGTGGGCGCGCACGGCGATCCGCTGGCCGCCGAGCTCGCAGTCGACGATGGTGTCGGCGCCGAGGTACTCGAGGTCGCGCACCGTGGCCGGCACGCCCTCGGTTTCGCCGAGCCGCAGGTCTTCCGGACGCACGCCGAGGCAGAGACCGTCTCCCGGGGTTCCATCCAGGATCGCCGGCTGCTCGAGGCCCTCGATCACGGCGCCGCCGGCGCCGTCGGCGAGGCGCAGGATGTTCATCGGCGGCGTGCCGATGAAGCGGGCGACGAAGCTGCTCGCCGGGCGCTGGTAGATCTCCTCCGGCGGCGCGGTCTGCTCGATCCGGCCCTCGCGCAGCAGCACCACCCGGTCGGCCATGCTCATGGCCTCGGCCTGGTCGTGGGTGACGTAGACCATGCTGATGCCGAGCTTGCGCTGCAGGGCGCGGATCTCGAGGCGCATCTCGTGGCGCAGCTTGGCGTCCAGGTTGGACAGGGGCTCGTCCATCAGGCAGACCGGCTTCTCGGCGATGATCGCCCGGCCCAGGGCGACGCGCTGCTGCTGGCCGCCGGAAAGCTGGCTCGGCCGGCGGGCGAGCAGCTCGGAGAGGCCGAGCAGCCCGGCGGTGCGCCGCAGGCGCTCCTCGCGCTCGGCCTTCGCCACCCTGCGCACGCGCAGGCCGAAGGTGATGTTCTCGGCCACGGTGAGGTGCGGGAACAGGGCGTAGGACTGGAACACCATGGAGAGGTCGCGCTTGGCCGGCGGCGCGGCGGTCACATCCTGGCCGCCGATGACGATGTGCCCGGCGGTGACGCTCTCCAGCCCGGCGATCAGGCGCAGGGTGGTCGATTTGCCGCAGCCCGAGGGCCCGAGCAGGACAGTGAACTGGCCCGCGGGCGCCTCGAAGCTGATGCCGTCGACCGCGGTCGTGTCGCCCCAGGCCTTGGTCAGCTTGTCCACCGCGATCGCCGACACCCGCCCCTCCCCAGGCTGCGCCGAAGCCCCGCTCCGGCGTCCATTCAGCGGGCCGCCGTGCTCCGGGCCGCCCGCTCGTTCGAGGATATTACTAGGGAGTGCCGCCCAAGACCGCAAATGGGGAATTGGGGCGAGGGGATGCTGTCGCGGCGGTTTGCGGTCAGGTCCCGGGTCGGTATGAAATTTGGCAATGGAATTCACTTCGGTATTACCTGTTCGATTCACCCAAGGCTGCCGTGACGCGATCCAGAAAAATCGCCAGGATCACGACGGCAAGCCCGCCCTCAAAGCCACCCGCTATGTCCAGCTGAGTAACCGCCGACACGACGACCCCGCCGAGGCCGGCCGCTCCGACGAGACCGGCGATCACGACCATGGAGAGAGCCAGCATGATGACTTGATTGACGCCGGCCATAACGGTCGGCAATGCGAGCGGGAGCTGCACCTCGCGCATGATCTGCCAAGGATGAGCCCCGAAGGCATTGGCGGCCTCGACCATCTCGGTATCCACTTGACGGATACCCAACTCGGTAAGACGAACCGCAGGCGGAATGGCAAAGACCGCCGTGGCGATAACGGCCGGCACGAGCCCGACGCCAAAAAAGAACACGGCCGGGATCAGGTATACGTATGCCGGAAGGGTCTGCATGAAATCCAGCAAGGGGCGCACCGTGACGCTGACGGTCTTGCTGCGCGAGCTCCAGACGCCGAGGGGCATGCCGAGGCCGATGGCAATCACGGTCGAGACCAGCACCACCGCAAGTGTCTCCATCGTCGCGACCCAGAGCCCAAAGCTATCGACGAGCAGGAATGCGAGCAAAGTAAAAACGGCAACGCCCTTGCGGCGCACCAGGAGCGCGACAGCGGCAAGGATCGCCGCCATCACGATCGCAGGTGGCGCAAGGAGCAACCACTCGACGCCGCTGACGAACATCGTGACCGCGTCCGATATGGCGTCGAGGATCGCACCAAGCTCCTGATACGACCAGTTTACGAAGTCCTCGACATAGGCTCCGATCTTGATCCTGGGCATACGTGCTCACCTTCACTCGCTCTGTTTGCGATGGCCTCGAGCACCGCCTCCGAGGAGACGGTGCCAAGCAGACGCCGCTCGCCGTCGACAATGGCGAGAGGATATCGCTGTGCGTTGACCAGCGGACAAAGGGCGATGAGCAGCGTGTCGGGACCGGTCGCCCTGAATTCCGTGTTTATCAGGTCGTAATCCAGTTTCGTGGCCCCCGCCCGCACGGCGGGATCAAGCAGCTTCCGAGACGTCACGCCGACGACGCGCCCCTGTTCGAGAACATACGACGCGTCGGCGCCGCTGCTTTCGAGGCGTTCGAGGACTTCGCCCGCGTCATCATGAACCCTGGCGATTGCAGGCGGCATCAGCATCAGGTCGCGAGCCACCAAGACGCGCGCACGATCGACGTCGGCGATGAAATTCGATACGTAATCGTCGGCAGGGCAAGACAGTATCTCCGCGCCGGTACCCAGCTGCACCAACTCGCCATCCTTCATGAGCATGATTCGTTCACCGATGCGCATTGCCTCGTTGAGGTCGTGCGTTACGAACACGATCGTGCGGCCCAGGTCGCGATGTAGCCGTATGAGCAGATCCTGCATGTCCCGTCGAATGAGCGGGTCCAGCGCAGAGAAGGGTTCATCCATCAGCATGACCTCGGCATCGGTGGCCAGTGCGCGCGCCAGGCCGACGCGCTGTTTCATGCCGCCGGAAAGCTCCGACGGACGGGCCTCGCCCCAACCACCGAGCCCTACGCTGTCTAGGGCCCACTCGGTACGTTCCTCCAGTACGGATTCTTGAACGCTGCGAACATGAAGGCCGTAGCCGACGTTCTCGCGGACGGTTCGATGCGGGAAAATCGCAAAATGCTGGAACACCATGCTGAGCTTTTGGTTGCGCAGCTCTCGCAACTCTTGGTCGGTCAGCTTTCCAATGTCCCGCCCTTGCACACGAACCGTACCGCTCGTCGGCTCGATCAGTCGGTTCAGGAGCCGAATAACCGTGGACTTCCCTGACCCGGATAGACCCATTATCACGAACAACTCGCCGGGCGAGATCGCGAAACTGACCCCCCGTACGGCGACCGTGCACTGGGTTTGAGCAAGGATTTCCTGTTTGCTGTGCCCTTCTTCCAGCAGCGCCATCGCACGGTCCGAACGCGCGCCGAACACTTTGAAGAGATGCTCGGCTTTGATCATGGCCGCGTTGTTCTCGGTGCCGCGTGCCGACGCGTTCGGCTTCCGGCAAGCGCTCTGTTGAGCGCTTGCCTTCCACTTACGCGAGCAACAGAGTTGGTCCCGGTCAGCTTACCCGCCAGCGGCTTGCTTTACCCATTCGTCGATCTCGCTGCGGTGGCTGTCGACCCACGCCTTAGCCGCCTCTGCGACCGGCTGATCTTCGCGGTCGATCTTGAAAAGCAACGTTTCGACCTCCTCGATCGACAGCGTCACGTTCTTCAGGAGCGAGTAGAACTTGGGAGTCCGCTCGGCAAGATCGTTGCGGGCCGCAACCCATGCGGAGAAGCTCGGGACGGGGCACCTGCCATTTCCTTCCGTAAAACACCCCTCACGATAGGTGTCGGGCTCGTCGAGCTTTACCACGTCGAAGCGCTCGAACAGCCAGTGCGGGTGATAGAAGAAAAACAAGATCGGCTCCTTGCGTTCGTAGGCCCGCTGCACCTGCGCTACCAGTGCGGCATCGGACAGCTTTATGTGCTTGAAATCCAGCCCATAGGCGTCCAACCGCATGGCGTTGAACTTCGTCGACTGCCATCCTGGCGACTCGTCGTGCAACGTGCCGTCGAAGACGTCCTTGTACTCGTTCAACTGGTCGATGCTCTTGAGGCCGGCAGCGGGCGCATCCGGGCCCTCGACGGTAAAGCGCGGGACGAAAAAGCCCTGCCCGGCGTCGGCAAAGAGCTGACTGAGAACATCCGCTTGACCTTTGGCTTCGTCGAGAAGGTGTTGCTGGTTGGGGAGATCGACCTCTACGAGAACATCGATGTCGCCACGCCGCAGACCGATCCATGCCGGGGCCACGTCCGTTCCGATGAACTCGACGTCGCTAACACCGAGCTGTGGATACTCCCTCGCAATGGTTGCAATAATGTGGGCCTCGATCTCGGACGGCAGGTAGGTCGTGAAGTAACCGATCTTTACGGTCTCCGCTCGGCTCTCGGCAGCCCCCGCAACCAGACTGGTGGCGAAACACACCAACGCTGCGCTCACCACAACCCACTGTCGTATCCGGCTCGACTGGTTCATGTCCCCCTCCCAGTGACAAGGCCTGCTGCCACAGACACATTTCTTCCAGGCTTCCCCAAATGGCTGTCCCAGGTCGGCGACGATGCTAGCACGAAGCGCGACCATGGGGAATGCGGCCGTAAATCGGCACGCGCAATTCGAAGGGGATGTTCTCCGCCACGCTGAGGCGCGGGAAGGGCGCGTAGGACTGGAACACCATGGAGAGGTCGCGCTTGGCCGGCGGCGGGCCCGGCGGCGACGCGCTCCAGCCCGGCGATCAGGCGCAGGGTGGTCGACTTACCGCAGCCCGACGGCCCGAGCAGGGCAGTGAACTGGCCCGGCAGCGGCACTGGCGGGCAGGCGCAGCGTGAGGCCGAGGACGGTGGCGCCCGGATTTCGCCCGATCCGGCCTTGTCTCGCCTTGTGCCACCGGCGAGATTCCCGTCATGTTTCCCCTGACCCGCGGCTTGTCGCGGCGGCGCGGCTGTGGCATGACATCGCCGCCTCATACTGTGGATTCCCTAGAGCGATTCCCTAGGGCGCCGGCCATCCCGACCTGGTCGGCGCGCCCCGGACCGAAGGACCCCGATGCCAAGTACCACCGCTCCCAAACCCCTGCGCAAGGCGATCTTTCCGGTCGGCGGGCTGGGCACGCGCTTCCTGCCGGCGACCAAGGCCATGCCCAAGGAGATGCTGCCGGTGGTCGACAAGCCGCTGATCCAGTACGCCGTCGAGGAGGCGCGCGCCGCGGGGATCGAGGAGTTCATCTTCGTGACCGGCCGCGGCAAGCAGACGATCGAGGACCACTTCGACTACAGCTACGAGCTGCACAAAAGCCTGGAGCAGCGCGGCAAGACCGCGGAGCTGGCCGAGATCGAGTCCCTGCTGCCGACCCCGGGGCAGGTCGCCTACATCCGCCAGCAGGAACCGCTCGGCCTGGGCCACGCGGTCTGGTGCGGCCGGCGGCTGATCGGCGACGAGCCCTTCGCCGTGCTGCTGGCCGACGACCTGGTGCTGGCCGGGACGCCCTGCCTGCAGCAGATGGCCGAGGCCTACCGGGAGCTGGGCGGCAACCTGGTCGCGGTGATGGACGTGCCGCGCGCGGAAACCTCGCGCTACGGCGTGCTCGACGTGGTCGAGGACGACGGCCGCCTGGCGCGGGCCAAGGGCCTGGTCGAGAAGCCGGCCCCGGAGGCGGCGCCCTCGACGCTCTCGATCATCGGGCGCTACATCCTGCAGCCCGAGGTCTTCGAGGAGCTCGGCCGCCAGGAGCGCGGCGCCGGCGGCGAGATCCAGCTGACCGACGCCATGGCCCGGACCCTCGACCGGGTCGCGTTCCGCGGCCTGCGCTTCGAGGGCACGCGCTTCGACTGCGGCGGCAAGGCCGGCTTCCTCGAGGCCAACATCGCCTTCGCGCTGGCGCGCGACGACCTGGGCGAACGCATGGCCAGGATCGTGGAGCGCTACGCCGGGCACGGCGGCGTGGCGGGAAAGAAGACCGGCTAATGAAAGTAGGTCTAATACCAAAGATCACTGATAATCACCCATTTGACCGCTGGGCTTTTGTCCGCTCGTTAGGCGCGCTTCGCGCCGTGGTGCGAGCACCACAAGCGGAGCGCAACGCGGCGAGCGGGCAAAAGAACGCGGCCTACGGTGGGCCGTACCGGTCTCCTGGCCGCGTTGCGACGCTTGCCCGATGCGACGGCATCGCGCCGCGCGCCGCGCCTAGCCAGGAGGCCGGTACGACCCATCAAATGGGTGATTATCAGTGATCTTTGGTATAGGGGGCTCAGGAGAGGTTCCATGCGCATCGCGATGATCGGCACGGGCTACGTCGGGCTCGTCTCCGGCGCCTGTTTTTCCGAATTCGGCCACGAGGTGGTCTGCGTCGACAAGGACCGGGCCAAGATCGCCAGCCTGGAGGCGGGCGAGATCCCGATCTACGAGCCGGGCCTGGACCAGCTGGTCGCCGGCAACACCGCGGCCGGACGGCTGTCCTTCACCACCGATCTGGGCGCCGCGGCGGCCGAGGCCGAGGCGGTCTTCATCGCCGTCGGCACGCCGCGCGACAACGAGAACGACAAGGCCGACCTCAGCCACGTCTTCTCGGCGGCGCGCGAGATCGCCGCGGCACTGGACGGCTATACCCTGGTGGTCACCAAGTCGACCGTGCCGGTCGGCACCGGCCGCGAGGTCGCGCGGGTCATCCGCGAGACCCGCCCCGAGGCCGAGTTCGACATGGTCTCGAACCCGGAGTTCCTGCGCGAGGGCTCGGCGATCGACGACTTCATGCGGCCCGACCGGGTGATCATCGGCACCGAGAACGAGCGCCCGGTCGAGCCCATGCGCCAGCTCTACCGGCCGCTCTACCTGATCGAGACGCCGATCCTGTTCACCGGCCTGGAGACCGCGGAACTGACCAAGTACGCCGCCAATGCCTTCCTGGCGACCAAGATCACCTTCATCAACGAGATCGCTGACCTCTGCGACCGGGTCGGCGGCGACGTGCACGACATCGCCCGGGGCATGGGCCTGGACGGGCGGATCGGGCGCAAGTTCCTGCATACCGGGCCGGGCTACGGCGGCTCCTGCTTTCCCAAGGACACCCTGGCGCTGGCCCAAACGGGGCGCGAGGCCGGCGCGCCGCTGCGCCTGGTCGAGACCGTGATCGAGGTCAACGACCGGCGCAAGAAGGGCATGGCCGAGCGGGTCGTCGCGGCCTGCGGCGGATCGGTGGCCGGCAAGCGCATCGCCGTGCTGGGCCTGACCTTCAAGCCCAACACCGACGACATGCGCGAGGCGCCGAGCCTGGAGATCGTGCCGCGGCTGCAGGCCGCCGGCGCCACCCTCGCGGCCTTCGACCCGGCCGGCATGGCGGCGGCCAAGCCGCTGTTCCAGGACGTGGTCTGGTGCGAGGACGCCTACGCGACCATGGCAGGCGCCGAGGCCTTGGTGGTCATCACGGAGTGGAACCAGTTCCGCGCCCTCGACCTGGAGCGGGTCCGGGCGCTCATGAAGACACCGGTCATGGTCGACCTGCGCAACATGTACACCCCGGCCGTGGCCGCCGCCGCCGGCATTCGCTACCACTGCGTCGGGCGCCCGGCCTCGGCGGCGGAGACCGTCGAATGAGCGGCACTCACCGCTTCGACCCGACGATCCTGCGCGAATACGACGTGCGCGGCGTGGTCGGCCAAAGCCTGAGCGCGGCCGACGGCCGGGCGCTGGGCCGCGGCTTCGCCAGCCTGGCGCGGCGCCGCGGCGCAAGCAGCCTTGCGGTCGGCTACGACGGCCGCCTGTCCTCGCCGGAGCTCGAGGCCGCCGTGGTCGAGGGCATCGCGGCGGCGGGGCTGGACGTGCTGCGCATCGGCCTCGGGCCGACGCCCATGCTCTACTTCGCGACCTGCAGCCTGCCGGTCGGCGGCGGCATCATGGTGACCGGCTCGCACAACCCGCCGGACCACAACGGCTTCAAGTTGACCCTGGGCGGCAAGCCCTTCTTCGGCGCGGACATCCAGGAGCTCGGCCGGATCGCCGCGGCGGGCGATTTCGAGGCGGGCCAGGGCAGGGTCGAGGACCGGCCGGTGTTCGAGGCCTATGTCGAGCGGCTGTTGCAGGACTACGACGCGGCGCGGCCGCTCAAGGTCGCCTGGGACGCGGGCAACGGGGCGGCCGGCGAGGTCATGGCCGCGCTGACCGCCCGCCTGCCGGGCGAGCACCTGCTGCTCAACGAGATCATCGACGGCACATTCCCGGCGCACCATCCGGACCCGACCGTGGAGAAGAACCTGGCGCAGCTGCGCGGGGCCGTGCTGGAGGCGGGCTGCGACCTGGGTATCGCCTTCGACGGCGACGGCGACCGCATCGGCGCGCTCGACGGCCGCGGGCGTGTCCTCTGGGGCGACCAGATCATGCTGCTGCTGGCGCGCGACGTGCTGCGCGAGCGGCCTGGCGCGACGATCATCGCCGACGTCAAGGCGAGCCAGGTGCTGTTCGACGGCATCGCCGAGGCCGGTGGCCGGCCGCTCATGTGGAAGACCGGCCACTCGCTGATCAAGTCCAAGATGGCCGAGGAGGACTCGCCCTTCGCCGGCGAGATGAGCGCGCACCTGTTCTTCGCCGACCGCTACTACGGCTACGACGACGCGCTCTACGCCGCCCTGCGCCTGCTCGGCGCCCTGGACCGGGCCGGGACCAGCCTGGCCGCCTACCGCGACTCCCTGCCGCCCCTGGTCAACACGCCGGAGCTGCGCTTTCCCTGCCCGGAAGCGCGCAAGTGGCGGGTGGTCGAGGAGGTGCGCGATCGCCTGCGCGCGGAGAACGCGCAGCTGAACGATATCGACGGAGTGCGGGTCTCGACCGAGGAGGGCTGGTGGCTGCTGCGCGCCTCGAACACCCAGGACGTGCTGGTGGCCCGCTGCGAGGCGCAGGACGAGGCCGGGCTCGCCCGCCTCAAGGCCGCGGTGAGCGCACAGCTCGAGGCCAGCGGGATCGACGCGCCGCTGGAGTAAAAGCGGGCGGGGGCGGGCGATGCTGTTCTTCTGCTAAGGCACCCTGGGGCACCCTGGAATCGCCGGAGGTGCCGTGGCACGTCCGGCGGAAATTCTTCAGGCCCAGGTCGAGGACGGCTAGTTGAGGGCGACCTTGATCGTCTCGCGCGAGCGCACCACCAGGCAGTCGATGCGCGCCGAGCGCAGGCGTTTGCAGGCGTTGCGCGCCCGCTCTTCGCTCAGGCCCATGAGGCGGGCCCGGTAGATGTCGCCGCGCCGCCCTTTGATGGTCGGGGTCATGATCAGGGTCTCGCCGAGCAGATCGGGGAAGCGCTGGGCCGCCTTGGCCGCCGCCAGCTTGGCGGGGTTGGCATTATAGAAGGCGCCGACCTGCACGCCCCAGGGCTGCAGCGCGACCTCCACGGGCTTCTCGAGCTCCGGCTTCTTCCGTGGGACGACCAGCGCGGCGGCGGTTCTGGCCGTCGCCCCGGCCGCGCTGCCGGCGATCAGGTTCTCGGGCTTGTGCGCGGGCGTCGGAACGGCCGCCAGGCTGGCGGGCTTGCGTGGCGGCGGGGCGACCGAGGGCCCGGCCCGCGCGGTCAGCGGCCGGGTCATGGTCGGGGAGGCGAAGCCCTTGTCGAGCAGGCTGGCGATATGCCGGTCGCGCGAGGACGCGGTCTTGCCGCCGAACACCACGGCGATGAGGCGCCGGCCATCGCGCAGCGAGGAGGCCGCCAGGTTGAAACCCGAGGCCCGCGTGTAGCCGGTCTTGAGGCCGTCCGCGCCGGCGTAGCGGCCGAGCAGGCTGTTGTGGTTGCTGTAGGTGCGGCCCTTGTAGGTGAACTTCTCGGTCGAGAAGTAGGTGTAGAACTGCGGATAGTCCTCGATCAGCGCTTGGGCCAGCCGCGCCATGTCGCGCGCCGTGCTGAGCTGGCTGCGGTTGGGCAGGCCCGAGGCGTTGCGGAAGTTGGTCCGCTTCATGCCCAGCGCCTTGGCCTTGGCGGTCATCTGCTGGGCGAACTTGATCTCGCTGCCGGCCAGCGCTTCGGCGATCACCACCGCGGCGTCGTTGGCCGACTTGGTGACCAGCGAGAGGATGGCGTCCCTGACCCGGATCGACTGGCCGCGGCGCAGGCCAAGCTTGGAAGGCGAGATGCCCGCCGCCCGGCGCGAGACCGGCAGCGCCTGGTCCATCTTGAGCCGGCCGCGGTCGAGCGCCTCAAAGGCCAGATAAAGCGTCATCATCTTGGTCAGCGAAGCCGGATAGTTCCGGGTATCCGCGTTGACCTGATGCAAGACCTCGCCGGTTCCGGCGTCGACCACGATCGACGCATAGCGCGCCTGGGCCTGGCCGGGCGAAAGCCCGGCAAAGGCCAGGGCGCAGAACAGGCCCGCAATACCGATTTTGAATCGGCGAATCGTTTCGGTTTTGAAACGCATTACCTCTCGACTCGAATATTCTCTTGAAGGAGATTAGTTTAATACGGTGATTTGTCTTAGATTCTAGAGAATCAGTTCGGACCTGTCCAGAATATTACTGCCGTCCTTAGCAAAAGGTTAATATGGTGCAAATCATGGCGGGAAAGAGGCGGCCGTCCATGGCGGCGAAATGCGCGAAACGGAGCCCTTTCGTGGGCGTGACATTGTGGCGCCGGGCGGCGGCGCCGCTCAGGGAAATGGTTAAGGCCGCGGGGCTTGCCGGGGCCCTGGGACTGGCGCTGACGGCGCTGGCGGCCTGCACCATGGAACAGGCGGTCAGAAACCCGGCCACCCAGCGCTTCGTCTGGTACCGCTATCTCGACGGCGAGGACCTGCGGGCCGACTGCGCCGCGGGCAGCCTGCCGCGCTATCGTTTCGTCTACAACGCCCGCTACCAGGAGCAGCTGCGCCGCTACGAGGTGGTCGACGACGGCGGCGGCGGCGGCTACCTGATCGCCCAGGCCCAGGGCTCGGGCAATTTCCTCGACGTCAGGCTGGACGACGTCCTGGCGCCCTGGCGCTGGAAGCGCGTCCAGGTCCAGCTGCCGCCGGACGACTACCGCAGCTTCCAGGAGGTGCTGGAGCGCAGCGGCTTTCACGGCCCTGCGCCGCAGGGCCTGCACCTGCCCTCGGCCGGCTTTTACTGGGTCGCGGTGGCCTGCCGCGACGGCGCGGTCCACTTCAACGCCTGGCGCCATCCCTCGGCGCGCTACGACCGCTTCGCCCTGGCCTCGTACCTCTTCGCCCGCGACCTGACCGAGGTGCCGGTCAACATGCCGCGCCCGGTCGACCCGGCGGAGCTGGTCTTCGTGCGCAAGCCCTCGCGCACCTCGAGCACGCGCACGCCGGTTTTCTCGCTCACCGTGGGTGCGAACGGCCTGGAAGGCTTCTGAAGGGCGCCGGCTAGTCGTCCTGGACCACGGAAAGGCGGGTCGCGCCGGCCTCGGGCAGCAGCTCGTCGACCCAGGGGCCGTCGGGCATGTCGTTGGCCAGCTTGGTGATGTGCTGGTTCCACCAGGTGCGCTGCGAGGTCAGGTCGTCGTAGTCGTACTTCACCTCGCGCCAGCCTCGTTCGGCCGCCGCATAGGTCATCATGTCGAGCGGAAAGCCCACGTCGGCCGTGCTGGTGCGCGTCGAGTCGAAGGAGAGATAGGCGAGCTTGAGGGCGGTCTGTAGCGAGGTCTTGTGGCTCAGCGCCCGGTCGAGGATCGGCTTGCCGTAGGCCGTCGCGCCGATCGAGAGATAGGGGCTGCGCCGGTCGACCTCGATCCAGTTGGCCTCCGGGTAGACCAGGAAAATGGTCGGCTCGCGGTCGTCGTCCAGCTGCCCGGCGATCAGGCTGTGCAGGTTGAACCTAAGCTCGGACTGCTCGAGCGCCTCGCGGTCCTGCTCGGCGACCTGGCGCAGGCAGGTGCCGTAGATATCGACCGCGTCCAGCATGGCGCGGCAGGACTCCCCGGGGGCGCCGTGCAGGGCGCGGTCGAAGTAGGCCAGGGTCTTGTCCCTGAGCGAGCGCAGGCCGGAGGTCATGATGCAGACCTGGGTGCCCTGGGGCCCGTGCAGGGTGACCTTGCGCACGTTCGAGACCTGGGAGCCGCTGGTCACCCGGCCGTCGGCGAGGCAGACCAGGCCTTCGCGGACCTTGATGCCGAGACAATACGTCATGACGCCTTCCTGGTGCGAGTCGCGGGCGCGAGTCTGTCATGGCGGCGAGAGCCCCGCAAGCGCCCTTTGGCGTGCTTCCGACGTTCCAAGAAAATTATATTGCACTGCACAAAATATTCTTGACTCTCGCCCGAGCCGTACTATCTTGAGGTCATGTTGCAGTGCAACATAAGTGTTGTCCGACCGGGACAAATGCGGCTGTAGCGGCGATCGGCGCCCTAGGCCCCTCCCGGATGCCAGCGAGGAGTAGATCGAGATGGCTGCACCCAAGAAGACCACCGCCAAGGCCGCCGCCCCCAAGGCCGCCCCCAAGGCCGCCCTCGGGGCCGCCCCCGGCGCCGCTGCGGTTAAAAAGCCGGTCAAGACCCTGACCGAGACCGCCGTTAAGACCCCCGTCGAGGTTGCCGCCGAAGCCGGCAAGGAGACCGTCGAGGCCGTCGTCAAGGCCGGCACCGAGGCCGCCGCCGCGACCGTCGCCGAGGCCGTCGCCGCGACCAAGGAGCATGTCGAGAAGACCTCCAAGGCCGTTTCCAAGGGCTATGGAGATTTCACGGCCCTGGGCAAGGAGAACGTCGAGGCCGTGATCAAGTCCGGCAGCATCATGGTCAAGGGCTTCGAGATCCTGGGCCGCGAGATGGCCGCCTATACGCGCCACGCGCTTGAGGGCAACGTCGCCACGACCAAGGCCGTGCTCGGCGCCAAGACCATCAACGAGGTGGTCGAGCTGCAGAACGACTACGCGCGCAAGAGCTTCGACCAGTTCATGGCCGAGAGCGCCAAGCTGACCGAGCTGTCGGTCAAGGTGGCCAACGAGGCCGCGGCGCCGATCCAGGCCCGCGTCAACGTGACGGTCGAAAAGCTGATCAAGCCGGCCGCCTGAGCCTCGGGCCGGCGCGCCTCAAGTTCTAGCGGAGAGTCCTCATGAGGGGCCCGGCGTTCCGCGCCGGGCCCTATTCTTTGGGTTCGTCCAGGATTTCCGGGGTGGGGCGAATTTAAGCTTCTTCCGGGAAAACCGGGGTGGGTTGAGACAGCACGCCTTGGTTTCCGCCTTACCTTCGATGCTGGCCCCTTTGCCCAGGGCGGGATGCTTCACAGGGCCGCAGCCGCACACAGCGCGGTGGGCCTACGGCCCAGCCTTGACAAGCATCCCGCCCTGGGCGATCCGCATCCATCGAAGGTAAGGCGAGAACCAAAGCAGTTTTCCCTGGCCATCCCGATTTTCCCGAAAAAACCATTTTTTGTGCCCCCGACGCGCGCCGTTTGCTTTACGTTAAGAAAGGTGGAGCTAAGGTTAACGGCGGCCGATTTCCGCCGCGCCCGAATTGGCCCCTTTTCCAAGCCGGGTTAAACCCAATATCATCCCTGGGTGGTGAGCCCCGTAAGGCCCTGGGAGCTCCATCCGGATCTAGCAAGTCGAAAACCGGAATCTATGCCCGAGCAAGCCATGAGCGGTGGAGACGATCAACGCACCAGGATCCCCTCGACCGGCGTCGTCGTCGAGACCAAGACCAAGACGAAGAAGCCGTCTATGTACAAGGTCTTGATGCTGAACGACGATTACACGCCGATGGAGTTCGTGGTCCACGTTCTGGAGAGCTTCTTCGCCAAGCCGCGCGAGGAGGCGACCCGGATCATGCTCCACGTGCACCGGCGCGGCGTCGGCATATGCGGTGTCTTCACCTACGAGGTGGCCGAAACCAAGGTCACCCAGGTGGTCGATTATGCCCGTCAGCATCAGCACCCCTTGCAGTGCACCCTGGAAAAGGAATAATTGAGGGATGCTTTCCGCGAACCTCGAGAACACCCTGCACCGGGCCCTGGCCCTCGCCAACGAGCGGCGCCACGAATACGCCACCTTGGAGCACCTGCTGCTCGCGCTGACCGAGGACAGCGATGCGGTCGCCGTGCTGCGCGCCTGCGGCGTCAACATCGACCGGCTGCGCAGCGACCTGGGCGACTATGTCGACAACGAACTATCGAGCCTGATCACGGCCCAGGTCGGCGACGCCAAGCCGACCGCGGGGTTCCAGCGCGTCCTGCAGCGCGCCGCGATTCACGTCCAGTCCTCCGGCCGCGAGGAGGTCACCGGCGCCAACGTGCTGGTCGCCATGTTCTCGGAGCGCGAGAGCAACGCCGTTTATTTCCTGCAGGAACAGGAAATGAGCCGCCTGGACGCGGTCAACTACATCAGCCACGGCATCGCCAAGGAGCAGGGCAGGGACGAGACCCGCACGGTGCACGGCGCCGAGGACGAGGTCTCCGGTGAAAAGGTCGTGCCCAAGGGCCACGAAGCGCTCGACGCCTATTGCGTCGACCTCAACCGCAAGGCCCGGGACGGCCGCATCGACCCGCTGATCGGCCGCGAGGCCGAGATCGAGCGCACCATCCAGGTGCTCTGCCGGCGCACCAAGAACAATCCGCTCTATGTCGGCGAGGCCGGCGTCGGCAAGACCGCCCTGGCCGAAGGCCTGGCCCGGCGGATCGTCGCCGGTGAGGTGCCCGAGGTGCTCGAGCCGGCGACGATCTATGCGCTCGACATGGGCGCGCTCTTGGCCGGCACCCGCTACCGCGGCGATTTCGAGGAGCGCCTCAAGGCCGTGATCAACGAGCTCGAGGCCCAGGACGACGCGGTGCTGTTCATCGACGAGATCCACACGGTGATCGGCGCCGGCGCCACCTCGGGCGGCGCCATGGACGCCTCCAACCTGCTCAAGCCGGCCCTGCAGAGCGGCTCGCTGCGCTGCATCGGCTCGACCACCTACAAGGAGTACCGCAACTACTTCGAAAAGGACCGCGCCCTGGTCCGCCGCTTCCAGAAGATCGACGTCAACGAGCCGAGCATCGAGGACACTGTCAAGATCCTGCGCGGCCTGAAGCCCTATTACGAGAAGCATCACCGGGTGCGCTACACCAGCGAGGCGCTGCGCACCGCGGTCGAGCTCTCGGCGCGCTACATCAGCGACCGCAAGCTGCCCGACAAGGCGATCGACGTGATCGACGAGGTCGGCGCCTCGCAGATGCTGGTGCCCGAGAGCAAGCGGCGCAAGACCATCGGCGTCAAGGAAGTCGAGGCCGTGGTCGCCAAGATCGCGCGCATCCCGCCCAAGAGCGTCTCGCGCGACGACCGCGACGCGCTCAAGAACCTGAAGCGCGATCTCAAGACCATGGTGTTCGGCCAGGACCAGGCGATCGACGCCCTGACCGCCGCCATCAAGCTGGCCCGCGCCGGCCTGCGCGAGCCGGAAAAGCCGATCGGCAGCTATCTCTTCTCCGGCCCCACGGGGGTCGGCAAGACCGAGGTGGCGCGCCAGCTCGCCCACTCGCTCGGCATCGAGCTGACCCGCTTCGACATGTCGGAATACATGGAGCGGCACTCGGTGAGCCGCCTGATCGGCGCGCCGCCCGGCTACGTCGGCTTCGACCAGGGCGGCATGCTGACCGACGCCATCGACCAGCATCCGCACAGCGTGCTGCTGCTCGACGAGATCGAGAAGGCGCATCCGGATCTGTTCAACATCCTGCTGCAGATCATGGACTACGGTAAGCTGACCGACCACAACGGCAAGAACGTCGACTTCCGCAACGTGATCCTGATCATGACCACCAACGCGGGCGCCGCCGACATGGCCAAGCCGGCGGTCGGCTTCGGCCGCGAGGCGCGGTTCGGCGAGGACGAGGAAGCGATCAACCGGATGTTCACGCCGGAGTTCCGCAACCGGCTCGACGCGGTGATCGGCTTCAAGAACCTCTCGCCCGAGGTGATGAACCAGGTGGTCGACAAGTTCATCATTCAGCTCGAGGCCCAGCTGGCCGACCGCAACGTGATCGTCGAGCTGAGCGATCCGGCCCGCAAGTGGCTGGCCAAGAAGGGCTACGACCCCAAGTTCGGCGCCCGGCCGCTGGCCCGCGTGATCCAGGAACACATCAAGAAGCCGCTGGCCGAGGAGCTGCTGTTCGGCAAGCTCGCCAAGGGCGGCACCGTCGTGGTCGAGATCGAGGACGGCGAGCCGGCCTTCAGCTTCAGCGAAAGCGCCAAGGGCCGCCGCCCGGCCGGCTCCGGCACCGACAAGTCCCCGGGCAAGAAGACCGAGCCCGTCGAATAGGGCGGCCGCGTCCCGGCGCTTGCCGGTCCCTCGGCGTGTCGGAAACGAGACCGTCCCGGACAAAACCGTCGATTTGACCTGCCCGCGCAGTGGGGGTCCCGCTCCATCGTTGCGATGCCGCCCGCCCGCCTCGCCGGGCCGGCGACCAGGCCCCGGCCAACAAGCCTATCCTCGTGACCCCGACTTTTTGATGTAAGTCAACGACACCGCGGCCCCACGCGGGATTATCTGCTCCGGTGGCGGCGTGCGGGCGCCCCTGTGTCCGGCGGCCCGGAAGCCGCCGATTTGTGGACGGAACCCGTTTTGCGGAGGGGAGGGCGCGCGGATGACTGCGAACGGTCCTGCCCCGGACCGTGATGTGATCGGCGCCGTCATGGTGGTCGGCGGCGGCATCGCCGGCATGCAGGCATCGCTGGATCTTGCCGATGCCGGATACAAAGTCTATCTGGTCGAGGAAAAGTCTGCGATCGGCGGCCATATGGCGCAGCTCGACAAGACCTTCCCGACCAACGACTGCGCAATGTGCACCATCTCGCCGCGCCTGGTCGAGGTCGGGCGGCACCTCAACATCGAAATCCTGACCGACAGCGAGGTGACGGACGTCGCCGGCGCGGCCGGCCAGTTCGCCGCCACAGTGCGCACGCGGCCCCGTTTCGTCGACATCGCGAGCTGCAACGGCTGCGGCGAATGCGCCGAGGTCTGTCCCGAACGCTTCCCCAGCCGCTTCGACGAGGGGCT
>Ga0224512_10001662_pt1 | contig 21142 bp, 22 predicted proteins | sample SF_May12_sed_USG_4_FD_169103 | JGI IMG/M metagenome (GOLD analysis project Ga0224512, IMG submission 169103) | Sediment microbial communities from San Francisco Bay, California, United States - SF_May12_sed_USGS_13 | ecosystem: Environmental > Aquatic > Marine > Sediment | place: USA... | reverse complement strand
ATCAACACCGAGCTCATCGGCAAGTGGATCGAGGTGGGAACGCCGCTGGGTCGGGCCGCCCGAGCCGTTCCATGCGGTGGCAGCAGCACATTCCCTCATGTCCACCTGGTGATTTGGCGCAACGGGGAACGGCAGACGGCGGACGCGTTGTCGATCGGTGGCTACACGGCACACGCAGGGTCACAGCTTTACTGGGGTGATTGGACGGAGAACGCCACCGGGACGACCGTCGTGGTCAACAGGGGAGGCGCCGTCTGCTGCCTGAACAACGCCGGTCCCGCTTAGTTCGACAGCTGTCATCACCCATTGCTCGGAATGGTGGGATGTTCGTTTACCCTCGGTGGTCATGAGCAGGTTCCGGGACCACAGACAGTTTCCCAAGGAGCGGACGATGCACCGGCACCGGTTCCCTCACGTGTGTTTGGCGTGCCGCAAGTCGTTCAAGCTCAACCGGCGAGCCGACAAGACAGCGTGTCCCGACTGTGCCGGGGAGCTTCACCCACCCGAGCCGAGCGCCGACTAGGTCTAGAACTGACAGGGCGCCGGTAGCGAGCCCAACAATGGCTGGCTACGGGGCGCTCACCACGCCCGATAGGACGTTGGCGTGATTCGGATCGGAACCGAATAATCGGCGGCGAATCCCTCCGGAGTCGTGCCGAGCCGCCTGATGCGTTGTGCGTACTTGGCGGTGTAATCGGGGATTGCGTCTGACGCCGGGTAGCCGCGATCGATTCGGGCGAGACCCTGGATCGTCAACACGCTTCCGCCGCTGGCATCGGAGTTGAGGTTGAAACCCACATTCGGGTTTGCCTCGATATTGCGTATCTTGGCGTTGTCCCGCGAGTAGACGATCAGCTCGCTCTCTCGCCACAGGAACCAGATGAGCGACGACGCCACACGCCCGTCTGGATAGGTGGTCGTGAGCCACGCCAGCGCTTCGCTCTCGAGGCGCCCCAACGCTTCGGCGCCGCTTGACGTCCCTGGATCGAAGATCATCACGGCAACTTAGTAGTGCCGCCTAGATCTCCACGTAGTCGCGCCACGAGTGTGACGGTTGGTAGCCGAGCAACTCTCGAGCCTTGTCGATGGCCAAGAGAGTCTCATGGCCGGCGATCGGTCGTTGCAGCCCCACACTCGGGTAGTGAGCGGCCATGAGTTGAGCAGACTCCTGGGTCATGCATGTGTCCGCTGCAGCCACCAGAAAAGCCTCGGCACCCGATAGGTCGCTCTCGAGCGCCAGCCGAGTGCATTGGGCAACGTCGCGGGCATCGACGTAGCCCCAAAGGTTCCAAGCCCGGCTTACGGGTGCTTCCCAGAAGCCAGGGAAGCGCTCGTAGTCTTGTGGCTCCATCACGTTGGAGTAGCGCAGAGCAACGTGCGGCGTCCCGGTCCAGCGGACGAACTGTTCGGCGATGACCTCGCCTGCCAATTTTGACAGCGCGTAGTGAGACTCCGGTAGCCGGACGTGATCCTCATCGATCGGCGCGTACCGAGGCTGCTCCCGCTCGAATGGGATGCCGATGAGAGTTTCGCTCGATGCCCACACGACTCTGCCGAGGCCGAGGCGGGATGCGGCGGTGAAGACGTTGTACGTGCTCATGATGTTGATCCGGAAGGTTTCGCCGTCTGGCACGATGTTGGGGGCTGGGATGGCCGCCAGGTGCGCAACGGCATCGGCTCCAACCATTGCCTCGATGGTCTGGCCCAGGTCGGTGAGGTCGATGATCAGGTCGGGCGCGTCAGGGTCGCGCGACGCCGCTGTATCGATATTGGTGACTCGGTAGCCGTGATCAAGTAGGTCGGCGACGACGGCCCGCCCGGCCTTGCCGCTTCCTCCGGTGACGACGATATGTTCCATCGCGCCAGCGTAGGCAGTCGGGGATGGGGCTCAGCCGCCCAGCAGTGCCTCGCCCAGAGTGACGGCGGCGACGACCAGGAACAGCCAGCCGAGGAGCCGGATCAGCCTGGCGCCCTGAATCCGTCGCGACAGCGTGGGGCCCAGCTGGCCGCCAATGATCACTCCCGGCACGGTGAAAATCACGATCGAGAGGACCGTATCGAGCGCGTCTCCGGAGCCACTCACGAAATCGACGAAGTGGGTGATGCTGGCGGCGAGCGCCGTCAGCGCGACCACCACGACGCTGGTGGCAACCACAACCCGGCTGGGGATGCGGCACCTCATCACCAACGAGTACGAATTCAGCTCGCCGAGCCCGGTGGAGATCATCCCGACGAACAGGCCCCCGAGGGCGGCAAACCAGCGCCCTTCGTGGTGGCGGCACAGCCGGTACTCGTAGGTGTCCCCATCGCGGGTGACCACCCGACGTGGCTGAGATGGTTCTACGACGCCGACGCCGGCCGCGATCTTGGCGTCCTCGGTCTCGGGCCCGCGGTGGCGAAGGAAGGCAACGGCTATCGCCAGGAGGCCGAATCCCAGAACGAGCTTCAGCACATGGGCGGAAACGGCTCCGCCCAGCAGCGATCCGACTATCCCGGCTGGAACCGCCACTGTGGCGAGCAGCCGGGCGACTTTCCAGTCGATCGCGCCGGCCCTGGCATGGGCAACGACTCCGGAGGCGAACCCGAAGACCTCGGTGGTCAAGGCTGCGCCAACTGCCACCTTGGGCTCGAGCTGGAGGGCGAGGATGAACAACGGAGAGAAGAATGTGGCGCCGCCGATGCCGGCACCGTTGGCGATACCAGCGATCACGATGGCGATCGGGAACAGGTACCAGTAAGTCAGCTCCATGGGAAGACGGTATCAAGCGTGGGTAATCGGGGCCGGTGACAACAGATCGTGCGGGACGGTTCGGGCATCAGGGCCTAGACCGGGCAGGGTGCCTTCGGGCAATTCGATCCAGGCTTCGTCTGCGATCGGCTCCGAGGCGATTGCGACTGCGCGGTTGTCGGTGTCGGCGGAGGGGCAATGCGACGTGCCGCATACCGCGCAGTCGCGTATGCCGCGGCGGGAGGGCCAGTAGAGGGAGGGAGTTGCCCCATCGGCTGGCGACGAGGCGATCGCCGTCGCCGATGAGGAAGTTGAGTCGTGGCGGCTCGAGCCCGGTCACTTGCATAGTGATCCCGGCGGGCCGTATTCGCCTATGTCCAGATGAGTGCGTCCATGGTCGAAGCCGCCGATTGTCCCGTGGGCGAAGGCCCACGGCCCGTGTCGGAAGGGGTGGGTGGCGATGAATCCGTACAGTCGGCACATGGTGACTTCCCTTCACCACAGCGAACCTTGGGCGGCGACGAATCGAGCTAACGACTGTCGGGTAGGTGTCCGTCTGATCCTGGAGTCGCTCGGCGCTAGCTGTTTATTGCTTCGGCCAGGCGGGTGTGGATCGCCACCTCGCCGTGCATGGTCTTGTGGACGGGGCAGCGGTCGGCGATTTCCAGGAGACGTTCTCGCTGCTCGCCGTCGAGGCTGCCCGCCAGCTCGATCTCGCGCTCGATCTCGTCAATGAATCCTTTTTCGGTCTCGCACAGTTCACAGTCCCCGGCGTGGATCTTGCGGTGAGTGAGGCGGACGGTGACGGATTCGAGCGGCCATTCCTTCTTGTCGGCGTACATTCGCAGAGTCATCGAGGTGCAGCTTCCCAGCGCCGTGAGCAAGTAGTCGTAAGGAGTTGGCCCGGAGTTGGTGCCGCCGACGGACTTCGGCTCGTCGACCACCAGCGGAAAGCCGTTCGAGATGACCTCGGTGCGGAACCCTTTTTCTGTGCGCACGACGGTGACGCTCTCGGGAGCATCGACAACAAAATCTGGCTGTGAATGCGACGTGAGATCACCGCTCATATAGCGGGTTGCCCACGACGCAATCACCTCGGCGGCATACCGTGCGTCGCCATCGTCCGTGATCAGGTGGTCGGCAGTGTCAAGTGAAACGAAGCTCTTGGGGTGGCGGGCCGCCGTAAATATGTTGGCCGCGTTGTTGATGCCGACGGTGTTGTCGATGGGGGAGTGCAGTACGAGCAGCGGCCTTCCGAGCGCACGGACGGCGCTGCCGAGGTCGATCTGTTCGATGTCGTGGAGAAGCTGGTCACGGATCGTGATGGCGCGTCCGCCGAGAACAACTTCCGCCTCTCCATCGGCATGAATCTTCTCCAAGTCGCCCGCCAGGTGGCGCTGGATGTGCGTCGGGCTTGACGGCGCCCCGATAGTCACGACTGCCCTGACCTTGGGGAGGTCCGGCGTGGCTGCCAGCACCACGGCTCCTCCGAGTGAATGGCCGATGACCACCTCGGGAGCGCCGTAGTTGTCGCGCAGGAAATGGGTGGCGGCGACGAAGTCGGCGACACTTGTCGTGAAGTTGGTGTCGCCAAAATCACCCTCACTCTCGCCGAGTCCGGTGAAGTCAAACCGCAGGGTCGCGATCCCGTGTTGGGCCAACGTCTCAGTGATGCGACCAATGGCTCGCAGATTTTTCGAGCAAGTGAAGCAGTGGGCGTACAACGCGTAGCCGATCGGCTCGCCGGTGACCGGATAGTCGATGCGCCCGGCCAGCCGCTGACCACGACCATTGGGAAAGGTGACGGATTCGGATTTCATGGCGCCAGATTGGCATGTCTGTGCCGGCTTCGGCACATCGCAGGTTGTGAAGGCCACCAACCCGAGGGTCAAGGGAAGGTCACGAGTCATCGATAACCTTTGGATGAAGGACTTAGGGTGGGGACATGAAAGTTGAGGCCAAAGTCACCGGGCAGCGACGCCGGCCTGCCGAAGTGCGCGAGGTCGATGTGCCCGCCGGTGAGACATCTTTGCGCGATCTAATAGGCGCCGTGGTTCGCTCGGAGGTGGAGTCTTTCCGTACACGCCAGCTCGACGGCCGGCTCCTTCAGGTGCTGTCGCGGGAGCAGATCGCGGCCGGCGCCGAAGTGGGTCGGATTGCCTCAGGCGGCTCCGATCTGGACCAGGCTGTCGATGCGGATGAAGCCGTCGCCACTGCTCTGGAAGCGTTTACCGACGGCATATTCTTCACGTTTGTCGACGGCGTCCAAGTCGACACGCTCGGCGATTTCGTGACCGTTGCGGACGATTCCACCCTTCTGTTCGTGCGGCTCGTGCCGCTCGTCGGCGGCTAGCGATGTTCAGCCGGGAAGAGGCGCGGACCCGCCTCGACGCGTTCAAGGTTCCCGACTGGCGGGAGCGACAGCAAGCTCGGATCGACTCGCTGCCGAAACCGCTGCGAGACGCCGCCGCAGCGATATTCAGCCGGCGCGGGTACGTCGTGGCCTATTGGTTCGAGTCCGATCTCGGTGTCTGGCGCCAACTGAGCCAATCGGAGCGTCGCAGGATCTTCGAGTCGGCGGCTCCCGGAAAAGCTGATGTGTTGGAGCGCACCTGGCAGATCGCCGATCGCCTTCCCTATCCGGTGGGAATCGCGCGGCGGCCTTTTCGGGCGCCCGACCGGCCTGAGGTCTATTTGCGTCGCCGGGCTCAAGCAGTGCGTCAGGCCGCCTCAGTCCTGGCCGCCTATCAGGGTGACATTCCGTGGTTTGCGGCGTGGTCGTCGCACATGTGGGGTGATATCGGAGTGATGCTGGCGGCTGAGATCGAGCACGGTCCGGATGGTGACGAAACACTGTCCACCCTGCTCGAGATCGTGAACGGAACCCATCCCTTCGCAGCAGTCAGCCGTAGCGCCATTCGAGCGTTGCTGGTTTGCGACCGGGCTGAGGCTTGGGAGGCAGTTGAGCGTCTGGTGCTGGCCGCGCAGAGGCAGGAGGGGATTCGTCAGGTCGTTTTCGAGGCGGCAGATGAGGTCCATCCGGAAGCTTTCAAACGCCTGCTGCGGCTGGTAGTGGACGAGCGACTCACGAGGTTCGCCTCCGTCGTTAGGGCGTTCGGTGTGTGGCTGGGTCTCGAAGCCGACGTCATCGAGCGCAAGGAGATTGATCGAGTTCTTGCCCTCGTTGTGGACGCGATCGCGGATCCGAACATTGCCGCCGCAGCTGTTGCCAGCGCCGACCCAGATACTGTTTACGCCGGCCTATGGAGCCACGCCTACAACGATGCGGCTGGGGCAACCACCAGCGCCGTACGGTTGATCCACGGAGAGAACCTCGAGATCCGGTTCGCGGCTACCCATTTGCTGGCCCAGCTCGAGTTGCCGGAGTCGCGCGCTGAGCTACGGCGGCTCCTTCAGGATCCCGACCGGACGATCGCGGCCCGGGCATTTTCCGGGCTGGCGAGCGGCCCGATCGAGCCGGATGCGTACGACGATCTGGAAAGTTACTTGGAGCGGCTCGAAAAGGATCGCAAGCTGGATCCACCGATTTGGGGCTGGCTACGCCTGGCGGAATCGCCGAGTGCGGTGGTACAACGAATGCTCGAGATTCGGGGTGATCGGCACCCCGCCGCGGTCCATCATCACCTTGCCAAGATGAACGCCGACGCCCGGTCGAGATACGTGCGCGAGTTGGTAGCGGCCCCTATGACAGCCGAAGGCCGCCGGGCGTTAGTTGACCTGGCGGCAGACCGCTCGCAATGGGTGACCAACACCGTCTTCAAGGCGCTGGCCGATACCGGAATCTCGAGCGAAGAAGCGCCGGTGTTCGAGGGCCTGCTCACGCGCAAGACGGGGGCCATTCGCAGTGCCGCCATCGCCGCTCTTGCCACCCAAAAGGATCGAGGCGCGTTGGAGTCGGCCCGCCGGCTGCTGGGCTCGGGGAAGGTGGAGCAGCGCGTAGGGGGCCTCGAGTTGCTGCGCGGGCTCAAGGAAGCCAACCGCGCTACAGACGCTGTTGCTGCAATTGCTGCCGAGTACCGGTCGGAACGCCGCAAGCCGGGGAGTGAGGAGCGCAAGATGCTCGAGCACCTCGCTGCGGCAGAGTCCGCAGAGGTGACGCTCGACGATGGCCTCGGCCTATTCGATCCGGCGGAGCTCGCCGGCGTCATGGCGCCGAAGAAGCGCCGGGTGAAGGTCTCAACGCCGAGCCATCAAAAACTGTTGGCTTCCGCAGATGCCCTGGTGGAGCAATACCGAGAGGCACCGATTGCCATGTCGACCTGGGCAGGCGATGAGGAACGGTTGTACGGAAGCCAGTATTGGGGCCTCGACCCGAAACGCGGGCAAGTGGCAGACGAAGCGCCGTTGGCCGACGTGTGGCGGGATTGGTGGCAACGGCAAGACGCACCTCCGTTCGATCTCGAGCGGTGTCTGGTCGCGGCGGGCCAGGACGAATGGCGACACCACAAGTCGATCGGCCGCAAGGGTCTACCCGCCCGGCCCGCCCTCGATTACCCGCGGCAGGTCTTTGCCGCGCTGTGGTGGATCTGGCTCGAACACGGCGACGCCGAGGGCCTCGAGTTCCTCATAGATGGCTATGAGAGCGCGCTGGCGATGGTTCCGCGAGGCGAGCTCGTTGACCCGATGGTGGCGTCGCGGCGATGGGACGGCCAGAAGACAGATTGGCGGGAACACTCGCCGGCCGTCGCCTGGAACCGCCCAATCACAACGGCGTTGGCCTTGCGTCCCGACTTGAGCGATGAGCGATTGTTCGGTCGGCTGTGGCGGCTTGCGAGCTGGCTGGACAGACCCAAACCGAACGTGCCGCGCCATCGAGCTAGCTTTGAGCTGCTACTCGAGGCCCGCAAGTTGGGTCTTGCCAACCAAGCAGATCTCATAGACCACTTGGTCGGACCCCGCTCCGAACTCGGGCACGGATACGGGCGGCGTGGTTTCGATGCGCTGCGCCAGGTCACGAGGCGTCGGCCTCCTGACGATTTGGCGGCTGATACGGAGCTCCTCGCCGCCGCCGACCTCGTGCGCCGGCGCGTGCTCGAAGTTGAGCTGGAGCGGGGCGACGTTGCCACTCCAGCCTCTTCGCCCGCCCTGGCTATCCGTTCGATCGCCGGGGCGGATCGCACGGTCGCGTTGCTCTCGGCTTCGGGCCGGGGCACATTCCAGCGAGGGTGGTCGTGGCACGCCGAGCAGAAGAACGGCGTGCTGTCGCACCTGATCCGGGTTAGCCATCCGGCCGAAAACGACACCCCGGTTGGGTTCGCCGAGCTGGCGGTGGCTGCTGGCGTGACAGAAAAGCGTCTGCTCGAGTTTGCGGTCTATGCGCCGCAGTGGTCCCGCCACGTCGAACACACACTCGGTTGGGAGGGGCTCGAGGACGCGGTCTACTGGCTGCATGCCCACACCAAGGACACCCGGTGGTCGGTAGATGTGGATTTGCGGGCGGAGTGGGCGGCTGAGATCGCCGGCCGTACCCAGCTCTCTTCGGCTGACTTGCTCGACGGGGGCGTCGATGTCGAATGGTTCCACAGGGTGCTCGACACGCTCGGCACGAAGCGATGGGAGCAGTTGCTGGCGCACGCCAAGTTCGCCTCCGGCGGGGGCGGCCACAAACGTGCCGAGATGTTCGGCGAGGCATTGCGTGGAGCGCTGAGCTTTGAGGCCCTAGCCGAGCGAATTCGGGCCAAGCGACATCAGGACTCGGTGCGGGCCGTCGGCTTGATCCCGCTTGGTGGGAATGTCGGTGAGAAAGCCGACGCGGTGCTGGAACGCTATCAGCTGTTCCAGGATTTCCGGCGTGGCTCGCGCAAGTTCGGTTCGCAGAAGCAGGCATCAGAGAAACGGGCAGTCGAAATCGGCCTCGACAACCTGGCCCGCACTGCGGGGTACGCCGATCCGATACGTCTGCAGTGGGAGATGGAGACACAAGAGGCTGGTGACCTGGCCACCGGGCCGATCTCGTTGGTTAAGGACGACTACACGTTGCAACTGGCGATCGACCGTCTCGGCCAAGCGAAGCTCACAGTCACCAAGGCCGGCAAGAAGCTGAAGTCTGTTCCGGCCAAGCTGCGCAAAGACGATGACGTGGTGGCGCTGCGGAGTCGAGCGACCCAGCTACGGCGCCAGGTGTCACGGGTGCGGAGTTCGCTGGAAGCGGCGGCGGTGTCAGGTGATGCCTTCACAGGGGAGGAGCTGGCTCGGCTCCACGATCATCCTGTGTTGCGCCCAATGCTGGCGGCCGCGCTGTTCATCCTCCCCGACGGAACGATCGGTTTACCCACCGACGATGGGGCCAGCCTGCGACCGATCAGCGGGCGGATGCGCAAGATCGGGAATCACCCGGTGCGCCTGGCTCATCCAGTCGACCTGCTCGCATCCGACCAATGGTCCGAGTGGCAGCACCAGTGTTTTGTCGACGAGATCGAACAGCCCTTCAAGCAGGTGTTCCGTGAGCTGTATGTACTCACGGCCGCAGAGACCGCCGACGGCAAAAAGTCGGTCCGATACGCCGGCCATCAGGTGAATCCACGCCAGGCCGCCGGTTTGTTCGGGAGCCGGGGCTGGATCTCGCATCCCGATGGCTACACGTTCAAGGCGTTCCACAAGGACGATCTGATGGCAACGATGTTTTTCGACGGAGCCCTGTTCAGCCCGGCCGAAGTCGATGGAGCCACTCTCTACGGACTGACATTCCAGCGCCGCGACGCTCAGGAGCTGCTCGACCTCGAGGCGGTTCCGCCCCGGCTGTTCTCCGAAGTGATGCGGGACCTCGACCTGGTCGTTTCGGTGGCGCACATCGGAGGAGTCGACCCCGAGGCTTCAGCGTCAACGGTTGAGATGCGTACCGCCTTGGTCCGCGAGACGGCCATGTTGTTGAGTCTCGACAATGTTCGTTTCGCCGGGCCGCACGTCATGGTCGACGGCAAGCTCGGCAACTACTCGATTCATCTCGGCTCCGGCATGGTTCATCGCCAACCGGGCGGGTCGGTGTGCATCATCCCGGTCGGTTCCCAACACCGCGGCCGTCTGTTTCTCCCCTTCGCCGACGACGACCCCAAAACCGCAGAGATCGTCGCCAAAACCCTCCTCTTAGCCAAAGACGACCAGATCAAGGACCCCACGATTCTCGAGCAGATCGTGTAGTTTCGTTTGTTGTGCTTAAACGGCCCCTATACGGTCTGATTAGGCACAACGAACGAGAAACCGGCTCTACACCTCGTAGGTTGTCGACGATACGTCGCCGCCGGTGCCCGTCCAGTTGGTGTGGAAGAACTCGCCGCGTTCGCGATCGATGCGTTCGTAGGTATGAGCGCCGAAGTAGTCGCGTTGGGCTTGGATGAGGTTGGCAGGGAGCCGGTGAGTCCGATACGCGTCGTAGAAGGCCAATGCCGACGAATAGGCCGGAGTCGGGATTCCGGCGGCGATGGCACGAGCAACGGTGCGCCGCCACCCGGCCTGGGCCGCCTGCACCTCGTGGGCAAAGAACTCGTTGAGCAGCAGCTGGCGCAGTTCGGGCTGTTCCTGGTAGGCCTTCATGATCTCGCTGAGGAACTTGGATCGGATGATGCAGCCGCCCCGCCACATCGATGCGATCAGCGAGAAGTCGAGGTCCCATCCGTACTCATCTCCGGCGGCGTCCATCAGCATGAACCCTTGGGCGTAACTGACGATCTTCGAGGCGTACAAAGCATCATGTAGGTCGGCGAGCACCAGCTGCTTGTCATCGCCGATGCGCGCCTCGGGCCCGGACAGGACACCGGACGCCACCACCCGCTGGTCCTTCAGCGCCGAGACGACGCGGGCATACACGGCCTCACCTACGAGACTCACCGGCTGGCCCATCTCCATCGAGGAGATCACGGTCCACTTGCCTGTGCCCTTCTGGCCGGCAGCATCGAGGATCTTCTCGAGGAGCGGCTGCCCGTCCTCGTCCTTGGTTGCCATGATGTCGCTGGTGATCTCGATCAGATAGGAGTCGAGCTTGCCGCGATCCCATTCTGTGAACACCGCGTGCATGTCCTCGTGACTCATCCCGAGGCCGCGGTGCATGATGTCGTACGCCTCGCCGATGACCTGCATGTCGCCATATTCGATGCCGTTGTGGACCATCTTGACGTAGTGGCCGGCGCCGTCGGTGCCTAGCCAGTCGCAGCACGGCACTCCTTCGACGTGCGCCGAGATCGTCTGGAAGATCTCCTTCACGAAAGGCCAAGCCTCCGGACTGCCCCCCGGCATGATTGAAGGCCCGTGACGGGCGCCTTCCTCACCACCCGAAACGCCGGTGCCGATGTAGCGCAGCCCGGCGCCTTCGACTCGCTGCGTCCTGTCGATGGTGTCTGTGTACAGCGAGTTGCCACCGTCGATGATGATGTCGCCGTCGTCCAACAGCGGGATAAGCGCATCTATAGAGGCATCGATCGGGGCACCGGCTTTGATCATCAACATCACCCGGCGCGGCTTTTTGAGGCTCGCCACCAAACCTTCGAGGCTGTGGACACCGATCACGTTGGATCCAGCTGCGTCGTCCTGGAGAAACTCGTCGACACGCTCGGTCGTCCGGTTGTAGGCGGCCACCACGTAGCCGTGGTCGTTCATGTTCATGATGAGATTGCGTCCCATCACCGCCAGCCCGATCACCCCGATGTCTGCGGTCGGCTCAGTCATTCAGTCGCACCTCTGTCTCGTCGGACGGTTGCAACGGTAGCTCGGCGCACGAAGACCGGATCGAGTTGCGCCCTTGTCCACGTTGCGAATCTAGGCGAAACGTGGAATCCGATCGGGTTCGCAGGCGTTGCCATCGTGCATAGGGAAGGATGCTCGCTTGCCAGAATTCACAATCACCCGCCTTATCGAGGCACCCGTCGATAAGGTATGGGAAGTCCTCAACGATTTCGGAGACATCCATCGGTGGAGCGCCGGTGTCAAGACTTCAGCCTTGACGTCAGAGGGGGAAGTCGGCCATGGCAGCACCCGCTCCTGCACGTTCGCGCCGTTTGGCGCGGTCAATGAGCGGATCGATCGCCATGAACAGCACGAGCGCCTGACGGTCAACATCTTTGAGACGTCCAAGCTACCGATCTCGGGGGCCGTTGCCGACTTCAACATCGCTCCCAAAGATGGCGGCACCGAGCTGAACCTCCACTACAGCTACGAGCCAAACATCATGGGCCGCATCATGAAGGGCTACACCGACAAGCAAATGCGTAAAGGCATCGCCGGCCTGGCGAAGAGCCTCCAGATCGAGAGCGAGCGCATCAACGCCGCCTAGAGAGTGTCGCCGGCGACTGCGGCGACGTCGGCGGCTGGGCCCGGCTGGGCAGGTGCGGTTGCGTAAACGTCGTCGATTCGTATCCTCAGCTCATGGATGAACTCATCCCGCAGGCGTTGCGGGCAGTTGCTGCGGTGGCCGACCGGCTCGGTCTGAAAGCGGTCGATGCCGTGGTCATCCACAGCGGCATGAACGAGATCGTCCATCTGGCGCCCCACCCGATCGTGGCGCGCGTCATGGGGGAGACGGCGCGAGTGCGCGACGGGTCTCGCCTGGCCGAGAGCCTCGACGTCGCCCATTACATGGCGAGACGCGGCGTACCGATCACACCGTTGGCGACGCTGGTGGATCCCGGTCCCCACGAGTCGGACGGTGTGTATATGACTCTGTGGGAGCATCTCGAGATGGCAGGCGGCGGCCTCGGCGACCCATCGGATGCCGGGCAGGCGCTCAAGGCGTTGCACGAAGCAGGTGCTGATTGTCCGGTTCCGGTATCGGGGCATACGCCCACCACCGAAATCCGGAAGCTGGCCGCCAGCCAGCCCCGCCCCACCGAGGCCGATCGAATGATCGAGCTGCTCGACGCCATTGCTGTGCCGGATCTGCCGAAAGTGTGGTTGCACGGCGACGCCCATCTCGGCAACTTCCTGCAGACGACGACCGGCTCGTTCTGGGGCGACTGGGAGGAGGCATGGTTTGGGCCCGTTGCCTGGGACTTGGCTTGCTTAGCCCAGCGCAGAGACGTGTTCGGCGAGGTTGTCACCGAGACAGACGCGGCGCTGGCGGCCTATGGCCCATTTGACGCCGAGGCAGTCGCCGCATACATGCCGCTTGTCGCCTTGTGGATCGCAGCGTGGGGTATGGCGGTCGCTCCCAGCGAGCGCTCCCGACATCGGCTCGACTGGGTGGCTCAGCGCGTCTAGTCGTCCATGTCGAGGAGGCGGACCTCGAGTCGGGCGATCTTCCCGTCCCGTATCGTGTACTGGTCCTCGCCCTGGATTGGTCGCGGCAGAGCCGGGGAACGGCATTCCCACCGGGTTCGGGCGCCCGGCCCGTCAACCTCGATTGCTAACACATCCAGCTCAACCTCTGGCAGCGGAAACTCCCAGCCTCGACGCAGCCGGGCCCGCACCGCTTCTTTGCCGATTGCCGGCTCATCGTTGTCGGTGAAGGGCTCTATGAATATGACGTCCTCGGTGAATAGCGCCATCATCTCTTCTTCGGCGCTCGATCCTTTGCGCATGGCTGCGAAATAGCCGTTGACGACATCATGTGCAGTCACATTGACTCCTCACGTCCATTGTGTTCTAGCGTATTCCCATGGTTGATGACGACACGCGCCGCCAGATTCGCGCTCTGCTCGATGCCGTGCGCCAGCGGCCGACTGAGCTGCCCATGGCGGAACTCGTCGAACTCTCGGGGCAGCCGGTCCAGGTTTCCGTCGATCGCGATGGCGATGAACCCGTAGCGTTCGTCTCGCCGCGACCTGACCCTCGTTTCGACGCCCTTTCGCGGCGCGAGTACGAGGTGGCGACGCTCGTTGCTGCCGGATTCAGCAATGCGCAAGTCGCTGCCGCGCTTTTCATCTCCGTCGCCACGGTCAAGGACCATGTTCATTCCATACTGCGCAAAACCGATCTTGTCTCCCGGGCCGAAGTGTCGGCCGCCTGGTACGGGCGCCTCTAGGGCGTGATGCCTTTGGTCCACATTGGCGTCGCCATTGCGACATCCGGTTCAGTCGCCAGCAGCGGGGCCGCCTTCGCCATGTACTCGGCGAACCACGGCGCCGACGCGTTAGCGCCCATCGCCGACGCATCGGCATAAACCTCGAACAGGTAGAACGTGTCGGCGTCATTCTGGTCTGCGCTCCACACCACGACCCGCTGCGCGTCGTTCTCCTCGGCCCGTGGGACAAGGATTTCCCGGTAGAGATCGAATAGCCGCTCGCGCATTCCCGGCTGTGCCTTCGTCTTGATGACCATTGCGAGCTCGCCCATGGCGCCTCCTGGGTAGTTGGCGGCAACGTACGAGATGGTCGCGATGGGCACCATCCATCGAAGGTTGGGTTTCACCGATCCCCCGCGTGGGGGAGGGGCGATTCACTCTTGCTGGTGAAGACGCAGGCCCTCCTGTGCTCCACGATGAGGGAGTAAAAAAGAAGCGCCGGCAACGGCAGATTCGAAAGGAAACAGCATGACCACCGAGACCTCCGAGACCACCGAAGCCCGTGAGGCCACCACGCACACGGAGACCTACGAAGTCGAAGGCGACAACCTTCTTGCCAAGGTCAAGGAAATCGTCCACGAAGGCAACGTGCGCCGCATCATCATCAAGAACGAAGAGGGCAAGCAACTTATCGAGATTCCACTCACGGTTGGGGTCGTCGGTATCGTGCTGCTGCCGGTCTGGGCGGCCATCGGGGTCATTGCGGCGATCGTGACAAACGCCTCGATCGAGGTCGAGCGTATCGAGGGCTAGGTGGTGGAGGGTCCGTCACCGTTTGGGCTACGGGCCAATATCTCCCCGTGCAGAAAGGCGAAGAAGGGTTCGGGGGCTGCCGCCCAGCGGTCAAACGCAGTCGCCAGCTTCTCGACCTCTTCGCGTGTCGCCAGCTTCTCGGCCACCAAGCTCCTGCCCATGCGGGCTTCGAGCAGCCGGCTCGTCCACAACTTGCGCCACGCCTCTATCGCCTCCGGCGTTACGTAGGTCCATGTGCTGGTCGACGGGGTGATGTCCACGAAACCGGTCTCGGCAACCCAGCGCCGCAGCATGCGCCCGGCGTCCGCTTCCCCTCCGTTACGGCGGACCAAGAGGCGATACAGCTCGAGCCAGCGGTCGATCAGCGGGTCGTGCGGGTCGTGGACCATCGTCCCGTAGTCGGCCTCTCGAACCGCCAGGGTGCCCCCTGGCTTGAGAACTCGCTTCGCCTCAGCGAGCGCGGCCAGCGGATCTGACAGATGCTGCAGAAGCTGATGGGCGTAGACGACGTCGAACGTGTGATCGGCGAAGTCCAAGTCGTAGACGTCACTTACCTGGAAAGTGGCGTTTCTGACTATGCGCCGATCGCAGTCGTGCCGAGCACGTTCGATCGCCTCCGGCGCTGCGTCCACGCCGGTGACCGACGCGACCCACTCGGCGAGATCCAACGAGATCGACCCGGGCCCGCATCCAAGGTCGAGGAGGGTGTCGCTCGAATGGAGATGGGGAAGCAGGAATGCAGCGCTATTCGCTGCGGTACGCCGGGCATGGTCGTCGACGATGGTGCCAAAGTGGCCGTGCGTGTACTTCTCTCGCATGACGCCACGATACCGACGAGTTGCCGAGCCGGCAGCCATCGCTCGCTAACGTCGCTGCTAGGCAGACGTCCGATTCGAGTGGCGCGGCGAATTCGCAAGCCCCACCCTCAACTCCCATCACGCAGATGCCTTCGACCATCCCGTCCTCGATGACGATTCGGTGTCCCTCGTCGAACGCCATAGCCTCGGACGGGTGACCGCCACTGACGAGACTGGGCTGGCTGGTTTCCTCAACGTGCCGTGGGACGGGGCGGTCCATGCCTGGCTCCAGGACGTGATTGTCGCCAAACGCTGCCGTCGAAGCGGCATCGGACTCCAGATGGTCGCCACTGCCACAACGGCGGCGCGGGCGGCCGGCTGTGAGTGGCTCCATGTTGACTTCGCCGAAGAGCACCGCGACTTCTACTTCGACGCGTGCGGATTCCAGCCGACCAATGCCGGCCCGATTCGGTTGTAGTCTCTGGGGACGCTCAGGCGCTCCAGTTGGGGTCACGCCCGCTGATGGCAAGCGCCTTTTCGAAGTCGCTTGCGCCCTCGGGCGCGGTCACCTCTTCCCCGAAGAACCCGCCCTCGCGGCCACCCGGGCCAGCCTCCGAAGTGATCTTTGCTGCCAGCCGAGCGGTCTCCGGGTCCAGCGCATACGTCTGCCCGGTCGCTCGCGCAAGGTCCCATGCATGAACTGTAAGTTCCATCAGGGTTATCCCCGCTGCGTTTTCTGCGGGCATTGTGCCGCTGCCGAACTTCATCTCACCCTCCATCGCCCCTTCCTCACCCCAGGCGGCGACGAGGTCGTCGGCCAAGTGCCTATAGGTGGCAGCCCAGTCGGTGGCGGTGAAATCAGGCGCTTCGCCCTCCATGTCCGGGCCCTTGCGGACGGCATTCGCGGTGTAGGGCAAGAAGCCGGTCATGTGATTGCCTAGAGCCCGCACATCGAATTCCGAGCACGGCGTTGGATCGTCGAGCTGATCGGGGGTGACCCCGGAAATGACTTGGGCGGCAGCGTCGGCCGCGCTCTTGATGGCGTCGGTCATGGACATGGGGGGCTCCTCTTCGAGATTTGGGCAGGGCGGCCAGAATACCTGGAGCGGGGTCGCTAGGTCACGGGGCACCCGCGCAAGCTAGGGGCAAACCGGAAACGTCATAATGGCCGGCGGATGGACACTCGACCGCTCCCAGACAGGATGCGAGCCATGTTGCTCACCGGGCATGGCGGTCTTGACAAGCTCGTGTACCGAGTGGACATCCCCGTTCCGCGCCCTGGGCCGAGCGATGTTGTGATCGAGGTGACGGCGTGCGGTATGAACAACACGGACGTCAATACTCGTATCGGCTGGTACGCGAAGGCGGTTGCGACCGTCACCGGCGTCGAGTCAGGGCGCAGCGACGTGGATGGCTCATGGGGCGGCGGTCTGACTTTTCCGCGCATTCAGGGCGCCGACCCGGTGGGGCGCATTTCCGCCGTCGGTGACGGCGTCGATCCCCACCGCATCGGGCAGCGCGTCATCGTCGATGCCTGGGTGCGGGATCCTGGCGGCGCTCTCGAGAAGGCTCGCTACCTGGGTTCCGAACTTGACGGCGGCTATGCGGAGTATGTCCGCGTGCCGGCCATCAACGCACACAAAATCGACACAATTCTCACCGATGTGGAGCTGGCTAGCTTCCCCTGCTCGTATGCGACCGCCGAGCACATGATCCATCGCGCCGGGGTGCAGGAAGGACAGTGGGTCCTTGTCTCGGGAGCGTCTGGCGGAGTCGGGGGAGGCCTGATCCAGCTGGCCAAGCGGCGGGGCGCCCGCGTCGCGGCGATCACGAGCTCCGGAAAGTCAGCCGCCGTGGCGGCCATTGGCGCCGACGTCGTACTCGACCGCGCCGACGATGACCTCGCGGCGGCCGTCATCGACGCCACAGAGGGAGTGGATGTCTTCGCCGACGTCGTCGGTGGTGACGGCTTCGCCCCGTTGCTGGAGACCATCAGGCGGGGCGGCCACTACACGACCGCAGGGGCCATCGGCGGGCCCATCGTTCCGCTAGACCTGAGAACGCTCTACCTAAACGATCTCACCCTTCACGGTGCCACCGTTGTGCCCACCGAAGTGTTCGCCAACCTCGTCGGGTACATCGAGCGCGGCGAAGTCCGGCCGATCGTCGCCGGCAAGTTCCCATTGCAGCAGCTACGCGAGGCCCAGGAGTCCTTCATCGCCAAAGATCACGTGGGAGCGCTGGTGATCGAGTTGTGAACGGAGATTCCTAGGCGCTCGGCGGGTGATATGCCGAGAGGGCGGTCTTCGCCTTTTCCAGCATGGCCTCTTGATCATCGTGATCGAACAACTGCGTGGTTTTGGCGTTTTCCATGGCTCCTGAGCTGGCGACGGCGATGCTCACGGCAGCGGCCGACACCGAATCCGGCAGGTTGGCCACTGCGATGCCGTCGAAGTCGCCGAACATCCAGTGGAATGATTCGAGAGATCCGCCGAGCGATTCGGCGATTTGAGAGGCTACCGCAGCGCGGTCCGAGGGGTTCTTGATCATGTGCGCCCAGGACTCATTGGTATATGAGAAGAAGATGGCATATTTCGCCACTTGTGCTCCATTCGTAGGGGTGCCCCCAATATACGTAGTGACGCATAGCGGCTGCATGGCTCGCACACGTACAAGTTGGCTCTCGCCAGCTCAAAGGGCCGAGGCAGGGCATCGACGGCCCGGCGGCGAATAAACTCTGAGCTGCGCGCCGAACATGGGAGGCTTGAGATTATGCAATTGGTCAGCAACGACTTCGGCGACGGCGACTATCTCGACGAGATTCATGTCCTGTCGAAGGAGTTCGGCTTCGGCTGTGAAGGCGGCAACCGCTCGCCCCACCTTGCCTGGTCGGGGGCCCCCGACGGCACGGAGAGCCTCACGGTGACTTGTTTCGACCCGGACGCGCCAACCGGGTCAGGGTTCTGGCACTGGGTAGTAGCCAACCTGCCGGCGGATGTGACGGAACTAGCGACGGGCGCCGGTAGCGCAGGCGGCTCGATTCCGGCCGGGGGGCTGCAGACCCGCACGGACTTTGGCCAATCCGGCTACGGCGGGCCGTGTCCGCCGGAGGGTGACCACCCCCACCGGTATATCTTCACCGTCCACGCGGTTGGCGGGACGCTTGCTATCGATGAAGACACCTCAGCAGCGGTGGTCGGCTTCCAGCTTCATTTCAACACACTGGCCAAGGCGACTCTGATGGGTCTCTACAAGCACTGAGCCGGCGGTCGCCGATAGCGCCAGGCGCCCGTCGAGGCGGGCACGATGAGTGCTTGCCGGCCCGACTATCCAACGGCCGCTGGCGTCTTCGCCGCCGTGGACGGCCGGCGCAGCAGGAAGCTCAAGAAAGAGGCGACAATCAGCGTCATGGCTCCCGAGACAAACGCGATCGTGTAGCTGCCGGTGCGCTCGAAGATGATGCCGGGAAGCCAGGCGCCCAGCGCAGAGCCAACTTGGTGGGCTGCCGAGATGAGGCCGATCGCGACTGCCCAGCCTCCCGTGTTGAACACGGTGCGGGTCAGTGATGTGGTCGGAGGCACCGTGGCGAAGTCGGCGATTCCGAACAGCGCTCCGAACACGAACAATCCTGTCGCGTCGGTGACAAAGGGCAGGATCAGCAGGGTTATCGCCCGCATCGCGTAGATCGTTCCGAGCATCTTGCCGCGGTCGACGCGATCGGTGAGGAGCCCTGCCAAGAGGACGCCGGCAATGTTGAAGGCAGCCAGAACCGACAACGCCGCCGACGCCGTGGCCTGCTCGACGTGATGATCGAGGGCAAACGGAATCAAGTGAGTTTCGATCATTCCGGTTGTTGTGTAGCCACAGACGAAGAAGGGGAGGAGCAACAGCCAGAATCGCCGCTCCCGCGCCATGACCGAAATCGGTGTCGGTTCGACCATCCTGGAACGGGCGGGAAGCTGCGGGATGGTGCGGGCAACAGCAACTGCACCCCCGACGCAGAGAGCCGCCAGAGTGAGCAGCGAAGCTCGCAAGGAAACTCCCAGGGCGGCGGTGGCGATGGGCAGGACGAAGACCTGGCCGCCGGCGGCGCCGGCCGTCAACAGGCCGAAGATCATCCCGCCCTTGCCTTCCACCAGCTCGCCGGCGACGTAAGACAATGCAGAAAGCGATGAGAGGCCGGTCCCAAACGATGCGACGACTCCAATAGAAATGACCGCCATCCACATCTCCGTGCTCATGGCCGCCCCGGCGAGGCCGGTGGCAACAATGATGAGGCCGAGGCCGATTACGAGCCGCGGCGGCCACCGCTCCAGCAGCTTGCCGGCCAGCGGCTGGGCAAAGCCGTACGTCAGGAAACCCGATGCGCTGATCAGCGAAACTGACGCCCGTCCAACACCAAACAGCTCTTCCCAGGGAGCGATGTACAAGCCGAACGATCCTCTTGTCCCCAGGACGAGGATTGCGACGACGACTAGGACCACGAGTGTCGAGGTATGGCGGCGCATCGGTCGAGCCTAGATGGGCCCGCTCAGCGGCGTCGCGGTGACGCTCTCCGTTCGTTGTGCTTAAACACCCCAAATACGGGGTTCTTAAGCACAACGAACGGAGCCGCCGCGCTATCAGTTTGCTGTGTTGGCTTGGCGCAGGCCATGTCGCAACATTCGGATACGCCACTGGAGGATCCTGCGTTGCCTCCAGGTCGTTGCGGCGGCGAGTTCGGCCCGGAGCTTGGCGAGGTGCTCCTCGTATGCCTGCTGCAACAGCTGATCGGGATCGACGAAACGGCCGTTTGGGTCTGATGATGCCACCGTCCAACACTACAGCCGCGCCGACACCGGACTTGGTGCCAGACTGCCGGCACGCAACCGAAGGAACCTCAATGGCCGCCGGACTCGCAGTCGCCATCTTCATCGGACTCGTCGTCGCCGCCGCATTGATCGGCCGCAACAGATCGGGCGGCGGCAGCTGAACCGCGGGAGCGCCGAGCATCAACTCAACTGCAGCGATTTCGACACCCTGAACCGATGAGCTACCTGCGGCGGCGCCGGCATCGCCGTGGTCGCCTGGCGTGTCAACGAGCGGGTCGTGCGATCGCTGGCCGTGTCAGTCGCCCTGGCGACACTGAGTCCGCTCAACCGACCCAGCCGACCATGGACCCGACTGAGAGTGGCGTTCTGGGTAGCCTCAGGGCCGTGGTCCACCCTCCAGAAGGAGCCCTTATATGAGCACCGTCGTTGTTCGCTACCGCCCGAAGCCTGACCAGGCTGACGAGAACCAGCGTCTTGTAGAGGCCGTTTTTGCCGAGCTGGCAGCCGAAGATCCCGGGGGAGTGCGTTATGCAACGTTGCGCCTCGCCGACGGGACGTTCGTCCATATTGCCGACACCGAGGCCGACCCCAATCCGCTTGGTGGAATCGCCGCATTCGCAGCGTTTCAAGAGGGAATCGGCGAGCGATGTGAGCCCGGGGAGGGCCCAAATCCCCAAGCAGCGACGCTGGTCGGCTCGTACCGTTTCTTTGCAGACGGCTTCGACGCGCACTAGTCACTCGGGTCGCGAATTGATAACGTCGGTGGGGCCGTTGTGCCCTAGCGGAGCCTCGCCGTGCTCCCCCAAAGTGGTGGGGAGCGAGGGAGATCGTCATGTTGGATCCCAAATTCTCGGAGCTGCCGGAAACTGTTCGTGGTTTTCGCCCCAATTGCCCGGGGTGCACGCCTGAAGTTGTCATGGCGGACGGCGTCGAGTCATGCAGCACCTACGACTGCCCTGGTTTGCCAGAGCAATTGCAGGTCAGCTGCAACACCTGCATGTACGACTTTGTGACTGAGGAGGGCCAGGTCAAGTGTGACCATCGC
>Ga0224512_10001661_pt1 | contig 21146 bp, 16 predicted proteins | sample SF_May12_sed_USG_4_FD_169103 | JGI IMG/M metagenome (GOLD analysis project Ga0224512, IMG submission 169103) | Sediment microbial communities from San Francisco Bay, California, United States - SF_May12_sed_USGS_13 | ecosystem: Environmental > Aquatic > Marine > Sediment | place: USA... | reverse complement strand
GGCACACCGATGACGGACCGGTCGCTCTTCCGCATCTATTCGATGACAAAGGCAGTCACCGCGGTAGCGGCGATGATACTGCTCGAAGAGGGGCACTTCGACCTTTCGGACCCTGTGGCGAGGTACCTGCCGGACTTCGAACGGGTGGTCGTCCTGAATGCCGATGGCTCGACGCGTCCTCCTTCTCGCCCGCCGACCGTCCAGGACCTGTTCCTCCACACATCAGGACTGAGTCATCGCTCGTCCGCTGAGTATCAGGCTGCGCGCGTGCGGGCGCGTGACATTTCGCTCCAGCAGTTCGTTCAGAACGTTACAAGCGTTCCGTTGCGCGCTGACCCGGGAACGGAATACCGCTACAGCGCGTCTCCGACTGTGCTCGGACGGCTCGTCGAGGTGTGGTCGGGCGTCGACTTCGACGAGTTCGTGGAACGCAGGATTCTCGGACCTCTCGGCATGACGGACACCGGCTTCTGGGTCGAGGCCGCCGACCGCGGGCTTCTCACGACCATGTATCGGTCCTCCGAGTCGGGACTGAGCCCCTACGAGATCGAGGAGGTGCCGTTCACCGAGCGGCCCGAACTCAAAGAAGGCGCAGTCGGTCTCCTGTCGACCGTACCCGATTTCCTCCGCTTCTCGCAGATGCTCCTGAACGGGGGCGAGCTGGGCGGCACCCGCATTCTCCAGGAGGCGACGGTCGAGCGCATGACGCAGAACGGGCTCTCCCAGGAGCTCCTGGCGCGACGCCGCGGCGGGAGCGGGTGGGCCTTGGCCAATGTCTCCGTCGTCGTAGATCCGGCGGCCGCAGGGGACGGCGCTCACGCGGGTGAGTTCCGATGGGACGGATCGGCGGGCACCGAGTTCTGGGTGGACCCGTCGACGCAAACCATCGTGGTCTCAATGTGGCAAAGCTCTCCCGCGAACCCGAGCCAGTTGCGTCAGAGGATCGTCGGGCTGGTTCGCGAAGCCGTCGAGGCTGGCCGGTGACCTCTTGGGATCAGCGCGCTACCCAGGTGCTGGACGCCCTGCGGCTCGACAGCATCAAGAACCGCATTCTCACGCTCGCGGTCCTGGCGACGCTGATCCCAGCGCTGAGCACCGCCGTTCTCTCGTACCGACAGAATCGGCGTGCGCTGACGGACACGCTCGATAGCGAGCTCCGCAGCGTTGTGTCGCAAACAGCACGTGAAATCGATCTGTGGGTCGACCGGCGCTCCTACGATGCGCGCGTTTTCACGGGCTCATTCGAGGTCACAGAGAATCTAGATCGGATTCCGCAGGGTGGGGCCGTCGGTTCCGTGGCCCAGGGCCGCCTGACCGACTATCTCGTCAACGTGTTGGGCCGCTCAGCCGACTACGCCGGCTTTCTCACGACCGACCGGGAGGCGCGCACGATGGCGTCGGCTGGGGAAGTCGAGGTGTCCCTGGACGCGCTACCCGTCGATTGGCTTCAGCGTGTCGAACGGGGTGAGGCGGTGATCAGTGAACCGTACGTCGACCCGCAGCTCTCTGAGACGGTGGCGACGCTCGCCGTCCCCATCGAGGCCGGTCCGCTGAGCTTTGTGGGCTCTCTCGCCGCGACGCTGACCTTCAGCGCGGTCGACGGCATTCTCGAGGACTTCTCTCCCGAGGGTGCTGGGCGCGTCGCGCTCGTCACCAGCGGCGGTCAGGTGATTGCGGGTTCCGGCGGAGCCGACGGTGCCACGGTGGACGCGGCGATACTCCAGGTGCTCGCATCGGCCCAGGGTGGCGCGGCCGAGTACACGGACAGTGACGGCGTGGAAATGGTTGGTGCGCTGGCCGCTATTCCGGGACTGACGTGGTCGGTGGTCGCACAACGTCCCACGGCAGAGGCGTACGCTCAGGTCATACAGCTTCGCAACTCGGCGTTCCTTCTCGTATCGATCATTCTTGTCGTTGTGGGGGCCATCGCTTACCTGCTGGGCGTCGTGATCGTGCGGCCTTTGGCCCGACTCACCGCGGGAGCAGGCGCGGTGGCAGCGGGCGACCTCTCCGTCGATCTCCCAGCGGCCGGCCGCGGTGAGGTCGGGTACCTCACCCAGGTGTTCAACGACATGGTCGAGCGGCTGCGGCAGAGCCGCACCGAACTGGCCGAACGGAACGAGGAGCTTGAGCGGCTGTCCGTCACGGACCTTCTCACCGGGCTCCACAACCGACGCTTCTTGCTGGATGCCTTCGACAAAGAGATCAGTCGTGCGGACCGGCACGAGCGCCCATTCTGCGTCCTGATGGTGGACGTCGATCGCTTCAAGCACTACAACGACACATACGGTCATCCCGCTGGCGACGAGGTGCTGCGACGGATGGGCGTCGTGCTGAAGGACGCGACTCGCGACTTGGACGTCACCGCGCGCTACGGCGGCGAGGAGTTCATCTGCCTCCTACCCGAGTGCGATCTCGAAAACGCGGTGCTCGCCGGCGAGCGAATCCGGACCCGGCTGGCGCAAGAGACCTTTGAAGGTGGGGCCGTGACCATCAGCGTGGGCGTCGCCGAGTTCCCGACCCACGGGGACTCACCGGCTGCCGTGATCGCTGAGGCAGACGTCGCGCTCTATGAAGCGAAGGGCGCCGGGCGTGACCAGGTGAAAAGCGCGCCGCCGAAGGCCAAGGGAGACGCGAAGGTCAAGGCAACAAAGCGCACCGAGTCGGCGAAGAAGAAGCGTTCCAGCTCGAAGAAAGGCGACTCAGCCGCGCCAGCAGCGAAGAAGCAACCCGCGGCCAAGACAGGTGCGAAGAAGTCCGCCAAGGGCGCTTCGAAGTAGCGCTCGCCTAGCGACTCGTTACGAGCGTATGGAAGACCCACCCTTCCCGGCCTCCATCATCGACGATCCGCACCCACTGGCTGGTGTGAGACTGCCCGGTCAGCGCCGTGGCAGCCTCGGCGGTGAACACGATTTGAAAGTTCAAACCGGGCCCTGAGCGGACGTTGCTGCGGCCGGTCGTCTGAAGCGGCACAGGCACTGCGAAGAGCTCTTCGCCGGCGAGCAACGATCCGCCCCGGCCCAGACGCCCCTGCCCGCCGCGTACGGCGGTGCGCACCTCGGTCGCCAGATACAGCGCGCCCCCATAGTTCTCCCTCTCGAACTCGTTGGAGCTCTGTGTGAAGAGCTCCTGTGCACGCCCGAACTCGGGAAGGCTCTGTCCGCCTGGTGCGCGCTGGAGCGTCGCGAGCGCGATCTCGGCCTCCGCCATGCCCGACGCGGCCTCGGCTCTGCTGGCCTGGGTCTGCAGCCTCGCCATGTTACGCACCAGCTCTAGACGGGTGGCGTCGAGTTGTGACTGAAGCTCCCGGAGAAGCACGTCCCGCTCCAGAACCTGGATCTGCAGCCGCGCGACGCGGTCCTCGAACTCGGCGTTGGCCTGCGCCTCCGTCTCGATGCGAACCGTGTCCACCATGACGACCGTATCGACGACCGGCGGCCCCGGGGCTGACGGTGCCTGGCTCGAGGGAACACACGCCGCTAGGAGCAGGGCCGAGCCGCTCACGAAGACGCTGGGAAATTTCACGGAACCCTCTCTGCACGTGGTTTTCGGCAATGTACGTTCGTCGCGTGCACCGGTTCAATTCGAGCTTGAAGCATCTTCCGGGAGGTGCATGAAGTGCACGACCCGGATTCCCGCTCTAGATTCGGCCGCGAACCCGCGAGGAGGCATCGATGCCCAAGGCTCTACCCATAGCGCTGGCCCTGCTCATCCCGGGGCTCACGGCGGCACAGACTTCGCCGCCGGCCACACCGCCGGTGGCGACGGATGTGACGAGCGTAGACATTCGGTCGTTCCTCGACGCCCTGCCCCGCGACGTGGTCAGCGACCGACCCATTCGGGTCGTCGAGGTCACAGGGGACTATCGAGTCGGTGTCTTCGGAGTCTTTCGCCCACAGTCGGTGCCAGGCGACGCCAACCTGCACCGCGTCAACACGACCGAGATCTACTACATGCTTTCAGGGACTGCGACCCTCGTGACCGGCGGGACGATGGTCGACGCATACCAGCCTGAGACGAGTACCACGAGCCTTCGCGCCCCACGTATCGATGGTGGCAAGACGCGACGCGTCGGGCCGGGTGACGTCGTAGTCATTCCTGGGCACACGCCCCACTGGTGGAGTTCGCTGGACTCCGATATCGAATACCTGATCTTCCGCCCCGACCCCGACAACCGGTTAGGTCTACGTTGAGCATGCGTCTTTGGGGCCCGGTGACCGCGGCTGCCGTGTTGACCGCATCGGCTGCGACGGCACAAGTGCCGACCACATTCATCGTCGAGAGCCCGACGATGACCACGGGCGAGATGATGCCTCGCGACTACTCGCCGGACGGTAGAAACGTGTCGCCACCCCTTTCGTGGAGGGGACTCCCGCCCGGTACGCAGCAGCTCGCGGTGATCTGCCAGGACCACGGGGCCGGCAATCCGCCCCCATGGGTCCATTGGATCCTCTACAACATCCCGGCCACTGCTTCCGGACTTCCCGAAGGGATCCCCTTCGACCCGGCCGACGCCATGCCCCCGGGCCTCGGGGGAGCGACGCAAGGCGCGAACGGCTGGGGTCTCCCCATGTATCGCGGCCCGGCCCCACCGGGGACCAGCCTCCACCACTACCATTTTGCTGTCTTTGCACTCGACGCCGCCCTGGATCTGCCTCCCGGACTCACGCGCGCTGAGCTCCTCGAAGCCATTGACGGACACGTGATCGGTCAGGGCGCCATGACCCCGCATTACAGTCGACACCCCGCGTCAGCGGACCTCACCCGGTGACCGCGCTGCCTACGGAGAACCCCCATGGCTGACGAACCTCGCAATCGACCCAAAATCTCCCGGCGCGATCTCCTGAAGAGCGCCGGAGCTGCGGGAGCGGCCGCGCTGATTCCCGGCCGCGCCGCAGCGGATGCGCCGTCGGCAGCTCCACCCGCGTCAGCGCCCGCCGCCGTAGCGCCGGCCGGCCCTCTGATGAACCTCACTGCTCAGGAGACAGAGCTCCTCAGCGCCATGGTCGATCGACTGATTCCGTCCGACGACATGGGTCCCGGAGCGCTGGAGGCCGGCGCGCTCCGGTACATCGACCGCGCGCTCAGCGAGGCTGAATCAGATTCGGTGGAAGCCTACCGGATCGGATTGGCGGCGCTCGACCGGTACAGCCGCTACTCACGCGGCGCACCTTTTTCGGAGCTATCGGACCGGGACAAGGACTCAGTCCTGATCGACGTTCAGCTCGGCGGCGCGACGGGTGCCGGTGTGGGCTTCGTGGGCAGTTCCGGAGCCTTCTTCAACATGGTGAAGAGCCATACCTGGCAGGGCACGTTCGGCGACCCCATGTACGGTGGAAACGTAAACTTCATCGGGTGGGATATCCTCGGGTACCCGGGCGTGCGTATGCGGGTGAGCGAGGACGACCAGCGTCAGATGGAAGCCGGCCAGCTGCCACCTGCTCGGCGGTCGGCCTATGACTTCGGTCAGTTCCAGGTGGGCGGGGGAGAGGACTGATGCCTACTCAATTGCGTTCGGCGGACGTGGTGGTCGTGGGACTCGGGGCCGCGGGGGGGGTCGCGGTGCAACCCTTAGCCGCGGCCGGACTCGACGTGGTCGGCTTGGAGGCGGGAACGTGGCTCGACCGACGCGACTTCGCCCCTGACGAGATCCGCAACAATTACCGCGACTGGCCCATGCTCGTGAAGAAGGCCGAGCTGGAGCGCCCGACCTCGCGAGCCACCTCCGACCAGACGGCGAACCGTATCGGGGCTCACCCGATGATGAACGCCGTCGGCGGCACGACGCTGCACTACTGGGCGCAAAGCTGGCGATTGAACCCGTGGGACTTCCAGGTCGTCAGTCAGACGACGCAGAGGTACGGCGCATCGCGCATACCGCGTGGGTCTACCGTCGAGGACTGGCCCTTCGGCTACGAAGAGCTCGAGCCCTTTTACGACCGCGTCGAGCACGAGATCGGGGTGTCCGGCCAGGCCGGCAATATCCGTGGCCAACTCGACCCACGCGGGAATCGATTCGAGGGCCCGCGCGAGCGAGCCTATCCGATGCCCGCGCTACGGTGGACCGCGTTCAACGAGCGCATGGCCCAAGCGGCGAAAGGCCTGGGGTGGCACCCCTTCCCTGGTCCGGCGGCTATCAACAGCACAGCGTACCAGGGCCGCCCTGGGTGTGGCTATCACGGATTCTGCAACAAAGGCGGTTGCCCGCTCGACGCCAAGAACAGCCCGTACCTAACAACGATTCCGAAGGCGATCGACACAGGGAACCTGCGCGTCATCACGCGGGCACACGTGACCACGATCGCGGTCGACGCGAACGGTCGCACCACCGGCGTGAATTATGTCGTCGGTAACGACGAGTATTTTCAGCCCGCCCGCGTCGTCCTCATCGCCTCCTATACGTACGAGAACGTGCGTCTCTTGCTGCTCTCAAAGTCCAGGGCTTACCCGGACGGACTCTCCAACAACCATGGGCAGGTGGGCCGGCACTACTTCAGTCACCACCAAGGGGCGGGCGTAGGCGCGCTCCTACCCTACGACACGGGTGCCTGGTACGGGCTACCCGCTCAGGGCGTGGCGATCGACGACTTCGCCGACGACAACTTCGACCACTCCGACGTCGACTTCATCGGGGGCGGTAACCTTTGGGCGATGTCGGATCGGCGCCCGATCTCGGCGGCGAACATGGGCACGTACGGGCGGACCCGGAACTGGGGCTCTGGTTGGAAGCGCTTCATTCGCGAGAACGCGGATCGCACCCATTCGTTCTACATCCAGAAGACGACGCTACCGTACGAAGACAACTATCTCGATCTAGATCCTCAATTCACCGACCCACTCGGCTTCCCGGTCATTCGCATCACCGGGCAGTACAAGGAAAACGAGCTTGCGCTTGCAGCCTTCACTCAGGACAAGGCGGAGGAGTGGTACCGAGCGATCGGCGCCACCGAAATCACGCGCGGCGGTCTCGGCAATCAGATGGGTGCATCGACTCATGCGTACGGGGGCACCCGCATGGGTGACGATGCCGAGACGAACGTCGTCGATCGCTTCGGATTCTCCCACGAGGCGCCCAACCTGGGGGTGCTCGGGGCGTCGGTCATGGGAACGAGTGGAGCGCGGAACCCGACGCTCACGTCTCAGGCACTCGCTTGGCGCACGGCCCAGCATCTGGTCGATCACTGGGGCGACATCGCCGATTAAGCCCCGGGCGTCGACACTGCGGAGGCCTCGGCCGTGAGACCCGGGCGCTGGGTCCCCGCGCTCTTCACATCAGCCATCTTCCTGGCCGCCGCACTGCTCTTCGTCATCCAGCCGATGGTCGGCAAGATGGTGTTGCCCCGGGCGGGCGGCAGTCCACAGGTCTGGAATACCTCGCTCGTCTTTTTCCAGACAGCGCTCCTGGGAGGGTACCTCTACGCCCACCTCACCGTTCGGTGGCTGGGCGTGCGTCGGCAGGCCATCGTGCACATCGCGGTCCTCATCCTTCCCCTCCTCGTTCTCCCCATCGCGCTACCTGCCGGCAACCCGGGTACCGGCGGCGGTCAATCGTGGTGGATCCTTGTCGCGCTTACCGTCGCCGTGGGCGCGCCGTTCTTCGTGCTCTCGTCTGCCAGCCCGCTCATCCAGACGTGGCTCGCGGCGACCACACACGAGACGTCGGAGGACCCCTACTTCCTTTACGCCGGGAGTAACGCGGGAAGCCTGGTCGGCCTCCTGGCCTTCCCATTCCTTCTGGAGCCGCTCCTTCCCGTGGGCAGCCAGGCAGCGCTCTGGACCGCGGGATATGCGACATTCGTCGGTCTCGGCATCATCTGTGCCCTCGTGGCGATCGTGTCCGAGTCGCGCCGAAGCAAGGCTGGGACCGCTGTTCCTGAGATCCAGGCCATCTCACAGGAAGAGGCGGTTACGCGCAACGACAGACTCTTCTGGTTGGCGAGCGCGGCGGTCCCCTCCGCGCTGCTGTTGGGCGTCACCCAGTATCTCACGAGCCAGATCGCCCCGATATCTCTGCTCTGGGTCCTGCCGTTGGCGGTGTACCTCGCGACGTTCGTGGCCGCCTTCGCTCGACGGCAATTCGTGTCGACGGCGGTCGTGTCCCGCTTTTTGGCGATTCTGACCGTTGTGACAGCGCTCACCTTGCTGGCGCGCATCTACGACCCGGCGTGGGCGATCTCGTTTCTCCATCTCGCCCTGCTGGGAGCGGCGGGGCTGCTTTGCCACACCCGACTCGCCGAGAGCCGCCCCTCGACGAGTCACCTGACCGAGTACTACCTGCTCATCTCCACCGGCGGCGCGATCGGCGGGTCGTTGAGCGCCCTCGTGGCCCCCGTCGTCTTCGACTTCATCGCAGAGTATCCGATCGCGGTGGTACTCGCCTGCCTCCTCAGGATTCCGTTTGCTCCGCCAGGCGAGCTGAAGGGTCCCAGCCGCTTCCTCTTCAAGGGACGAGCGCTCGATGTCGTGCTCCCGGCCCTCCTTCTGCTGTATGTCGTGCTCGCATCGGCCGGGACCCGCGCGATCGAAGACATGCCCGACGGCATCACGGTCGTCCTGGTCGCTGTGGTGCCGACGATTATCGCGTTCGTCTTCTCGCCTCGCCCGTTGCGCTTCGCTCTGGGCATGGCGGTGCTGCTGGGCGCCGCGGAGTCCGGGCAGATGTACCGAGGCCAGATCCTTCATCAAGAGAGGACCTTCTTCGGTGTGCACCGCGTATCGCGCGACCCCGACAACACGGTCAACATCCTCTATCACGGCTCGACCGTGCACGGCGTGCAGAGTCTCGACCCCTCGCGTGCCCGTGAGCCGCTGGGCTACTACCACCCGAGTGGTCCATCGGGGAGCCTGGTCCAAGCGATCGCCACCCAACCCGACAAGACCGATATCGCGCTCGTAGGTGCCGGCACGGGCGCACTCGCAGTACTCGCAGCCCCCCATCAACACGTCACCCTGTACGAGATCGACCCTGCCGTCGTTCGCCTCGCGAGCGAGTCCGGCTTCTTCACGTACTTGGCGAACACTGAAGCGTCCTACGACATCGTGGTCGGAGACGGACGCCTCGCGCTGTCGGAGTCCTCGACGCGATTCGATCTCATCGTCCTCGACGCCTTTTCGTCGGGGACGATTCCGCTGCACCTCCTCACAGAGGAGGCGTTCGACCTCTACCTGGACCGGCTGAAGGACGGCGGCATCTTGCTGTTCCATATTTCAAACCGACACCTCGAGCTCGCGCCCGTCCTCGCGGCGCACGCGCGCGACCGCAACCTCGCGTCGTACGAGTGGGTCGACGTGCGGGATGATGAAGCGGTCGAGCGGGGTATCTTCGGTTCGCACTGGGTACTGCTTACGCGCGATCCTCAGGATCTAGCGTTCGTCGCCCAGGCTGGATGGCGCTCATTGGCTCATCCTGGCGATACGCGCACCTGGACCGATGACTTCTCGGACCTGTTGTCGGTCCAGAGATGGAACTGAGGCGAGCGCTCCTACCTCGCCTCGGCTGCCCCGCTGTCGATCAGCGCGCGGATCTCGTCCTCCCCGAAGCCGAGCTCGGCCAAGACCTGCTTGGTGTGTTCGCCCTGGCGCGGTGGTGGCTTCTGGTCCCGAGGACGCTCACCGTCCATGCGTAGGGGGAGGGAAAGGTCGCGGTAGTCGTCCACCTCGGCGTTGGGGGCTGCCACGAACATCGCCGACGCCTCGACCTGGGGATCAGCGACGACCTGAGCCACATCGTGGATGGCCGAGCAGGGAACCGAGTACGTCGTGCCGAGCTCCAAGAGCTGAGCCGTCGTCAGCACCTTGGTGTGCTCCTCGATGAGCGGGATCAGCTCGTCGTGGTTGGACGAGCGTAGCGGGTTCGTGAGGAAGCGCGGATCGGCCACGAGCTCCTCGATGCCGAGCGCCGAGCACAGCCGCGCGAAAAGTGCGTCGTTTCCGGCCGAGATCATCACGTGACCATCCGACGTCGGGAAGGCCTCGTAGGGAGCGATGGCCGGCACGCCCGAGCCCATGGGGCCCGGCACCTGCCCCGTGGCCATGTAGCCGGTGAGGTGGTAGGAGATCCACCCCAGAGATGTGTCCAACAGGGCGGTATCCACCTCGGACCCCTCGCCGGTCTGGTCGCGCTTCCTGAGCGCCGCGAGGACGGCTAGCGCCGTCCACATCCCGGTCCCGTAGTCCACCACGGCACCTCCAACCCGCGTCGGGGGCATACCAGGATGGCCGGTCGTAGACATCAATCCGGTATACGCCTGGATGAGCGGGTCGTACCCGGGCTCGTTCTTCCTCGGCCCCTCGGTACCGAACGCGCTCACGGAAGCGTACACGACGTTCGGGCGCACAGCGCGAATCGCGTCGTAGTCGAAGCCGAGCCGCTGGGCGACGCCACGGCGCGAAGCCTGCATGAAGACGTCCGACTCGCGTGCGATACGTCGCAGCACATCCATGCCCGCCTCGGTCTTCAGATCCAGGACGATGCTGCGTTTGCCCCGGTTGACGGAAAGGAAGAGGGCGCTGCCGCTTCCCCAGAAGGGAGGGCCCCAGGCCCGCGCCATGTCGCCTCCCGGCGGCTCGATCTTGATGACCGTCGCGCCCAAGTCCGCGAGGATCTGGCTGCAGTACGGGCCGGCGAGGTTTTGGGTCAGGTCGCAGACGCGGATGTCGGACAGCGGTGCGGTCACGTGCGGCTCTTGATGTCTCGGGATCTGGGACGGACGGCGAAAAAGCTTATCGGACTAGCGGGTGATGACCAACCTGAAGCCGATGAACGGACGACGAGCGCCGGGATCGGCGCCCCCGCGTCCCGCGGCTCGGATGTTTTGCGCCGTGTCATTGAACGCTCCTCCCCGCATCACCCACAGCGCCTCGGTATCCAGGCCAGCGCGATCGTCCGCTTCGTCGTACGGATAGGGCTGGTATGGCGAGCGCGTCCATTCCCAGACGTTTCCGCTCATGTCCGCAAGGCCGTAGGAGCACTCCGGACAAGCCACCGATCCAACCGGCGCCGTACCCCGCACGCCAAAGACGGCGCGGTCCTGGCGTGCGTCGTCGCCCCATGGGTAGACGCGCCCGTCGCCCCCCCGCGCGGCCTTCTCCCACTGTGCTTCGCTGGGGAGCGCCACGCGCCAGCCGGTCCGAAGTAGCTCGCTCAACGCCGATGGCGTCGTAGCAGAAGACGCGAGGGCACGCTCGAGCCAACGCGTGTAGGCGACGGCATCGGTCCACGCCACTCCGGTTACGGGGTGGTCGGGCGGCGCCTGAAGCGCTGTCGGGTCCACCACCACGTGCCCGGTCTCGCGAACGAAGGCAGCGTATTGGGCGACCGTGACCTCGTACCTACCAATGTAGAAAGTCGGCACGTCCACGATCCCCTGAGGTTGGGTCGCCAACCAACGCTCCACATCGTATGCGAGCGGATCCTCCGCAGAATCGCTCCCCATGGTGAACGGACCCGACGGGATCTCGACGAAGCCCAGCAGAGGCTCATCCGGGAGGAGCCAAGCGTCGCTTCGAAAACCGGGCAGTTCGGCCGGAACCGGCACATCGGTTCCGGGTCGCCGGGTGGTAGCTCCCGGATCCGAGCCGGCCAGCTGGAGCGAAAACCACACCGCCGCGACCAGCGCGACCTCCGCGACCGGTACACCCCACCTCATCCGCTTCTCAGTCGCGTTGGTTTCGCTCAAAGCGACGCCGTCCGCTCGCAAGCGAAGCTCCATCCGTGGCCGCACGCCCGTTCGAAGATCTCTCCCTCGGGCTCGTCCATCAGGTTTCGGCCGGCCTCGCGGAGCATGAGTCTGAGATCGAGAACACGGGGGTCGGAGCGGGCTATGTCTCCGGGATCGAGCAGGTTCACACAGGCAGCTTGGAAGCGTAGCTCGCACGCTCGCGCGAAGTAGGCCGAAGCAAGCTCGGCATCCGGAGGCGCGATTTGCCCCTCTGCGTACGCCGCGCCCAACTCATTGCACGCCCAGGCGGAGGCATCTCCGCAGTACGTGGCTTCGAGCTGCATCAGGCGGTCGCACGCGTTGCGGCGCCCCTCCTCACACGATTGCACCCAGAAGGGGAGTCGGTCGCCTTGGTGCGTACCGTCAGTCTTGCCGAGTGCGGACATCGCCCCGAACAAGACGATCCAGACCCCCATGTGGGCGAGATTCGGTCGGGTGAATACCCAATCCGCTCGCAAGCCTTCCCAGACTGGGCTCGCCTTGACCTGCTGTATGAATGCGTCGATCCCACGCACGCTAAGGTTGAGCAGCGGCACGCACAGGAGCTTGTCGTAGAACGTCGGCGCTCCGGCGGTCCCGAGTATCCAATACAGCGCGAAGACCCCCGCGCCGTAGAGCGCACCGAAGACCATCTTGCCGGGCGGCGTCCGCGGCGAGGTCGACGGATCGGTGATCAACAGGTGCAGCCCGAGGAAGACTGCCGCCGGAATGTCGGAGTCGACGAAATACGGCACCCCGGCCCAGGCGGAGTAGAGCGCGCTCCCTCCGAACAGCACCGCCGCGGCCGTGCCCGCCACCAGAGTGATCGAGAACAAATACATCACAACGAGCCCAAGTACGAACAGGTACGAGTAGATGTAGGGCGCGAGCGTGAGCGTCGACGCGATCTCGCGGCCCCACGTCAGATCCGTCGTTCCGGTCGCGATCAACACGAGGGAGAAGAGCCCCAGCGCGAACGCCGACGGATTGAAGATGTGTACCCGCCGACCCTCGCGGTGCCAGCGCACGAACTCCTTCCCGAGGAAGCCGATCCCCACCATGAGGAACTGGAGGTAGAACCAGTCGTCGCGGAACCACAGGAAGAGGTTGATGCTGAAGATGATCGGGAACGGACCGAAGCCCAGCACATAGTTCTCGCGGCGCGACCACTGGATCAGCATGTCGACGGCGTAGGCGAACGCGAGCTGGGCGAGGAGGAGCCCGGCGAAATCGTACACGGGGCGCCAGTACCAGCCCCAGTACGCGAAGACCGCTAGCTGCACTGTCGCCTGGACGTAATGCTGGGGGCGAAGCACCGTCGTCAGAGAGCGCCCCTGCCCCGACTGCCCAAGCCTCAGAGAAAGCAGTCCCTGCCAAGCGAGCAGCACGACGACAGCACCCCAGAAGGACCACGTGAGCCGGTCATTGGCCTGCACTCGCGGCAGGAACGAGAGCAGCGCCAGTAGGCCCGTCAGGGCGAGCGGAAGGTACAGCGCGTTCCGAGACGGGGGGGCGGCACCCCCACCGTCTTGGACCGTCGACCGCTGCTGCCGGCCGGACGGGTCACCGCTCTTCGGGTTGCGCCGGCGACTTGCTGCTGACATGGATCCTCACGAAAGGCGACTCTGCGGTCCCGGCATCGTGCCGGGGGCCGAAAGAATGTACGCACCACCCCGAGGGGTCCAACATCCCATGATGGCCCGACTCGACTGGCGGAAGGCGCTCGTGTACACCCATCGCTGGCTGGGGATCGCCGGCGGCCTCCTGGTCCTCATGTGGTTCGCCACAGGCATCGTGATGATCTATCACCGGATGCCCGAGGTCGGCGCAAACGAGCGGCTCGAGCGGCTCCGGCCGATCGACCCCGCCAGCATCCGGATCGCGCCGGCCCAGGCGGCCGCCGCTGCTGGAGGCCCGTTTAACGCCGTCCGCCTCACCATGCTGGGCGAGCGGCCGGTCTACCGGTTCGGAATTCGCACCGTGTTCGCCGACACGGGGGAAGGACTCGGCGTGCTGTCGGCGGACGAGGCGACGGCCTTGGCCGGTGATTTTTCGCCAAGCCACCGAGAGAGCCTGGCATACGACGCGTATCTCACCGAGCCGGATCAGTGGACCCTCCAGACTGGCAGCTTCCCGCTGCATCGCATCGCGCTGAGCGACGAGCAGGACACGCACGTCTACGTGTCGGAACGCAGCGGCGAGATCGTCATGCGCACCACGGGGTCCGGTAGGGCCTGGGGCTACGCGGGCGCGGTCCTCCACTGGCTCTACTTCACCCCGCTTCGAGTGCGGGGGGGCCTGTGGTCGCAAACCATCATCTGGCTCTCGATCGCCGGCTGTCTGCTCACCCTATCCGGACTGCTCTGGGGGTTGATGCGGTTCGCGCCGTTCAGACGTCACCGGAAGCGCGGTCGCCGAAGCCTGACGATGTCGCCCTACGTCGGGCTCCTCGCCTGGCACCACTACGCCGGCCTCCTCTTCGGCTTCTTCAGCTTTACCTGGCTGTTGAGCGGCGGACTCTCCATGGAGCCATGGAACTGGCACCCAGGAACGGTGCCCACGAGCCAGCAACGGGATGCGCTCTCTTTAGGTCCCTTGAGCCTGGACGGGATCTCGGCCGGGCTCATGCGTCAGGGGATTGCCGCGATGGCGGCGACCGGTCCAGTTCACGAAATCGAGATCCTGCAGGTCCGCAGCAGACCCTACCTGGTTGGTCGAGAGGGCCGGGCCGGAGCCGAGCCCCGCCTCGTGTCCGCGACCGCACCGGCGGCGGGCGTAGTCGACGCTGTTCCTGTCGCCGACCTGATCGATGCGGCTGCCGAGGCGATGCCCGGCATTGGGATACGCGACATGGTCACGCTGGAGGAGTACGACTCCTACTACTACGACCGCACAGACCAGGCGCCGCTTCCGGTGCTCAGGGTATCGTATGCCGACCCCCAAGAAACGGCACTCTACATCGACCTCCGTCGTGGCGTGATCGTCCGCAAGGAAGAGCGACTGACCCGGGTGAACCGGTGGTTGTATCACGGCTTCCACAGCTTGGACTTTCCGTTCCTATACGCCAGTCGACCGCTGTGGGACGTCATCGTGATCGTACTCAGCCTCGGAGGCATCGCCCTGTGCGGGACGACGCTATGGCCCGGTTGGCAGCGTCTGAGTCAGCACGTGCGGCGCCACGCCGGACGCTAGAGACGGTTGTCCGGCGACCGAGCTATCTGAGCCAGCCCTCCAGGGCAGTGGCCAGGTCGGTCTTCTCGTCCCGGTACTTGACGATGACCGGCGTGTAGAGCTGGAGTCCCTGTTCGCGGGCCCAGGCCGAGCTCACGGCCCGGGAGCCTCCAACGACGACCGCGTCCTCGGGAATCTCGAGGGGTGCGCCTTGTTTTGCGCGGTGCACCGTCTCGTTGACCAAGTCGAAGACCGGCGTCCCCCGCGTGAGGACGACCCCGGCACCCAACACCGCGCGGCGACGCACCACAGTGCCTTCGTACACCCCGACGTTGCCACCGATGACCACGTCGTCCTCGATGACGACCGGCGAGGCATTGATCGGCTCGAGCACGCCGCCCAGTTGGGCCGCTGCGCTGACGTGGACCCGCTCGCCCACCTGGGCGCAGGATCCCACCAGCGCATGAGAGTCGATCATCGTGCCACTACCTACGTACGCGCCGACGTTCACGTACATCGGCGGCATGCACACGACGCCCCGTGCGAGGTGCGCCCCTCGCCGGACCGCCGAGCCGCCGGGCACAATGCGCACGCCGTCGCTTGCCTGGAATCTCCGGAGCGGCAGGGTGTGCTTGTCATAGAACGCGGCGCCGTCGCCTACAGGCGCCCCACCTTCCGTGCCAGCGGTGGGCGCCACGACGCCGTACCGGAAGGCGAGCAGGATGCCGCGCTTCACCCACGGCACCGCCATCCACGTTCCGTCGTCCGCCTTCGTAGCCGCGCGGAGGGCCCCGGTCTCGAGACCGTCGAGGAGATCTTCGACGACCTCGGCCGTAGTCTCGGGCAGCTGAACTCCAGGGGGTGTCGCTGCCAGCTCTTCTATCTGGCGCTGCAGCTCCTCCTGGCTCGCCACGCTCACAGTGCCCCCGCAGCTTGTAGCGCCGCTCGAATCTTCTCCCGGTGCTCCCCGGCGAGGGGAACGAGGGGGAGCCGGACTACGTCCTGCATGCGCCCCAGCTCAGCCATTGCGGCCTTCATCGGCATTGGGTTGCTCTCCACGAAACCGGCGATCATGATCGGTTGCAGTGTCTTCATGAGGCGCTGCGCCTCCGGCAGGTCGGCGCGGTCCATCGCCTCGGTGAGCTTCGCCATCGGCTTCGGGACGGCGTTGCTGACCACAGACACGACCCCGTCGCCCCCGAGGGCCATGAACGGGACCGTCAGGTTGTCGTCCCCCGACAGGACGCGAAAGCCCGCCGGGCGGTGAAGGATCACATCCAGGATCTGATCCAGGTTCCCGGAGGCCTCCTTCACACCGCAGATGTTCGGATGCTCCGCCAGAGCGAGTGTCGTCTTCGAAAGAATGTTCGACCCCGTACGTCCCGGTACGTTGTAGAGGATGAGCGGCACGTCTACCGCGTCCGCGACTGCCTCGAAGTGCGCAATGAAGCCGCGCTGCGGCGGCCGGTTGTAGGGGGGACCCACGACCATCAGGTGAGACACGCCTTGGCTTGCCACGGCTTTGGCTTGTTCAATGGTCGCTTTGGTGTCATTGCCGCTCACGCCGCCCAACACCGCGACGCGGCCCGCGTTCTGCTCGACGACGAGCCGCACGACCCTGAGGTGCTCATCGTGGGTCAGCGTAGCAGCTTCACCCGTCGAGCCGCAGGGCACCAGGAAGTGGATTCCTTCCTCGATCTGCCACTCGACCAGGGCGCGGAAGGCTGCTTCGTCCAGAGCCCCGTCTTTCGTAAAGGGAGTCACGAGCGCAGTTCCACATCCGCGCACCTCGAGTCCACTCATGCCCCACCTCCCAATCCCAAGACGTCGTCCAGCGTGAAGACACCCGTGCGCCCGCGCAACCAAAGCGCTGACGTGAGCGCGCCGTCGGCGAAGATGCGCCTGTTGCGCGCCTCGTGACTCACAACGATCTGCTCATTTGCATTGTCAATGCATACCTCGTGCCGTCCCGCGACTTCGCCGATACGGACCGATTCGATGGGGACTTCTTGCCCACTCCCCGCCAGCGCCTCCTTCAGGAGCAGCGCCGTACCGGAAGGCGCGTCCTTTTTCGCCACGTGGTGTGTCTCAGTGATGTGCACGTCGAAGCCATCGAGTCCTCGAAGCAGCTCGCCGGCGCGCTCGAGGATCGCTTTCATCAGCGCGACGCCTACCGAGAAGTTCGGCGCCCACAGGAGCGCTCCTTCCTTCTCCGTCACGCGCGCGCGCACTGCGTCGAGTTGGCCGTGCCAGCCGGTCGTACCCACCACGACCGGAACGCCCGCCTCCAGACACAGCTCGATATCCGCTTCTGCCGAGTCGGGCTGCGTAAACGAGATCACGACGTCCGCTTCGCGAAGCGCTGCGATCGCCCCGGCGCGGTCCGCGACATCATCCACGTCGAGGCGGGCGACGACCTCCACGCCCCGCTCCTGGGCCGCTGCATCCACCTCGCGGCCCATGCGACCCATCCCCAGAATCGCGATGCGTGGCGTATCCGCCGTCACCAGGCCCCCTGCGCGACCCCTGGAAGTTTGCCCATTCGCCCCAGCACCTCGGCGTTGAGGATAGAACCTCCGGCGGCTCCCCGCACGGTATTGTGCGACAGCGCCACCAGACGGATGTGCATCAACGGGTCGGAGCGCACCCGACCCACAGTGGTGGTCATGCCTCCCCCGCTGTACACGTCCTTGCGGGCCTGTGGCCTGTCCGGCTCGGAACGCACCACCAAGGGGTCGGCGGGAGCACTCGGGAGTCCCTCGCAGACCGCGTGGCCCTTCCAACCCGTGAGCACTTCAACGGCCTCTTCGGGTGTCACGGGGCGCCCGAAACCGACCGTCATGCACGCGGTGTGGCCGTGTTCGACGGGCACACGGTTCGCGTGCGCGCTAATCGTAATCGGTGCCGGGGTGACGCCCCCGTCGCCTAACGTACCCAGGAGCTTGTTGACCTCACGCTCGATCTTCTCCTCTTCTCCCCCGATGTAGGGGATCACGCTGCCGAGAATGTCGAGGCTCGCCACGCCTGGATAGCCAGCGCCCGATACCGCCTGCATCGTGGCGATGAGCGCCTGCCGGATTCCGAACGCGGCATGCAGCGGGCCGAGCGCAACGGCAACCACCGTGCTGGCGCAGTTCGCGTTGGTGACGATCGCACCGCTCCAGCCGCGCTTCTCGCGCTGCATGTCGATCAGCGACAGGTGGTCCGCATTGAGCTCCGGAATAACCAGGGGTACGTCGGCATCCATGCGGTGATTCTTCGCATTGCTGAGGACGACCGCTCCGGCCTTCGCGAACGCCTGTTCTACCTCGCCGGCCACCGATGCGTCCAGCGCAGAGAAGACGACCTTCGACTTGACCAGCCTGGGATCGCAGGCGAGCACGGTAAGGCCGGCGACCTCGGGCGGGAGGCGCCCCTCGTGCCACGTCATGGCCTCCGCGTACGGACGCCCCGCGGAACGCTCGGAAGCGGCCACCTCGGCGATCTCGAAGAGCGGATGCCCATCGAGGAGCCGAATGAAGGTCTGACCCACGGCGCCGGTGGCACCGAGCACCGCGACCGGAACTCTCTCGCCCCTTGGACTGCTGCTCCAGCCCCCTCCGCCGCTCGCTTTGGCCCTCATGACGCCAACAGCCCGCGTACGATCCCTTCGTACGCCTCAACCGCCCCGCGGAGCTCATCGACTGGCACGTGCTCCCCCCCGGTATGTGCATGGTGAATGGAACCCGGACCGAACATGAGCGGCGTGCCCCACGCCGTCAGAATCGGCACGTCGCTCGTATAAGCGACCGTCGTCGTCGCGAAGCCGTCGAGGACGCGGAAGCGCTGCGGGGGAATGTGGCTCCCCCACACCAGGTCGGCCCGGTCGCCCACCAACTTGGTGAGGGCGTCCTTTACCACGGCCACATCGCCCACGAGGCGAATCATCAACTCTACCTCACACTCGCCGGCGAATACGTTAGCCGCCGAGCCGCCCCGAATCAGGCCCACGTTGACGGTGGTGTCGCCGAGCTCGGGATCGGTCGGCAGCTCCAGGCCGCGCAGCTCACCGAGCAGCCCGACCATCGCATCGACCGCCGACCGGCCCAGGTCAGGGTACGCCGAGTGCGCTTCCTGACCGCGAGCGCGAATGACGACACGCTGCGAGCCCTTCGACGCGCTTACGAGTCCACTCTCGGTCGGCTCCCCGTTCACCATCCAACGGCTGGTCGCCGGCAACGAAGCAGCGGCCCGGGCGCCGTCCGAGCCCGCTTCCTCGCCTACGACGAAGAGTAGATCGACGCGCTCTTCCCCCGCATCCGCGAGCCGCTGGGCAGCACAGATCATCGCCGCCGCGATGCCCTTGGCGTCACACGAGCCACGACCGTACAGCTTCCCATCCTCGAGGCGCGGCGGGAAAAAGCCCGGTACGGTGTCGAGATGCGTCGTCAGCGTGACCTCACCCCCGCGGCGCGTCGCCCAGATGTTCACACGTCCGCCCGACACGGGCTGTGTGCGTACGTCCCACCCCTTGGCGGCGAGCAGATCCATGACGAAGTCCGAGACCGCGTGCTCGTGGCCCGAGAGGGACGGGATGGCGACCATCTCGGTGGCGAGCTCGACAACGTCGATCGGTCCGGGGGCGCCAGCTTCGAAGCTCCGAGGGATCGCCTGCGCGGCTTCGTCCGTTGGTTCAGCCTGAAGGCCCGAGCCGAAGAAGGCCTCGTGGAGCACCCGCACGGCGTTGTCCACGTCGTCGCGGCGCACCACGAACGAAATGTTCAGCTCCGACGATCCCTGTGCGATCGCGCGGATGCTAATGCCGTGCTCACCCAGCACACCGAAGACCTTACCCGCGATTCCGGGCGTGTCCTTCATGCCCTCCCCGACGACGGCCACGATCGAACAGTCTTCCTCGATGGCTGGGTCGTCCATGAGACCCGCACGGCGCTCCAGGTCAAACGTCTTTTCGATGGCTCGCACAGCCGGCCTCATCGACCGCGGGGCGAGCGCCACACAGACCGACCTCTCGCTGCAGCCCTGACTCAGCAGGAGGATCGGGCACTTCGCTTGATCGAGCGCGTGCACGAATCGACCCGTGACGGATTCCGTCCCGTGCCCCACTCCACTGAGCTGAATCAGCCCCACCTGATCGATCGAGGCGATGCCCCGCACAGGTCCGAGATTCGTTTTCGGCGCACGGGGAGTGACAAGCGTGCCCGGGTCGGAGGGCGACAGCGTGTTACGGATGGAGAGCGGAATTCCACGGTCCCGAAGCGGCCGTACCGTCTTCGGGTGCACGACGCGCGCGCCCCAATGAGACAGCTCGAGGAGCTCGCTGAAGCCGAGATTCCTGAGCGGACGGGCGTCCGGTACCGTGCGTGGGTCTGCGGTCATCACCCCAGACACATCGGTCCAGATTTCGACCTCCTCGGCGCGTAGCGCCCAGCCCAAGACCGCTGCGGAGTAGTCCGAGCCGCCCTTCCCCAACGTCGTGCGCTCCCCGGTTGGCGTGGCGCCCAGAAAGCCCGTCACGACCGGTACGGTCTCGCAGGGAGCCAGAACCCGAAGCGCCTTCTGTTCGGTGGCCGGGAATTCCACCTCGGCCTCGCCGTGGCGGTCGTCCGTGACAATCACATCCGACGAGTCCACGGCACGCGTCTGGAGGCCTCTCTGGCAGAGTCCCGCCGACACAAGTTGGACCGAAAGGCGCTCACCTAAGGAGAGCACCTGGTCGAGTGTCCGTGGGGAGCACTCACCCACGAGCTCGATGCCTTGGATCAGCCTGGCTGCTTCCCGCAGCACCCGCTCTACGCCCTCGACCGCCTCGGGCCGATCACCGGTCATTTCCGTCACGGCGTCGCGGTGGCGCTTCTCGATTTCGGCCAGAAGATCTCCGGCCTCCCCGCGAGCCGCGAGCTCGGAGGCGCGCCGCAACTGCTCGGTCACCCCCGACATCGCGGAGACGACAAGAACCGGATGACTCACAGGTAGCCGGTCCCGCACCACTTGTGCGATTACGTCCAGACGGCTCGCGCCGGTGACTGAGGTCCCCCCGAACTTCAGCACACGCCGGGGTAGACCGGCGTCGGCTGGGGTCTCGTTTGTCGCTTCGGGTCGGGTGCTCATGGGTCCGCTTCGAGCAAGATCGGAGCCAGAATGGATAGCCTGAAAAGGTAGCACGAGCGCGCGATCAGCGAAGAGGCCCGGTCGCGATCATCCGGGCCCGTCTATAGGTTGCCGCGGAGTTCGTGTCTTGGGACCACAGACCCACGGAGGGGATGAAGATGACCGTGA
>Ga0224512_10001660_pt1 | contig 21152 bp, 12 predicted proteins | sample SF_May12_sed_USG_4_FD_169103 | JGI IMG/M metagenome (GOLD analysis project Ga0224512, IMG submission 169103) | Sediment microbial communities from San Francisco Bay, California, United States - SF_May12_sed_USGS_13 | ecosystem: Environmental > Aquatic > Marine > Sediment | place: USA... | reverse complement strand
ACTGGACGACAGCGAGCCCTTATCCCTATCCGGAGATTCTCAAAGGCAACACCGAGGGCGGCGATTTACTGTACTCAAACTCGATCCTGGCGCTTGATGCCGATACCGGCGACATCGAATGGTTTTTTCAGATGCAGCCTCGCGATAACTTCGACATGGATCATCAGGACAATCCGATTCTGGCTGATGTCGAGATTCGTGGCACGCTGCGAAAAGTCGTCTTTGTTCTGGGCAAGCCGGGTATTCAGTGGGCCTTCGATCGGGTGACGGGCCAGTACTTATGGCACAGGCAGCTCGTGAGCTTCCAAAACCTCTATGAAGAAATTGACGCACAGACGGGCGAGATAACAATGAACGAATCGCTGATCCCTGAGAAAATCGGCGATAATCAAATCGTATGCCCAGGCATGCGCGGCGGGAAGTTATTTCAGACCGATGCCTACAATCCGAAAACCAATACGATATACAGCCCGGTAAGCAATGAATGCACAAACTATGAAGTCGTGTCACTGGATCTCAACGTTTCCGGAGTTGACTACAGCAAAATATTTCATATGCAGGACTCGAACGACCAGGTGGGACGCCTGGCGGCAGTTTCGGCGTCGACCGGCCAACTTTTGTGGAACTATGATCAAAGAGCCGCGCTCGGTTCGGTTCTGACGACAGGTGGCGGACTGGTTTTTGTTGGTGACCTGCATCGCTATTTCAGGGCTCTGGATGCCCAGACCGGAAAAGTCCTTTGGGATATCCCGCTCGGCGCGCCGGTTACGGGTTATCCCGTTAGCTATGCCGCGCAAGGTAAACAATATATCGCCGTAGTGGTTGGCGGAGGCACATCGGGAACGCGACATCTGGCTCAGTTATATCCGGAACTCAATGTCCAGCATGGCGGTAACATGCTGATGGTATTCGCATTGCCTGATTGACATCTAATCAGCGATCGATCGCGCAAGCTTGGATGCCGGCTGTCCTTGCAAAACCTCGGCGAGTTTGGCCCCATCTGACGTACGCCCGTACAACTGGTTCTCTCTCAGATTGAGCTGCAGTTCAAAGTCGATCCTTGCGTTTGCAACACCTGTCGTCAGGCCGGTCAGGGACGGACGAAGTCTCGCATGCCACCAATGCTTGCGTTTCCGTCGGCATGACTTCAGCCAATCACCGAGAACACGAGCATACGCATGCACTGCGGCGCGAGTCTCGATAATGGCTCGAGAGTCCAGTCCCGGAAATTTCTGCGCGGTTGTCATGGCGGTCCTCAACGAGTAGGGAGGCCAACGAGTACAGCGACAGTCCGCCAACAATGATGGCGAGTGACAGCAAGTCCATCATGGGCCCCCGCAGCCGACGCCCGAGCTCACGGCATCAGTCCCACCTCCCGGTAGTAGCGCTCGGCGCCCGGGTGCAGCGGCACCCCGGCGTCTTTCCACATCCGTTCCGGATACAGCGGCAGATCGACATCGCGATCGTCGGGCTCCTCTCCCATGTACAGCGTCTCGAACAATCCACGGTCCTCTACGGCAACCTTGGCGGCGAGATAGGCGAGTTCGTCCGAGACGTCGCTGTGGGCGAGCAGGATCCAGTCGGAAAAGTCCACAACCGGGACGTCCCGATCGGGCACGTCGGGTTGATAAAGCCCTTTCGGTATCACCGTGCGCCGGTATCCGAAGTCGTCGGCAAGCTGGGTCAGCACGGCATCGCTGAGCGGCAGGAAGCGCACAGCGACGGCGTCGACCAGTGGCCGGAAGCCCTTCCACGCCTCGTGACAGACAGCGTTGGCCTCCCCGGCCAGCATCTTCGCCACCGATCGCCGAACGGGACCCCGCGTGGCGACAATACCCCCTCCCCAGGACTCCAGCTGATTGGTGTCGATGCCGTAGGCCGCGAGAACGCGCTCGGTCAGGAACCCGATGCCCGTGTTTCGACTGTCGGTAGCGATCTTCAGGGGAACCTGCCGAGCCTTGACCTCATCGAAAGAGCGCACGCCCAGATCGGCGCGCACCGCGCAGGCGAGCCAGTCCTTCTGCGGGTAGACTGCGATGGCGCGGATGCTCGGGTAGGCGCGCTCGAAATCGCCGGTGCCGTCGAGCGCCATCCGCCCGGCGACGTACGGTGTGGCGATCGCGAAATCCACCTCGCCTTTGCCGAGCGTCACCGGATTCACGTAGGTGGCGAGTCGCATGCCGCCGTACATGCTCCAGACCGTGTCCGAGGGCAACCGCTGCTGCATGCCCTCCATCACGTAACGCGCGATGAACGTGAGGTTGGCGCGGCCCCCGGCGATGCGGATGTGCAGCTTCGCGTCGCGCCAGTGCTGCGGTGACTGATCGCGTAGCTCCGGGGGAACTGCCGTCTGGCCGTGAGCCGTCAAGACGCCAAGCAGGCAGGCCGCTATGGCTCCGAATAATCGTCCTCGCATCGTCTTACTCCTGTCCGCATCACGTAAAGCGATTATGACTCGCCGACAGAGCGCCTGCCAGGCGGCGAGGCTCGGCCGACTGCACGACGGCGTCGCACTCGCAGCCCGGCGAGCCGCGCCGCGAAGCGCGGGCATTCATTTCAGGCTGTCTTTGCCGGGAACCAATGGCGTTCCAGTCAGCGTGCCTGTATTTTCAGCAAACTTTTTCCTATTCGTCCTATCAGATGAATGTGCTACTCAATCTGCTCTGGTTCGTACTCGGCGGATGGATCGTGTTTGTGGGATATCTCCTTGGTGCGGTTCTTCTGTGCCTGACGATCATCGGGATTCCGTTCGGTATTCAATGTTTCAAGCTCACCGTGCTTGCCGCAGCGCCGTTTGGCCGAACGATTCGGGAACGTGAGCCGCCGGGCGGCGTCATCGCATTGATCATGAATATCATCTGGATCCTCCTGCCCGGGCTCGAACTCGTTATCTTGCATCTCGTCCTTGCCGCAATTTTTGCGATCACGATAATCGGACTGCCGTTCGCAGCACAGCATCTGAAATTTGCACGTCTTGCGCTGATACCGTTCGGATTTCACGCCGTGCCGATAGCCTAAACGGCGGCGGATTGACCCTTGCTCGCACGCGGAGGCTCGCGAAACCCCAAGCGCAGTTCGAGCGAGCGGAAACGCTCATCGTTGCGCAGCGGCTCCAGCTCCGGATCCGACTGGAGTTCGATCAGTCCCGGATCACGTTGCTGAAAAGCCTTCTCGAGCCACGCGAACGCCTGATCTTTTTCGCCGGCCTGGGCATAAACGATCGCTACCTGCAGCCCGGCGTCCCCGCCGTGCAAGTCGATGAGTTCCTTGAGCTCGTTCTGGCAGGCGTTGGTATCACCGAGACGATGATGGGCGATGGCGCTTATATACAGCCGCCGCCAGCGCATCGGATCACTCTGAATGGCATCCAGGGCCGCGCGCGGCCGCCCTCGCACGAGTTCGACGCGTGCTCTCAGATGCTGGATCGGATAGTCCGGACTGAATTCGGCTATCGTCTCCAGCTCCTGCAGCGCCAACGTGAGCGCGCCGGCACTGAATGCCGAATCGGCAAGTCCACGGTGAGCGCCGAGCGACAGCGGATCAAGACGGACGGCTTCCTGCCTCATGTCGAGGGCCTTCTCGTGCTCGCCCATCATCTGTAGAAAGTGGCCGTACAAATCATGCGCCCGGGCGCTCGAGGGTTCGAGCTGCAGTGCGTGACGAAACGATGCTTCGGCCGCCGAAAAGTCCCATTCGTAGCGAAGCCGGACCTGTGCGAGTGCGAGGTGAGCCTCGGCTAGATTCGCGTCCAGCGCCAACGCCTCTTGCGCCGCGGCTCGTGCTCGCGGATATCCCTGATCCGGCGGTAACCCTCCGTAACTGGCAAGCCACCAATAAGCATCCGCCATGCCGGCATGGGCACGCGCCATGTTCGGCGCTATGGCGAGCGCTAACTCGAAGTGCTCCACGGCCTCGAGGCAGCCCGCCGCCGTTGCGCGGTTCAATGCGTGACGCCCTTTCAGGAATGCAGTGCTGGCCTCGGCGCTGAACTCGACCTCGCGGACCTCCCCAGGCTTCCTCGTCCCGGCCAAACCGAGTGCCGTCGCCGCAGTCCTGGCTATTGCAGACGCTAGCCGTAATAGATCACCGGGTGAACCGACATAGGTCTCCGACCAGGTCCGCTCGCCACTGGAGACATTGATCAGCTCGGCATCAATGTGCAGGTGGTCATCATTCCTCTGCAGGGTACCCTGCAATACGTGAGCTGCGGGCAGTGTTGCCGCGACTGCCTGAAGATCTGCTTTGCCATCGGCACCGCAACACAGCGAATTGCGTGCCGGGATGCGGAGCGCGCCGTAGTCGGCCATAACGCCCAGCACTTCCTCAGTGAGTCCGTCGGCAAGGTAATTGTTCCGGTCTTCACCACTCAGATTTCTGAACGGGAACACGGCGACCGGGTTCAGCCTGCCGCCAGCGCTGTGACCGGCCGGTCGCTTGCTTTTCTTGGTCAACGACAGCCGCGGTATTCGAAAATCCTCTTCCCGCTCGATGCCGAAAAGCGATACCCGGAAGACCCAACTGAGCAACAGCGCAATCGGGAACCCGATGACGAGCAGCAGCAGCACCGCACGCAACGTCCAGTTCGGCCAGCCGGCGAGCGCCCCCAACACGTCCACAGCCTGCAGCACACCCCACGAACCGACGGCGTAAATCAGCGCAACCCTGAAAACCTTGCGGCGGCGGAGTTCCGAGAGCAGTGACATGATTATCCGGCCTGAATCTTGATCGAGCACCGCCTGTCCGGCGTGCGCAGCGGTGCACCCCGTCAATTCGACTGATGCCCGTCGATTCTATACCGAGGATACGCGCGCGTACTGACTTTCACCGCTGCCGGCGCCGGGAAGTACCCATATGGGATAAGGACGGCCGATCGTTCCGTTTCGGCATCGGGCCGCCTGTACTCCCGAGCGTACGGCCCGCGGCTTCCTCCACGTTGCAAATTACAGTGTGCCAGCGAGGGTCGCCCGCAGGGCGCCAGATAGACTGTCGTCGGATTATTGTCCGTCTCGATACGTGTTGCGCTAAAGGCCCAGGTCGCGTAGTTCGTCCTCGAACTCCAGATACAGCTCGTAGTTGTGCGCAACTGCATCGTTAATGTCCTTTTGTATCCGCGCGACGCGTAACTGTTCCTTCACCCATTGATGCTCGGCCCAGTTACCACCGCCGGTCTTGACGACCTCCATTTCCGCGTTCGACAGGTTCACGACGCCCGCCATCCCCGAGAAAGCTTCCGTTACCGATGCAATGTCGTTTTGCTCGGCCTTTTTGCTGAGTTCTTCCAGCGATTTCGCCTGGTCTGCTCTGTAATCGCGCGTCTTGCTCATGACCTCGACGAATTTTCTCACCTGTGCCCTCGAAAGCCTGCCGTTACTCGGCGGATCGTAGCTGTCCTGGTCCGCCGCCTCCATGATCCTTCCCTGACGTTCGAGATCGGCGAACATACCTGATGAGCCGCCTCCGGAACTGTCATCTTTACCGACGTCGAAGCCGGTTGGGCGCGAACCCATCATGCTGGCGCCGAAAATAGCGCCCAGAACCATGAACAGCACGACACACGCTATCAATGACAGGATGTAATGACCCGCACGCGAGGCACTCGGTACTTCCAGATACTTCGGCAAAATTCGCCACAGCAACACCAGTCCGTAGATGCCCAACGCCAGCATTATTAGCCAACCGATCCAGGGTAAATGGACCAGGACATTGCCAAGATAGCCGGGGACAAATGCCAGGGACGTAGCAGCAAGGGCTAGCGGAAAGCTGTTCTTGCCCTTGAAAAGACCAGCGAGAATCGCAAACACGAACGCGACGATCACGGCAGCGACGCCCGCGACAACTATCCCGACAAGCATGCCCACGAAACTGGGCTCCGCCGTGAACGGCATTCGATTGGGGACAATGACGTCCAGGAAATAGGCCAGCACCCCTGAAGCGACCACGAGCGGCCCGGTCAGAAGCACCGCCGTTTTTTTCCAGTCGCCTGCCTCCGGCAGGTAGCCGTCCCAGGTCGTTTCCGGATCGAAGATTGCACCTTTGATCAGTGCCAATGTGCGCTTGAAGTCAAACATCGCTCTTTCACCCCGATTTTATTGTTATGGGTGCCCGCATTGTAATTGAAATGCCGGATTTTCTCTGCGGCTATCGGAGCTTTCTCAAAAAAAAGGGCTCACCGAAGCGGTGAGCCCCCGACGCGCGCTAAGGCGCCCGGCATTGGAATTTGCAGATAAGGATTGTCAGTTGTTTAGCTCGAGCTGCACTTCTCTTGCGGTAAGTTCGCCACTGGCACAGGCCGCAGCGTCTTCTAGACTCTGCGCTTTGACGATGTCGCCAGTGCTCAGATTGCCGAAGAACGTCATGCGGCCGATGGGTGCACCGTCTGCGCCTTCGAAATTGTTGTCGGTGACGCTGTCGGTCCGCACGGTGACCCCGCGGATCATGAACGTGAACGAAGCGTCAGTGCCTTCGATTGAGGTAACCGGTCCACGGAGTTCACAGTCGAATTCGCCGTTGCGCGCAGCCGTCTCACGACGCTCTACCCGCGTCCACGTCACGGTATCCGATTCGTTCTCGAAACCGCGCGCTTCGATGCGATCACCGATCTGCAGGCGGTTCACGAACTCGGCGGGCGTCAGGCCGTCGCCAGTATTATCGGTTCCCGCGTTGTCCTCGACCCGGCTGCCACCGGTCGGCGCAATCACCAAGCCGAGTCGCGTCTCGAAGCTCGGATTGTCACCGATGGTCACGACTGCGATGTTGTCTTCGGTCCGGACATCGTCCTCGACTTCGGGATGCGCCTCTCTCAGTACGAGAACTCCGTCCGTATTGAACGTACCCCTGATTTCGACCCGGCTATTCTCCAGCGCTGCCAACGAAGACGCGTCCGTGACATTGATGGTCATTCCATTAATCATAAACGTATTCGGCGTGGAACCGACATTGACCGCCTGCAAGACGCCTTCGATTTCGAACTCTCGGCCTGAATCGTTGTCGCCGATGACGTCTTCACGCTTGATACGTACGGCAACATAGTCGGTACCAACGATATCGGCCTTGACCTCGACGAACACGTTCCTCAGCTCATCATTGAGCAGCAGTCCATCCTCAAGTATCGTTCTGGTGTCGTCGATGTTGAAAATGACACCGCCGACGGTAATCGTGGAATTATCGCTAGCGATGTTTTCGACGAAGCCTTCGATCTCGATCTCGTCGCCATCGATATCCGGCCGTCCCACTTGGGGATCAGCGCCGATACTGTCGAGTTCCCGATCCACGCGCGTAGCGAGGAACCCGCTGCCGTTTGGAAATCCGCTGACCTCCACGATCATCCCGGCCCGCAGGTCACGCACGTCGATGCCCGCCACGCCGTCGCTGTTGCCGATGTCATCGTCGTACACGGTCTGCCCATTAACGCTCACGAGCTGATCAATGACCTCGAACGTGCCAATAGCCGGATCGACCGGGTCGATGCTGATGTTGGCCACCGGCCCTCTCAGATCTTCGTCAAATTCGACCCGATCCGCGAACCGCTGACCGCCATCGTCGCCACCCTCGATACGCACTTTCATACCGAGGCGCAGGCGGCTGTCGTCGCCCATGGTCTCGGGCTCACCGTCGATGGCGATAACCGTGTCGGAACGGATTTCATACCGCGAGTCGTTCACGAAAACGCTGCCATAGCCAGTGATCGGACCAACAACCGTCACTGCAGTAGGCCCGACGGGTGGTGGCGGTGGCGGCGGTGTGGATGAATCCCCGCCGTATCCCGATCCGCCCCCACAGGCGGCGATTCCCAGCGATACGGCCAATGCGGCTATTCGGCCGCTCAGATTTACAAGTTTCATGACTATCGATCCTCTTCAGTGTGTAGTCCGACCCGGCACAGCGCGGGCGCGATGGATCGCCGGTTGTGCCTTGATTCGCGATCGTGGTGAGGATCGTAGCGCTATTCTATATGTGAGTCAATAGATCTCATATATAGATTTGAGACCCGGGTCACACTTCGCTGTTTTTTCCGGTTTGGACAAAATAATGCCAGCGACGGCTGACGGCTCGACGCGACGCTACCAAGGGCCGGAGCCGATTTGGCGGCGTAGCGTCCACGCTGAAACCAAGTCGGGCAAAGAAATTCCCGGGAAATCTTGCCGCCACGGGTCTCAGCAAATCCGGACCGGTAACGACGCCATAAGCGCTGCACGAGTTGACAAGAATCGCCCTGATTGCCGGATCGCGCGCCGACTTATCGGAATTCGCGGTAAGTCGCGAGCGCTATGGATCATCAGCACCCCTGCTGATACGGCGAAGGCTTCGCGTCGCTATCAGAGCAGTAGACGCAGCAAAATCCCGCTTTTTATTCAAGCAGCGTAGCCCGGACAATTGCAGAAAAACTGACACGCATCGGTCGGCATCGGTGCCCGCGAATCGGGCCCACATCGCGGGCACGTTATTGTCGAAAAAGTTCCGACTGCGTTTTCGTTGAGTTCCAAATTCTCGATTGCCAGGTTAAGTTAATTCGAAAAACGAGATCGAAGCAGGACGCAGGTGTCAGAGCCGAAATAATGCGCGGCAAATGCAAGTACATGTACACGCACATCAGCATGCCTTTTGTCGAGGCCGCGGCACACACCTGGCAAGCGCTGCTGTAACCCGGTACATCCGCGGATTTGTCGCCTAATGGCGACGCATTGTGTTTCTCCATGGTCCTAAACTGCATCACGTGATTAGTAGTTGTAGTGTGGTACAAACGGCCACAGAGTCTGAATTCAGGAGCTCACGATGAAAGCAATGCTCTCAATGCTGATCGTCGCGGTACCAGTACTGTGTGCCGCCGAAGTTGTCGTTCCGGTCGATGCGGTTGAAAGTCATGTCAATATTCGCTTATCGCCCGATGCCAAATCGGAAATCGTCGGCCGCCTTGACCAGGGCAGTTTTGCAGTCCTCGTAAAAACACTCGACGGTTGGCATGAAGTAGAAATCGTTGGCGACTCCACAGGATTTATCAGCGCTGATTGGACGAACGTATTGGCCGAGGCGCCGGAACCGATCGCGGCACCAATTCCTGCAATTCAGGACGAGCTGGCGGCCATTGCGACCGACAACGTGTCTGAACGGGCCGAAAAGGAGGCCGTCTCCGCTGACGAGTCAGCACGTTCGGATGATGAGACGGGCGCCGGAGGCGAGATCGACGTCATCAGGAATGCGGTGCAGAGTGAAGCGGATGCCGATGCAGCCGCGGCGGAAGGCGATACCGGTGAAGAAACCGCCGCGGCAACGGATGATACCGTCGCGGAATCAGATGTCGCGCCGCTCGTTGCCAACTCGCCGAGCGAGCCGGGACCGCAGGGACAAACCGGGGATATCGGTGCACCGGGACCGCCCGGTCCTTCCGGTGCGGCAAACATCAAGGGCACCGATGATTTTCTCGTGAAATTCAAAGGACCGACGGTCGGCGGCGACTCGCAGGTCTTTGACGATGGCAATCAGGTCGGCATCGGCACCACCGAGCCCAAACAGCGCCTGGAGGTCAACGGCAATATTCAGGTCCACAATCGGAACAGTAGTGTGGCCGGCGTCATGATCACGCAGTCATCGGGCGAGACCGGCTACATCATGCACAATCGCGCGAGTACGTTGACGATCGGTGCCGGTTCCGTGGATCGAATCACAATCAATCGGGATGGCAACGTCGGTTTTGGCGTGGTGCGGCCTGCGCATCCCGTCGACACGGCAAGCGGGGCGTACCTGAGCACGGGCGGCGTCTGGACGAACAGCTCGTCACGGGAGCGCAAGGAAAACATCGCCGGCTTATCGGCAGAGGCAGCACTGGCCACGCTCGAGAAGCTCGAGCCCGTGCAGTTCAACTATAAGAACGACCAGCGTGAAACCCACATCGGATTCATCGCCGAGGACGTTCCGGCTCTCGTCGCGACGAGTGATCGTAAAGGCATGAGCACGATGGACATCGTCGCCGTCCTGACCAAAGTCGTGCAGACCCAGCAGGCACAAATACGGGAACTCGAGGCGCGCCTGAAAAACCCAGGACATTAGGCTCCGGTAGTCGGCGACATTCCGCATGGGGAACATCGCCATTCGGTGCACGGTGTATTATCGGAGTTTCCGCAAGAAACAAAGCCGAACTGATCTGAACGTCCATGTCGCGTTTCTGTCACTTTGACATGATCAGCCTGCATGCCGGGCAGACCGTTGAGCCGGTTTTCGGGGCCCGCGCTGCGTTCGGACAAGCATAAAATATGTATTTCGAGGTCAACGGCAAGCGGGTATTCGCGACGACAGGCGGCAAACCGTTCGACAGCAGCAAGCCGAGCGTGATCTTCCTGCACGGCAGCGGCCTGGACCATACGTTCTGGGGCCCGCACGCCCGGTTTTTCGCATTCCGGCATTATGCGGTTTTGGCCCCGGATCTTCCGGGCCATTCGCATTCCGAAGGGCCACCGCTGACGTCGATTGAATCGATGGCCGACTGGCTCAACGACGTTGTCGAAACTCTCGACATCAAGAACATATCCATTGTCGCGCATTCCCAGGGCTGCCTCGTCGCGCTCGAATTCACCTCACGGTATCCCGACCGAATCAGAAGCGTCTCATTCATAGCCAGCGGACTCAGAACACCCGTAAATCCCGCACTGATCGAGGCAGCCGAAAACCACCCCGAAGATGCTGTCGAGATGATGATTTCATGGAGTTTCGGCGCCGCCGGCCATTTGCGCCAAGGTCCGATACCGGAATATTCGACGCAGGCAGGCGCCCGTAAGGTCATACGCGACAATATTCCCGCTGCATTAGCGACGGATCTGAAAGCCTGCGATAAATACCGCAACGGCCAACAGGCCGCCACAAAAATTACCGTGCCGACACAGGTAATCTTGGGCGGCAAGGACCGCATGGCGCCGCGCAAGGCCGGACTGGAGCTGGCCCGGCACCTGAATGCGCCGGACGTTCAGATCATTGAGCAAAGCGGTCACATGCTACCTCTCGAAGTGCCGGATGACTGCCGACGACTTTTGGAATCATTCATAGTTTCCAACAACCCCTCCAGGTGAAGGGAACTCTTCGTGTACATGGTCAAGCGAGCTGAATAGCGGCAAGCACCGGTCAGTCTTGATCGTTAATTCTCATCACCGCGCCGCATCGATTTCAATGGCGACAAATCGGCGCCCGAATCACTCGCTGTTTTCGTTTTTTAGGTCGTGTCAGCGGAAAAATTCGCCGAGCGGTTCGGTGGCGGTATGACGATCGCGGCCGATAATAAGAGGATCGTTCTAGCTTATGAGCAGCCGCGAGCGGTTGTTTCCCAATGCAACTTTCCAATGAGCAAAGCGTAGCTTCGAAGTCTTGAGGCGCGCGCGAAAGCAAGCCGGTCGGGAGCAACATCGAGGCAAGCGCACTGGCCGATGGAACATGCCTGATCAGGCACTAGAGCTGGGAAGCTAATTTGCTTTGGCTGGGGTTAGCACCATAGAAGCATCGATGACATCCGCGATGCTGTGAGCATCCTGAGCCGGCGCCATCACGTGCACGCCCGATACTCCGGGCATTTGATGGTATTCCTGGATCAGTTCGCAGCAGATCTTGCGACCCTCGGCTGCCTGGTCGTCTGCTCCCTGGAGTCGCTTGATAATTGCGTCCGGAACCGAGACTCCGTGCAGATTATCGTGCATCCATTTCGCCGAACGTGCGGACGCGATAGGTCCGACGCCGACGATAAACGACAGCTTATCCAGAATGCCGAAATCGCCGAGGCGTGTGAAATAACGTCGCGCAACTTTGGGCTCAAAACAGAACTGCGTTTGAATGAATTCGGCGCCTGCATCGATCTTTTCGATCAGCGAATCCGGTTTCCAGTCGGATGGCGGATCGAACGGCAAATCGGCCGCGCCCACAAGCCAAGATGGCCCGCCCGACAGCGTGCGGCCCGATGGAATCTCACCCCTGTCACTCATGCGGCGGGCGATCGCAATGATCTCACTTGACGCGAGATCGAATACCGGCATCGCATCCGGTTCATCACCACCTTTTGGATCATCGCCGGTTAGCACGAGCAGGTTGCGGATGCCCAACGCCGCAGCGCCGATGAGATCGTTCGCAATCGCGATGCGATTCCGATCACGGCAGGTTATCTGCATGACCGGTTCGATGCCGTCCCGTAAAAGGAGAGTCGCCGCGGCCATGCTGGACATCGACACGCGGGCACCCGCTGCGTCCGTAACGTTGACGGCGTCGGCTCGGCCTTTGAGCGGCTGCGCCGCCGCACGGAACTCATCGGGGTCCGTCGTCAGCAGCGGCGTCATTTCGGCTGTTATGACGAATTCACTTCGATCGAGCAGAGTTCTGAGACGGCCGGTATCAGTCATTTTTGGTACTTTGTTGCGACGCCCGACACGGGGCCGGCACACACTATACCTAGCCGATTTCGTCAACGATAGCGTTGTCGCCAACCCAGTGGGATTGCCAAAAAATAGCTCCGAAGACGACAGGGTTGATCGGGTATGCGCAAACCCGATATCTACGACATCAGAAAGCTGCCGCGTGCCTATTCAGACCGCATCCCGGGTCATCAATCGATTTTTTGACTATTGAGCGGCGCACTGTTCAGCTCTCACTCGACGATTGACTGCTTCAAACCCAAAGACCTGTGCGTAGTCAACACACCTTGCCCTTTATCAGTTCCTCCAGGCTCGAGAAACTTTAAAAAAAACAGACCGCGCTAATTACGACGGGTCAAGCCGGATTGTTGACCCCAGCAAAAAAAGAGGGCTAATGCCCTCTTTTTCTTGTACGTCATTTCATACCGGTACTAGAAGTTCATTCTTGCTCCAAACTTGTAAACGGGACCGTGATCTTGCGATAAGAACAACATATCCGAGTAGCGCGCGTACAAACGAGTTTTCTCGTCATTGATATTCGCCGCGTCAAGGAAAAATGTTGTCGATTCATTCATTCTGAACTGATAAGAGAAATCGAGTTGCTTTCTTTCCTCGACGTACAAAGGCTGCTCATAGTTACCGAATCCGGCAACGGTTTCGCCTCTGTAGTTAAGCGCCAATCTTGCTGTATGTCTCTCATCCTCATAAAACACTGAGAAGTTTCCGGAATCGCCCAGGCCAGGCAGGATGAACTGCTCGCCAAGAACGTCTCTGTCAATGTCGACATCTCCACCACTGATCAGCGTGTAATTGAGCTGCATACCAAACGGCGTGCCTTCGAACAGGTGCTGTAGCACTACTTCAAAACCGCTGACTCTTCCGGAGTTCATGTTGTATGGCGCGGTCACATCAAACAAGGCAAGTGGGTCGCCAGCAGTTCCGTCCAGGTAACCAGGGCCACATCTCCACCAACCGGCGTCTCCACATTCAGCAGGAACATTGGTCGGGACTGTACCAACACCTGGATCCAAAGCGGGATAACCATTGGATAGATCGAGTCCCGCTGCCATCCCAAGTGCAACCCATCCCATGTGTTGCTGATCGTTCATCCAACCTTGTGCCCACAAGGCCTGTTGAGACACACAATAGCCGCTGCCATCCGGTGGGAAACCGGTATCCGGACGCCCTGCAGCGACCCATTCCTGGACACAGGCTTGGGCGAACTCGCCAATGGCAGACTGAGTCGGGTCGGTCATGCCGTTAATTGCCTGACCGCTAACCGTACGGCTTCCAACAAAATCGTCAATCTCTTTTATAAAATAGTTAACAGCGAAATAACTCTCCTCGCCATAGTAGTTCTCGTAACTGAGATCGAAGTTAGTCGACTTCAATGGATCCAGGTCCGGGTTACCGCCCGTAGCGGTGGGTTGAAAAAAGTCCCTGCTACCGACAGTCAGTTGGGAAGTGAGATCGAACAGATCGGGCCTTGCCATTGTCTTGCTCGTTGAGACCCTCAGCACCTGGTTTTCCGTTAGCCCAAGTGACATTGCCAGACTGGGAAGGACTTCCGAACTGCTGCCATACCTGGGCGAATCAATCGGGCCGCTACCGTCGTTCACACCCTTCAGACCCTCAATCATGTCCCATCTGAGTATCGTCGGTACCGGGTAGTAACTGACTGACTGGGTATCAGCACTTTCGTACCTGGCTCCGGCGACGATGTTCAACGGCATTCCCTTGACATCAGTTTCCATATTGAACTGTAAGTGGGCTGATTCGAGCGTTTCATAGACCCGCTCGTTGGAAATGATATCTCCGGCACCATTCGCTGCATCGGGGTTGTTCGCCACAAAGGCTGCCAGCGCAGCAACCGGATCGATTGAATAGTAGTAATTAGTACCGATATCGGGGTTAAAGGAGTCCATGAAGTTCCCAAGATATGTTCTCGTAAAGAGAGAATCGTCATAGGACGTGGCGGATTGGCCCTGAGCGCTGTAAGCCGCTTCGTACCTAATTTTTTCGTAGTCGTTATTGACGCGCGAGACGCCAAATTCGATGGACGTTAGAAAATCGCCATCATGGTTTATCCATTCACCACCGAGTTGCAGCTGGTCCATCGCGTTCTCTTTGAATCCGTCCCGAAGCGTCGCACCGGTTGCCAGGTAATTCTCAGGCCCGAAGTCAGTATCGTAAGAGAATGTGTTGATACCCGAGCTACCGCCATTAATATGGGTCACCGTTCCCTTGATATCCGTAGTGAACCCGATGGTGTTGCTCAGAACCGTACTATCGTCACCGCCGTCGACAGCCGCTGACGAGGAATGCGCATCGAGGAACAAGCTGAGCGAATCGTTAACCTGCCAGTCCAGGTTAAAACCCAATGATTTGTTTTCATTTTCGGTCGAATTCCAGATCAGTTCATGATCATAGGATCGGAGACCAACCACTACATCTGTGTAGGCCCCATTTTCATTGATCGTTCCGGCAATTGTGTCCCATCCTCCGAGCCAGGAGTAGAACAAAACACCTTCTGCGTCGAAATCGACTTTGGAATAAGTGTAATCAACAGTAGCGACAAGTTCATCAGTAATAGCGAATTGAAACGTAGTCTGCGCATTAATTCTCTTGCGATTATTGTCTTTGATTTGGTAGCCAGTTGGCTCCCCGTAGAATGTCTTGCCGTCTGCACGTCGGTTATTGTTGATTATGTTCGCTGGATCGTAGAAAGGGTTGTCCATCACTCTGTTATAGCCCTCAATGGCAGCCATATCCTCAACCGTGATCCAGTTATTCTCGCGTGTGCCTTCTTCACGGTTCGATCTTTCCTGGAACGACCCAGAGACCGAGAAACCCCACCTGTCCTGATTAGTCGCAAACAATAAAGCAGCTTCAATTGGGGTGCCGCCTTCGGTGCTGGTTGTATCTTCAACCAAGCTAAGACTGTAAGACTGTTTGGTGCCGTCAATATTCAGTGGCCTGGTCGTTACCATATTGACGGTTGCGCCAATTCCGCCTGACGGCAAAGTGCTGTTGGCAGACTTATAGACTTCCACAGCCGCAATGCCCGGGGAAGCAATATCACCAAAATTGAAGGACCGGCCACCAGACCAGACGCCCGGAGCTGTCGGCATTTGACGGCCATTCAGCGTAACCAGATTGAACTCGGGGCCAAAACCACGTACGGCAATCGCTTGTCCCTCGACATTGCTTCTATCGATAGCAATACCTGGGACACGAGCTAATGACTCTGCGAGGTTGCCATCGGGAAACTTACCGAAGTCCTCTGCAGAAATTGCCTCCATAGTTAAGACATTGCTTCTTTTGATGCCGATAGCATCCCTTAAGCTAGACCTGATTCCAAAGACCGTAACTTCTTCGATAGCCGAAGCGTCTTGAGCGGTGTTACCGTCTACTGGCGCAGCATCCTGCGCCCAGCTTTGTGACATCGCACCCAGAAGGGCTAGCGCGATACTGCTGGATAACAATTTCTTCATCAAAAACATCGTATTCCACCCCTGCCTTAATAATAACCTTCTTCTGTCGACCAACCCTTTACAAAGACCGTTGTTGCAAATCAAGCCCGGGCCTGCCGTCAATTGTCCTGCAAAAAATCGGCGAGATTTTCAGCATTTTTCCGATTTATGACTTTTGTCAAAATAAAGAATGACAACGCTGTCAATATTTGTTTATACTTGCATCTGACAGCGCTGTCAACAACAGATACAATCTATATCGAATAATCGGCGCAGTTGCCCCGAGGAAGGGAATTTTGTGAAATCCATAGTGGTGGAGCCGGCGCGGACATGCGCCGCCTGGGAGGGGCGGATCTCGGGCTGTATGCCGGGCAGTTCCGTCGTGGCGCCGCCGTTAGGGCGAAGCCGGTCCGCGCTCGAGGCCTACGTGCGGGAGGCCGCCGGGCTGCCGCTGCGAGACTATATTCCGCTTTTGAAAAGAACTGTTGTTGAGCGAACCGGGTCGGTTTCCCGGCAAGAAAGATCTGTTCGTGCTGAGGTTGATGCCTGGACGCGCCCCTGGACCTGTCGTATCGGCGTTAGTCTCTTCGAATTCGCGGAGCTGCAACTTAATGAGGTCGTTGCGCGAACTGTTCCGATCGCACGCAGAATAGATGTAGATCAATATGACGAAACTTAAAGTCATATTGTGGCCGGTCATCACAGCCGTTCCGCTTGCGACAAATACGACAGCGGCAAATGCGGATTCGCCTCATTACGACGGACGGTCCGAATATCTTGCGCCCAAGGCGGCCTTCCGACTTACCGTCGACGGCAATGCCGACGAACCCGTCTGGCAACAAGCCAGATGGCAGGAGCTGACGCATCGTTGGCTCGGACCAGAGTACTCCACCGAAGATTTTCAGGGTCGTTACAAGGTCGTCTGGACCGAGAGCAAGATCTACATCCTCGGCGAATTCGTTGATGACATACTCTTCGACAGTCATCGGGATCCTTTGGTCCAATACTGGGATGATGACTGTCTCGAGATCTTTCTCGATGAGGATTATTCGGGCGGTGAACACCAGTATAACCACAATGCGTTCGCGTATCACATGTCGCTGGATAACCAGGCGATCGATCTCGGCACTGACGGACTACCACACATTTACTCGCACCACGTAGAAAGCCACTGGAAACAGAAAGGCGACAAGCTCATCTGGGAATTCGCGATCGATATCTACACCGACGACTATGTCGACGGTTCTGACAGCAATGTGCCGATCAAACTCTCGGCCGGTAAGGTGATGGGCCTGATGGTCGCTTACAGCGACAATGATGGCAGCGATCTGCGTGAGAACTTTATTGGCTCGGAATCCGTGCCCTCCGGACCTAAGGACCGCGGCTGGATCGATGCCGGCTTGTTCGGTTTGCTCGTGCTCGATGAGTAGCGCGGCGGGAACCGGGGTAGTCTTGAACTCTGCAGCTCCGGAAGACGGCGCTGTCTCCGGCGAGATTGTCGACTTTGCGGGTGAGCGTTATTACGCCATCCGCAACGTTGATAAGATGGCGCCGTTTTTTATTAGTATTGTTTCCAATGTGGACCATTGGCTGTTTGTCTCGTCCGCCGGCGGGCTTACGGCAGGCCGGGTATCCCCGGATACGGCACTGTTCCCTTACATCACAGTCGACAAGCTCCACGAAAGCGACGCCCACACCGGCTGCAAGACACTACTGCGAGTCAAAGTAAACGGGGAGCAGCATGACTGGGAACCCTTCAACCGGGAACATGACGGACGCTACGCGATCAGCCGCAACCTGTACAAGAATCTGCTGGGCAACAAGCTGTGCTTCGAAGAAATTAACCATGATTTGCAGATCGAGTTCCGCTACACCTGGGTCACCAGTGACAGCTACGGTTTTGCGAGACAGTGCGAACTGCGGAACCTGGGGAGGCAATACGTTGCTGTCGACCTAGTGGACGGCCTGCGGAATATCCTGCCAGCCGGAACGCCACGTATCGCACAGACGAACTCCAGCAATCTCGTAGACGCCTACAAGTGGACGGAGCTTGACGAACAGACGGGACTGGCTTTTTTTACACTGTATTCCGGGATAACTGATCGGGCCCAGCCATGTGAGTCTCTCAAAGCAAATACGGTCTTTTATCTTGGCCCCAACGTGCACAATGTGCTGATCTCAACGGAGCAACTCAACAATTTTGGTGGCGACGCGGCGCTGCAACAGGAACTCCACAAACGCGGCCTTCGCGGGGCTTATCTGGTTAACCTGAGCTTGGAGTTGGCGCCACGCGCGACGCAACATTGGCAGATAGTCGCAGACATTGAGCAGAGCCAGGTCGAGGTGGTCGCATTGCGCCGGAAATTGACTAATCCGGCCGAGGTTGTCGAGGAGATCACGCGCTCTATCAATCAGGGTTCCGATGAATTGGCGCGCATCATGGCCCGCGCCGACGGCTTTCAAGCTACCGCAGAGGAAAGCGTTACAGAACATCATTACGCCAACGTACTCTTCAACATCCTGCGCGGCGGGGTGTTCGATGATCAGTACAACGTGTCCTCGCGAGATTTCGCTCACACCATTGAGCACTTCAACCGTGCCGTTGCTAAGCGCAACCAGAAACTGTTTGATGGGCTGCCGGACACGCTGAAGTTCACTCAGCTGTTGTCTATCGTCAAGGAACAAAGTGACCCGCAGCTAGAGCGCCTCTGCTACGAGTACTTGCCGATCACCTTCGGCCGTCGCCACGGTGATCCCAGTCGTCCATGGAACCAGTTTGCCATCAAACTGAAAGACGAGCACGGAAAACGTTTGCTCTCTTACCAGGGCAACTGGCGTGACATCTTCCAAAACTGGGAAGCACTGGCGTTCAGCTATCCGGAATTTATCGAAAATATCGTAGCCAAATTTGTTAATGCATCTACCATGGATGGCTACAATCCTTACCGCCTTACCAAGGAAGGCATCGACTGGGAAGTGGATGAGCCGGACGATCAGTGGAGTCATATCGGCTATTGGGGCGATCACCAGATCATTTATTTGCAAAAACTTCTGGAACTATCGAACCGTTTTCATCCGACACGGCTAAGCGATCTTTTGCACGAGTCGATTTTCGCGTATGCCAATGTGCCCTACCGGATCAAGCCGTTTGAGGCGTTGCTGAAAAATCCCAAGAACACCGTGGACTACGACCATAGATTGGCCGAACAGATCGAGCAGAGAGTCGCTTGTATGGGCGCCGATGGCAAGCTCGTGCTGGATGCGAATGGCGACGTCTACCAGGTCAACCTCCTCGAGAAACTTTTGGTACCGCTGCTCTCCAAGTTGGGCAACTTCGTAATCGACGGCGGGATCTGGCTCAACACTCAACGTCCAGAATGGAATGATGCCAATAACGCCCTTGTCGGCCAAGGCTTGTCCATGGTCACGCTTTATTACTTGCGTCGCTATGTCAGTTTCCTGCAGCAATTACTCGCGGAAGAATCCAGGCCGATTCATTTTTCGAGTGAAGTGAGCCAATGGCTGGCCGAGACTGCCGCCGCGCTAAGTAATGTGCGCACATTGCTGGGTGCGAATTCGATCGATGCGGCCCAACGATACGAGTCGCTAGTGGAACTCGGTCAGGCGGCAAGCCATTATCGCCAGACCGTCTATCAGCAGAATTCGTTCTCCACCAAGGTAGCCCAGCCGTTGGAGAATATCGTGGTCATGCTTGATGATGCCCTTGCAGCGATCGACCACAGTATTGACACCAACCAGAGAGAAGACGGCCTGTATCACGCTTACAACGTGCTCGATTTGCAACACGAGGCACTGGCGATCGACACACTTTACCCGATGCTAGAAGGTCAGGTTGCGGCACTCAGTGCCGGCGCGATTGCGCCGGACAAGGTGGTGGTCGTATTGGAAGCCCTATTCGAAAGCAACCTGTACCGTCCCGATCAGCACACGTTCATGCTCTATCCCGATCGGCAATTACCGGGATTCCTGGCCAAGAACCGAATCCCTGCGACGGAGGTCGAGGCGAATCCGTTGCTACAGCGAATGCTGGCCGAGGGAGATAATCGTATCGTCGTACGCGACGCCGAGGGGACCTATCGCTTTAACGCCGAGTTCACGAACGTCGACGACCTGAATGCTCAGCTAGTTGCGCTGTCGGCTAAGTACGGCGACGAACTTGACGCGGCGCGCAAACCTTTGCAGACACTTTACGAGACGGTATTCAATCACCGCGCCTTTACCGGACGCTCGGGCGGCATGTTTGGCTTCGAAGGCCTGGGCTGCATTTACTGGCACATGGTGTCCAAGCTGCTGCTGGCAATTCAGGAAAATTTCTTTGCGGCGCTCGAGCAGGGTGCGCATGAGTCAATTTGTGAGCGCCTCGGGCAATTGTATTATTCTGTGCGCGAGGGTATCGGCTTCAACAAGTCCCCGGCCGAGTACGGCGCGTTTCCAACCGACCCGTATTCCCACACGCCCAAACACGCCGGTGCCCAGCAACCGGGCATGACAGGGCAAGTGAAGGAAGAGGTATTGTCCCGTTTCGGCGAGCTGGGGATACGGGTCAGCGCTGGTGCGGTTCGTTTCCAACCAGAATTACTGCGGGCCTGCGAGTTCGTTCGCAAGCCTGTGCAATTCCGGTATCTGGATGTCGATGGCAACTGGCAGGAGTTTACTGTGCCAGCGGCCGGGTTGGCATTTACCTGGTGCCAGGTACCCGTCGTATACGTATTGGACAACGATGTTGATCCAGAGCTGACTATTACCTGGGATGACGGCCAGATACAGAGCCAGAAGCAACTCGCGCTGTCGGCGGAAGTGAGTTCCGAGCTGTTTCTGCGCAGTGGTCGTATCCGTCGACTTGCCTTAACATTTGAAACAAACAGATTGCACAAAGTTTGACAGCGCTGTCAAAACGAGTTGTAATTCTACGTTACATTCACGGATGAGCGATGCCGCTCACAAAGCCGTAATTCAATGGCCAGTTCCACAATAAACGACGTAGCACGACTTGCCGGCGTATCGATCAAGACCGTGTCCCGCGTTGTCAATCACGAAGCTAATGTACGCGATTCAACTCGGCAAAAGGTCGAAAAAGCGATCATCACACTTCGTTACCGCCCAAATCCGTCGGCACGTAACCTCGCGAGCCTACGCGCTCACCTCATCGGTCTAATCTATGACGACCCCAGCGCCTACGAGATACCGAGTGCGGGCTACGTCATAAGTATGCAACAAGGCACGCTCCGCGCATGTAGAACTGCAAATTTCGAACTGCTCATCCATCCATGCAATTATC
>Ga0224512_10001659_pt1 | contig 21165 bp, 19 predicted proteins | sample SF_May12_sed_USG_4_FD_169103 | JGI IMG/M metagenome (GOLD analysis project Ga0224512, IMG submission 169103) | Sediment microbial communities from San Francisco Bay, California, United States - SF_May12_sed_USGS_13 | ecosystem: Environmental > Aquatic > Marine > Sediment | place: USA... | reverse complement strand
TGCACGATGTAGCCAAGCTGCTTCAGCGTGTGGGTGAGCCGCGACACCGTCGGCTTGGGCAGACCCGTGCGCCGGGCGATTTCCTGGTTTCCCAGGGGCCCACCTTCCTGAAAGGCGCGCAATACCTCGAGCCCGCGCGCCAACGCGGTGACGAACTGGCGGTCCTTGGCCCCTGCGGCGCCCGCCGCAGCCGTCCCAGCGTCGCCGCTCTTTGCGAATGATGCGGGGGTTTTGTCGCGATCGCCCGTCTTCGACGCGCGTGTCGCCATGCCGCTCCTCCCCGGAACGAATATCCGATCTAACCGCCGGTTGAGCGACTCTGGCGTCCCGGCCGGACAGCGTCAATCTTTGCGAAACCCAATTCCGCAGATCGAAATCAGACTTAATAACCAATGCCCGGATGATTGCGTGGGAACGTGCTCAGTCCGGCACCGCCACACCTTCGGCCTTGAATACTTCCGAGGCCAGCTTGAAGGCGTTCACGCCTGCCGGCACGCCGACATACACCGTGACCTGGATCAGCGTTTCGGAGATCTCGTCGACCGAACAGCCGTTGTTGATCGCGCCGCGCACATGGGCCTTGAATTCCTCCGGCCGGTTGAGCGCGGAGAGGATGCAAAGGTTGTTGAGGCTGCGTTGCTTGCGATCGAGCACCGGCTGGCTCCAGACCGCGCCCCAGCAGTACTCCGTCATGAACTCTTGAAAGCGCCGCGTGAACGCATCCATGTTTGCGGTCGCGCGATCGACATGCTCGGCGCCCAGCACCTCGCGCCTGATCTGGTGGCCGGTTTCCAGCAGGGCCTTGTCCATTGGTCTTACCTCCCGTGCAATGGATTACTATTTCGGCCGGCATCATGGCGGGCGACACCGGCGAGGGAAAGAGGCGCTGGTGTGATGGTTCCGAACGGTAACGCCTCAGGCGTGCACGAGCTCGTCGAGCGGCCAGCGCGGGCGCGGCTTGAAGTCGAGCGGATCGGTGAGCCCGAGCGCCAGCCGCTCGATGCCGGCCCAGGCGATCATCGCCGCATTGTCGGTGCAGAGGGCGGCCGGCGGCGCCACGAACCTGAAGTCGTGCTCGCCTGCCAGTGCTTCGAGCCGCGCGCGCACGGCCTGGTTCGCCGCGACCCCGCCGGCGACCACGAAGGCCGGCATGGGGACACCGCCATTCTTGACTGCCGCTCCGAAAACCTCCATCGCCGCCGCGCCGCGATCGGCGAGCACGTCGACCACCGCGGCCTGGAAACTCGCCGCGAGATCGGCCAGGTCGCTCGCGTCGAAATCCCCCGCCGGCAGGCCCTCGGCGGCCTGGCGCACCGCGGTCTTGAGCCCGGAAAAGGAAAAATCGCAACCCGGCCGCCCGGCCATCGGCCGCGGCAGGGAAAAGCGTGCCGGATCGCCGTCGGCGGCTGCCCGTTCCAGGGCCGGGCCGCCCGGATATCCCAGCCCCAACATCTTCGCCACCTTGTCGAAGGATTCGCCCACTGCGTCATCAAGGGTGCTGCCAAGTCGCCGGTAGCGGCCGACACCCTCCACGGCCAGCAGCTGGCAATGCCCGCCCGAGACCAGCAGCAGCAGATATGGAAACGCAACCTCGGCGTCGACCAGCCGCACCGACAGCGCATGCCCTTCCAGGTGGTTCACCGCCAGGAACGGCAGATTGTGAACCGCCGCGATCGCCTTGGCGGTGGTCACGCCGACCATGACCCCGCCGATCAGCCCCGGCCCGCCGGTCGCGGCGATGGCGTCGAGGTCGGCGAAATCGACCCCGGCCGCTGTCGTCGCCGCACCGATCAACCCATCGAGATGGCTGAGATGCGCGCGCGCCGCGATCTCCGGCACCACGCCGCCAAAGGGCGCGTGCTCGTCAAGCTGGGTCAGCAGCCGCTCGGCCAGGATCACGCGATCACTGCGCACCACGGCGGCGGCGGTCTCATCGCAACTCGTCTCGATGCCGAGCACCGTGCGCGGTTTCGCCAAACTTCAGTCCTCTTCCCTTCCCGCGGGGCCGGACGCGTCGCGCTCGGTGCGTTTCGATTTCGCGCGGTCGTACGCCTTGCGGCTCTTGGCACGCTTCTCGCCCAGCATCCGGCGCAACCGCCAGAACGGGTCGCGCGGCTTGGTCAGCTTACGCTTGTGTTTCTTGGCCCGACGCGTTGCCATCACCGCCTTCCCCTAATCCCTTTCCAATCGGCCGGCAAGCCGCTAAGAGCAGGCCCTATGTCCAAAACCCCACCGGCCCGGCTGACGATCGGCACGCGCGGCAGCGATCTTGCGCTGGCCCAAGCCAATCTGGTGGCGGACCGCCTGCGCGCCGCACATCCCGATCTCGCCGCGCCCGATGCGATCGCGATCACGGTAATCAAGACGACCGGCGACCGGGTGCAGGACCGACCACTGGCCGAGATTGGCGGCAAGGGGCTGTTCACCAAGGAGATCGAGGAGGCGCTGCTCGACGACCGCATCGATCTCGCGGTGCACTCGATGAAGGACCTCGAAACGCGCTTGCCCGAGGGCCTTGCCATCGCCGCCACGCTGGAGCGCGAAGACCCGCGCGATGTCCTCCTGGCGAAAACGGCGACGAGCATTACCGAATTGCCCGAGGGCGCCGTTGTCGGCACCGCCTCGCTGCGCCGTGGCGCGCAGATCCTCGCCGCCCGGCCCGACCTCGAGGTGGTGCCGTTTCGCGGCAATGTGAACACCCGCATCGCCAAGCTCGACGCCGGCGAGGTCGATGCGACGATCCTGGCGCTGGCCGGTCTGCGCCGTCTAGGCATGAGCGAATACGAAAGCCGCGCGATCCCGGTGACCGAGATGCTGCCCGCCGTGGCGCAGGGCGCGATCGGCCTGGAGTGCCGCGCGGATGACGAGACGACCCGCACCTGCCTTGCCGCACTCGACCATTTGCGGACCTCCCGCGCCGTCGCGGCGGAACGCGCCTTGCTGGCGGCGCTCGACGGCTCGTGCCGCACGCCGATCGCCGCGCTCGCCACGGTCACCGGCGAGGCGCTTTCGCTGGAAGCGCTGATCGCGATGACCGATGGCAGCACGCTGCATCGCGATCGCCGGGCCGGACAGTCGCAGGACGCCGAGGCGATCGGCACGGCAGCGGGCGAGGCGCTGCGCGCGGCGGGCGGCCCCGGCTTTTTCGATACCGACCATTGAGGCGGCGGACGATGCGCCTCCTGGTCACCAGGCCGCGCGAGGACGCCGATGCGCTCGCAGAAGCGCTGCGCCAGATCGGCGCCGCGGCGGTGCTCGCCCCGGTGATGACGATCGAGCCCGAAGCCGGCGTCAACGTTGATCTCGCCGGCGTCCAAGCGCTTCTCTTTACCAGCGCGAACGGCGTCCGTGCCTTCGCCAGCCAATCGCCGATACGCGATCTGCCCGTGCTTGCCGTTGGCGACGCGACCGCGCGGGCGGCCGCGCAGGCCGGCTTCGCCGACATCGAGAGCGCCGGCGGTGATACCGATGACCTTGCGGCCCTGGCGGCCGAGCGCCTCGACGCCAAGGCCGGCGCGCTCTTGCAAGCGGCCGGGCGCAACGTCGCCGGCCCGCTCAAGCAGGATCTCGAGGCGCGAGGGTTCGAGGTCCGCCGCCAGACCTTCTATCGCGCGCAGTTTGTCCGTACGTTGCCCGAAAACGCGCGCCGCGCGATCGCCGATCACGAATTGGACGGCGTCTTGTTTTTTTCCCCCCGGACCGCGCAATCCTTTGTTACTCTGGCAGCCGAGGCGGGGTTGTCAGACGCCCTTGGAAACCTGTACGCATACTGCTTGAGCGCGGCGGTCGCCGAGGTTGCGCGAGGCGTACGATGGAAAGGCGTACGCATCGCGGCGGAGCCGACCCAGTCAGCGCTGCTGGAACGGATTGCAGCCGACATGAGTGCCGAACCCCGATAGTCCACCGTCGCGAATCCAACCGGGTACATCCGACCGCGTACACCTAATTACGCAGAGATCGAACCCGGCGCCGGGAACGCGTCTTGAGGTGACAGCAGAATGAACCAGGCCGAACGCATCATTGCCCGCTTTGGCGGCATCCGACCGATGGCCGCAAAGCTGGGTGTCGCGGTGACCACCGTCCAGGGGTGGAAGGAACGCGGCACGATCCCGCTGCCGCGCCACGCTCAGATCCTCGCCGCCGCCGAGGCCGAAAACATCACCGTCGATGCCGCCGACCTCGCCGCTGCAAGCGAAAGCGGCCATCGCAGCCCCCGCCGCACCATGGCGCCCGGCTTCCAGACCGTCGACGCCGAACCCATAGATGCCGAACGCAACGACGCCGAACCGATCGAGATCAAGGCCGATGATGACAAGGCAGCGGATGCCCGTCCCGCCGACACGGCACAGGCTGCCGATACCGGTGACGGTGCCAAGGACGAAAATATCGAAGAGGTCGAAGAGGTCGAAGCCGAAGTGAGCGCGCCGTCCGGCCAGGCGACACCGACGTACAACGTGCGCACCCGGGGCTCCGGCTCAAGCCTGCGGTCGATGCTCATCGGCGTGCTGACGGGGCTCATCCTTGCCGCCATCATCGGCGGCGTCGGCTGGTATCTCGGCGGCGCGCGCGGCGGCACCGATGCAGCGGGACTCGCCGGCCGCATCGCCGCCGCCGAACGCACCGCCGAGGCCGCCCGCCTCAAGGCGGCCGCCGCCGAAGAAGCGGCAAAGACCGCTGGTGAAAAACTCGCCGCGCTCCAAGGGCCGGCCGAGACCCAAGCCGCCCGCCTCAAGGCCGCCGAGGCCCAGGCCGCCGAAGCCGCCAAGAGTGCGGCGGCGCTCAAAGCAGATCTCGCCGCGCTGCAGGCGCGTGTCAGCGCCACGGCGCCGGCCGAACGCCTGCAGGCGATCGGCCAGGAGATTGCGGCCCTGCGCGCCCGCATCGAGACGCTCGCAAAAACGACAGGCGACGGCACGGGCGGTGGCGCGTCAAGCGCCGCGATTGCCGAGAACGCTGGCAAGATCGCGGCGAACGCCGAAGCCCTCGCCGCCGGAAAGACGCGCAGCGAAGCGCTTCAAAAAACCCTCAAGGCCGAGATTACGCGCCTCGAGACCCTCGCCCAGGGGCTTGGCGCGCGCCTCGCCGCCCTGGAGCGTCAAGTCACCTCCGGCGCCGCCGGTGCAGCGGGACGCGGCCGCGAGGCCTCGCTGGTCGCGGCGATCGGCCAGCTGCGGGAGGCCGTGCGCGCCGGCCGCGCCTATGTTGACGAGCTTGAAGCGGTGCAAGCACTAGCCAAGAGCGCGCCCGTCCGTGCCATGGCGTTACTCCAGGGCACGGCCGCGAGCGGTGTTCCCCAGGCACGGACGCTGCGCGCCAACTTCCCCGCCACGGCCGTCGCCATCCTGCGCGCCGCGCGCATGCCCCAAAAGGGCAACTGGGTCGACCGGGCGATCGCCCGCGCCCGTTCGGTCGTGGTGGTCCGGCGCACCGGTCCGGGGGTCAAAGGGAAAAGCGCCGAAGCGCTGGTCGCCCGCGCCGAAGTGCAGCTTGGCGCCGGCGATCTCGCCGGTTCGGTAACAACCTTGGGCGCGCTCGAAGGGGCGGCAGCCGAGGCCGCGCGGCCATGGCTCACCGCTGCGCGATCGCACCTCACCGCGCTCGGCGCCGTCGCGACATTGCACCGTGCCGCGCTGGCCCGCATCGGCGCCGCCAAACCGCCGACGGAAAGCGGCGGCGATGCCGGCAAGACCAAACCCGAAACGCCCGCCGCCGGCGCCGCCAAGCCCGGGACAACCAAGCCGGCGACACCCAATTCCGGGGCCGCCGGCGAATGATCGTCCGCGCCCTTGTCATATTCGCGCTGCTGGCCGCCATAAGCGCGCTCGCCGCCTGGCTCACCGACAATCCCGGTCAGGTTTCGGTCGTCTGGCAGGGCTACCGCATCGACACCTCGGTCGGCATCATCCTCAGCGCCGTGGCGCTGCTCGCGATCGTGCTGGCGGTGCTCTACCGGATCTGGCGCGCGATCTTTTCAACGGTACGCGTCGCCAAGCGGGTGCGCGGCCAGCGCCGTATGCGCGATGGATATCTGGCGCTCTCGCGAGGCCTGGTCGCGGTCGCCGCGGGCGATGCGGACGAGGCCAAGCGCCAGGCGCGACGCGCCGACAATCTGCTCGAAGAACCCGCGCTCACCCATCTGCTCGCCGCCCAGGCCGCCCAGCTTGACCACGATGAGGCCGGCGCACGGCGGTACTATGCCGACCTCATCGAGCGCCGCGAGACCGAGTTCCTCGGCGTGCGCGGCCTCCTCACCCTTGCCGAGAGCGACGGCGACAAACGCCGCGCGCTGGAGCTCGCCCGCCGCGCCGAGACCCTTCGCCCCGAGATCCCCTGGGTTTCGGAAAAGCTCTTCGCGCTCGAGGTCGAGGCCGGCAACTGGGCGGCGGCCGAGCGCACGGTCAAGCAGGCGGTCCGGCGCAAGGTGCTAGACACCGAGATCGGCAAGCGCCGCCGCGCCGCCGTGCTGATGGAGCAATCGCGCCTCGCCGAGGCCGACGACGACCACGAAAGCGCCTTGCTGCTGGCGCGCAAGGCGCTGGCCGATGCCCCGGAGATGACCGCGGCGGCGATCCGCTTCGCCGGCCTGCTGCAAGCCGGCGGCGAGGACCGGCGCGCGCGCAAGGTGATCGAGGACGCCTATGCCAGCACGCCGCATCCCAAGCTCGCCCGGATCTACACCGAGGTCACACCGTCGGCCGATCCGATCAAGCGCCTGAAGACACTGGAAAAGCTGGAGAAGCTCGCACCCGATCACGCCACGACCCACATCGTCATGGCCGCGGCATCGCTCGAAGCGCGGCTGTGGGGCGAGGCGCGCCGGCATCTGAAAGCCGCCTCCGCCGACGGGCTGACCGCCGGGATCTGCCGGCTGATGGCCGCGGTCGAGGAAGCCGAGCACGGCGCCACCGACACGGCGCGCGCCTGGTACAACCGCGCCGGCGAGGCCGAGCCCGATGCCGGCTGGGTCTGCGGCCATTGCGGCGCCGTCGCCGACGACTGGAGCGCCATCTGCGCCAATTGCGGCATCTTCGACCGGCTCGCCTGGGGCACGCCGCCGCGGGTCAGCGCGTTGCCCGCGCGCGAGGCGAAGGCGATCGCCGAGCAGGCCATCGCCGCGATCGATCGCGAGCCGCCCAAGCCCGCCACGCCGCCCGCGGGCGAGACGTCGGCAACGAGCGTGCTCGCCCCGCCGCCCCAGGCCGGCGATCCCGCCGCAACCGATGCCGACAAAACCTGAATTCGATCCGAAGCGCGACTTCCCCTCGCCCGCTTGCGGGAGAGGGTTGATCACTATCTTCGGACACCGCCCCGCAACTTCCGCTCGCCCGAGGCCGCCCGATCATGGTAAACGGCTTCTTAACCGCTCGCCTGTCAGGCTAGCCTGCAGGAGCGTGACGGCTCAGGGGTTGGCATGGCTTGCGGTCGCCAACGGCCCGCCCCATATGCCTCGCGGCGCCGATGTAGCTCAGTTGGTAGAGCAACGCATTCGTAATGCGTAGGTCGTCAGTTCGAGTCTGACCATCGGCACCATTTTCCCGCCGCGCCCCGCAGCCCCGAATTCCTTAACACTCCGTTATCCCTTTCCTCCTAGGCTCGTCGGGGCAGCAGTTCCGGTGCGGCACCGGCACGCCCATCACCGGAACGCCGGAATTCCACAGCTCGCGAGGGGCCCTGCGCGCGCATGAAGCAAGGCAAGATCATCGGCTATGAGTTGGAAAACCGCCGCGAACACCGGCGGGTGATGATGCCGCCGATCCAGATCGAGATCGAGGGCGTCGAATACACCACGGTCGACTGGTCGCTGGGCGGCTTCATGCTGACGCCCTATACCGGCGTTTTGACAGCCGGCGCCTCGGTGCCGGTCACCATCATCGCCACCACCGGCGACGACATGCACCGCCATTTCGCGATTGCCGAGATCGTGCGCGTGGAGCAGCGGCACAAGCGCCTCGCCGGCCATTTCGACCGGCTCGACCCGCGCACCGTCGACAGCCTGGAGCGCGTCATCCTCGAACGGTTGCACCGGCTAAAACAAAAATAGGCACGGTCGCACACCCAGCGAGCTTACGGCGCAGCGCCGCCGGAAATTTCACCCAATCGCGCCTTGAAGGCGCGTGCCGCCATGGCAAATCCGCCGTCGGCCCCGTCGATGAAATGCACATGCTCGCTTTGGGCCAGGCTGAACACCAGGCAGGTCATGAGCGCGCGGTCGGCGAGCTGCATGCCATAGACGAGCCGCCCGGCGCGGTACTCGGCCTCCAGATAGGCTTCGATCCGCGCGGCCTGATCGGCGTGCACATCGAGCACCGCCCGGAACAATCCGTCGTATTTGCGGAAGTCGGTGTTGGCGCGCAGCTCCTCGCGATAGATCGGCGCGTCATAGTCGCCGGCCTTGAGATTAAAGCGCTCGCAGACAGACTGGATGAGCGAGGAGATGAGCACCGCGCGAAGGCGCTTCCAGTATTTCCGATCGCCCATGCTCGCGCGCGCCTCGAGCCGGAGCCCCCTGGGCGGCCAGCGAAAGCGCATCGAGTGCTTGCTCGCCGGGGCGAAGTCCGTCAGCGGATCGCCAAGGATATCGCCGATGGCGGCCAGCAGCTCGCCGAGCAGCTTGCCTTCGGCATCGGCATCGGGCGCCCGGCCGCGCACCATCAGCGTCATCATCCGCCCGTTCTTCGGCGTCAGCGGCTCCCAGCGGCAGGACAGACCCTCAAGATCGGGCGCGCCGGGATCGCCGCTCCCTTCCGGCAGATAGGGTCCCTCCGGCGCGCCGCGCTTCAACAGCGCGTCGGCCTGCTCGATGCCGCCGCCGGCGAACATGGCGAGGTGGTTTCCCGGGCTGAGCTCGAACTTGCGGACCCGCACGTCATGTCCTTCCGCGCGCAGATCGGCGACCGGGATGGCGCCGACGCGCAAGGTCAGACCGAACAGATCCCCCGACGCGGCTTGCAGGCGCAACAGCGCATCACCGGCCGCCTGCCGCATTGCGCCCGGCACGACCAGCGTGCCGCCATCGCCGCCGAAGACGAAGGGGATCTCGGTTTCGCCCCTGGTGTTCAGCACGGCGGTGATCGAGGCGGCGCCGACCATGTTGACGGCCTTGTAGTTGCCCTCCTCGATGGCGCGCGTCGAGCCCTCGACATCGGCGATCATCACGATCCAGTCGTCCGGAACCGGCGCGTAAGCGTCGAATGCCGTGAAATCGTCGAACCGGCTGAACGGCGGCAGCTCGTGGTAGAAGCGGTCGTTCCGGGCCTGGCTGGCGGTGTTCACGGGGGATCTGCGTCCGGGCCGGGTGCGCTATTCGCCGGGCTTCGGCGCGGCTTTGGCCGCCGGCGCCGGCGCCAGCCTGGCCCCGAGCGTTACCGTGCGCGGACAGCCGACGTCGAGATCGCGGATCCCCGGCCGGGTCAGCCGGCAACGCCGGCGGGGCAGGATCTCGATCCCGGTGCGGCCAAACTCGTAGAGCTCGAACCCGCACGTCGTCGGGGCCGCATCGTCGAGACGGCAGCGCAGCGGCGCGATGCGGATCCACGGGCAGCGCGTGCGCTTGGCGCAGCGATAGGTCGCGCGCGTTGCGCCAACCATGGCAAGCTGCATCCGCTGCGGCGGCAACCTGCGTTTACGCCCGGTACGCTTGATGCGAATGACGTAGGGTTTGGCGGCCGCGAGCACGCCATCGGCGAAGACCACCTCGCTCGCCTGTGCTGGGAACTTCTCGGGCCCCAATTTGATCCATCCCGGCGTCTTCTCACTGAGCGTGGTGATAATGCCGTAGCCGGCGAACAGCACGATGACGATGAGGATCGAGCGCCGCAGCCGTCGCTGCGTGCCGGTCTCGTCCTCGGGCGTCAGTCTCGGTCCGGGTGGCGGTTCGGCCATGGCTGACATATAGGTCGGGTTCGCAAGTAGGTCCGGTTCGCAAGATCAAGATCGTCTCAGATCGTTGCGATCTGAGACGGGAATCTTGATCTGACTCATATGTTCAGAGCACGATTTACGCGTCACATTCGCCCAGTGTGACGCGATCGTGCTCGAGGGCAAAGCAAAACCGCGCCCCCGTTGCCGGGAGCGCGGTTCGCGTAACAACCAAAAGCCGATGGGAACTAGGCGCGGCGCACGAGGCACTGCGGATTGTTGCGGCCGCCGACATAGCGGAAGCTCACCGTGCGCCAGCTGATCATGCAGGCCTGGGCCATGTTGATCCGATAGTGGCGCAGCTGATAGTTGAAGCGACGGGTGCAGATGTACTCGCCCGTGGCGCGGAAACGGTTGACGAAGCTGCCCGGATGCATGCGCGCGCAATAGGCGCGCAGGTTGGGCGCGCGCATCACGAAGCCGCTGGGACGCACCGTCGTGCGCGGCATCGGCCGCACGATGCGGCGCTCGTTGCACAGCACATAGCCTCGGCCGAAATTGCGATAGCTCGGCGTGCCGGTGGTGAGCTGGCAGGCACGGGCCAGGTTCACCCGGTAATGGCGCAACTGGTAGCGCGAACGCTGGGTGCAGATGTACTCGCCCGTCGTACGCAACCGGTTGGCGAAGCTGCCCGGATGCATCCGGGCACAATAGGCACCGTAATTTGGCTGACGCGGCGCGGCCTCAGCGGTGGCCGAGAACGGCAGCGACGAGGCGGCGAAAAGGCCGGCGGCAACGGCGGCGACGCCGACGATGGTGCCGGAGAAAGCGGTCTTCTGGAGAGCGGATTGAGCGGTCATGGCAAGATCTCCTATCTGTCACGGGCGCGCCCTGCATGGGCGCCGATCTGCCTGTGACGATAGGGAATGATCGAGCCGCGCGCTGTGACGGGTGTCACAGGGCGGCTATTTTTGGCATGACAACAATCATATGGTTGACGCGGCATTAACCATGGCGCGGCGTATCCCCGCAAAGCCAAGGACACCCAGCAGACCTCACACCCTTGCCGTCATTCCCGCGAAAGCGGGAATGACGAAAGAACGGTGGGTCGAGCTAAGGCTGCGCCGCCCAACATGACGCCACCGCCGATCGCTCAGTCCTCCTACTTGCTGGGCGCGGCCTGCTTCGCCTCGGTTTTACCGGTCGCGCCTTTTTCGGCGCCCGCCTTGCCGTAGTTGGAGAGATCGAACGCCGCGCCTTTTTTCGCCCCCTCGCGCGCCGGGGTCGGCGTGTAATGCGCTGGCGCCGGCCCACCGGCGGCCTTGCGGACGCGCGCTTCGGCAGGGGTCTCGATCAGGGCAACCGCCGCCGTCGCCGCCTTGCGGTCGACCGGCTGCGCCTCCAGATCGTTGGGCACCGGCATCATGTTGGCGTGGTAGATCGCCATCTTCTGCTTGGCCGGATCGACTTTGCGGCTGGGATCGATGTCGCGCTGGTTGACGCCGTTCACGGGCTCGACGCAGACCCCGTCGACGATCTCGAGATCGAGCCACCACTTCTTGATCGGCTTGCGCTTGCCATTGCCGATCACATCGTCGAGCTTGACCGCGATCGGCACCAGAAGCGGCTTCAGCCAGCGCGCATTGATGCCGCACCAGCTGGCGATACGCTCCAGGATCGGACCATCAGCGTCGACCACCTTGTTGAGCGGACACGTTTTCATGCAGCGTCCACAGGCCGAGCCCTTGGAGTTGGTGAGCCGATAGCGCGCGCAGCGCTCGACGTCTGGCTTCCAGGTCTCGTAGCCGTTGAACATGATCTTGTCGCCGAAGGGAATCGCATCGCACGGACACTCACGCGCGCATTTCCAGCAGTTGTTGCAGAAGTACTGAAGTCCGAAATCGATCGGCTTGTCGGTTTCAAGCGGCATGTCGGTTGTCATGACAACGGTCTTGATGCGCGGGCCGATGAAGGGGTTGAGCACGAGCTCGCCGATCCGGCTCATCTCCCCCAGTCCCGCCTGCAGCATCAGCGGCAGTTGCAGCACGTCGCTGTCGACATTGGTCTGCGCGCGGGCGGGAAAGCCGAGCTGGCGCACCACGTCGCCCATCACGCCGGCGATCTCGCCGCCGCGCAGATAGGCGCGCATCGACTGGGCGCCGGAAATCCAGTCGTCGCCCGAGGCGCCCTCCATCGTGTCGAACTCCTGGTCGATCAGCATCACCACGGCATACTTGTGGTAGGGCTCGATCGGCTCGCCGTTGCCGTTATGCGAATACCAGGCATAGCGCGGGATCTCGCAGATGCCGGTGATCTGCGCGCCCAGATGGTAGCTGAGCGATTTGAGCGCGCGGGCGTTCGCCGCCGGATCGGAGTACCGGGCCGTATCGGCCGACGCATCGGGCTCGCCGCCCTGCAGCGGCACCATCGCGCGCATGGGCGCCATCATGCCGCTGGTATGCGGCTGCTTGAACGAGAAGCGGTTGCGCTCGGCCTGCGTCCTTGCGCCCAGATCACCGCGCAGCGCCCGGTCGAAAAATGCCGCGCGCTTGGGCACCCGCGGCACCTCGTCTTCCAGGATCAGCGTGGTGGGCTGGTCGACCCGCTTCACCGTCTCCATGGCGTAGTCGGACAGATGCGTCGCGCGTTTTGCGCGGCGGTTGCGCTCGCGCCCCGAGGTCGCCCCGTTGATGCCCAGCCAGTAGCGCAAGCCCGGACGCTTCAGCGCTTGGCTTGCCAGCGGCCGGTCGGGCTCGAGCGTGTAGGCTGTGGTGATGGCGGCGAGCGCGAAGCCGCCCGCAATGAACGGGTTGCGGAGATCGTTGCCGTCGCGCACGGCGAGCCCGGCCAGCACCGCCAGGCGCTCGGTATCGACCGTGCTCGCCCCGGCGATGTGCGCGCGGGCCGGAAACCCAAGGCGGCGGATATGGCGGGCCAGGCAGACCGCGATCTCGCCGGCGCGCATTTCCGCCGTCGCCGCTCCGTCGGCTCCGATCCAATCACGCGCCGGGTTGCCCGCTTCGGGAATACGGCCATGAGCGACCAGGACGACCACGGCATATTCGTGCGCGGGATCGGGTTGCTGCGCGCCCTCAAGCCAGGCCGTTTCGGGGACCGCACAGATCCCGACCTGGTCGGCATTCATGAAGTAGCCGTAGCCCTTGAGATCGATAACGCGGCGCGTCAGGTCGTCCGGAACCGGCGCTTGCCCGGGCGCGAGGTCGCCTTCGACCATCGGATGAAAGAGCTCGAGATATTGGCGCGCCGCCTTGCCGAGCGGGCTTTGCGGCGCCGGCGGGGCAGCTTCGGGCGGACGCGCGGGACGCGCCGCCTCGACCCCGGCCACCGCATCGTCGCGCGGCAGCACCTCCAGCGGATAGCGGCCAAGATGATAGGCCCGTTGCTCGGCCGGCGCGGTCAGCAGCATCGCATCCTCCCCACCATACGCGCCCAAGCCCATGCCCGCAGCGTGGTATGGCCCTCATCCTCGGCGAATAATATCACATGATATCGTCAATCGACGGCCATTCGGCAGCAACCCCACGCACCATCTGCGCGATGCCGGCCGACCGTCAAGGTCCGCCGGCCATGGCCCGATGGCTTGGCCCTAGGGCTTTTTTGCGCCGCCGGTCTTGGATTTGGGATTGGTCGCGCGCGGGCCGAGCTTTTTGGCGCCCGGCTCGTTCTTGCCGTGGACTTTCACCACCGCGCGCATTTTGGCCACGCCGGCCGTGAAGCCGCGCAGATCGAACGCCGCCTGCTGGACGTCGCCGATCGCCGGCAAGAACTTGATGCGCAGCTTGTTGCCCTTCTTCATCGCCTCGATGATCTTGAGGCTCTCCTCCGGTGCGATCGGAGCCAACGCGCGGTCACCCGGCGCATCGATGCCGAAGCCGAATCCCTTGTCGACACGCGCGATGATGCGGCTTTCCTTGGTCCAGCCCGTCGGGGAGACAAAGGTGACAACCTCGCCTTGCGTCGTCCCATGCACCAGCAGGATGACGCGCGGCGGGCCGGTGAACTTGGCCGCACGCAATTGCTTCATCTCCTTGGCCGGCAATCGGTAGACCTGCACCTGGCCGAGATTGCAGAACACGCGCTTTTGGGGATTGTTGAAGCATTGCAGCACCCAGGCCCCGTGCCGGCCGGCGTAGAGGCGCTTGGGCTCGGCCTTGGCGGCCGCCTTGCTCGACTGCGCGCTGGCAGTTCCGGACGCGGCCAGGAACCCGGCAGCAAAGAGCGCAGCCACCGCCGCAGCAGCAAACCGCCTGCCAAAGCCCCCGTGCTCGGCTGACCTGGGGTTGGCTGGCTTGAGTATCGCCGCAGCCACGGAACGTTCCGCGAAATTGTCTGTTGTCGTCGTCGATCTGCGCATCGTGTCGTTCCTGCCTGGGACGGTCTTGCCTGGGAGGGTCCTGCCTGGGACCGCCGGGGTCGACCGCATGAACGAAGGGCCTGCTCCTAACATCTTCATGGGCGCCCTTCAACCGACGGACGCGTGAGCCGTGGGAGGGCGACCTCTACATTAACGCACTCTCCATTACCCGGGCCGGCGAGCCCTGTTACGATCCTGCGCTTGCACAGCAATACGCAGCCGGGAGGCAAAGCATGGCCGCTGCTGACACAATTGCCGACTATGTCTGCGGCAAGGGCGCGATCCTCGGCGAGTGCCCGATCTGGGACGATGCGGCGCAGGCGCTTTACTGGATCGACTGCCGCGCCCCGGCGCTGCACCGCCTCGACCCGGAAACCGCCGCGGTACGCTCGCTGCCGCTCGCCGAAACCATCGGCTCCTTTGCGCTGCGCCGCCACGCGGACAAGGAGGGCGGGGCGGTCGCGGCACTGGCATCGGGATTTCATGTCCTCGACCTCGACAGCGGCGCAACCACGCTCATCGGTAACCCGGAGCCCGATCAACCGGACAACCGCTTCAACGACGGCCGCGTCGATCGCGCCGGTAGTTTCTGGGCCGGCACCATGAACCGCCGGCATGTGGGACCCACCGGCACGGTCTACCGGCTCGATCCCGACCGTACGATCACACCGCAATTTGGCGAAATCACGGTGACCAACGGGATCGCTTTCGCGCCCGACGGGCGCCGCCTCTACTTCGCCGATTCGCCGACCCGGACAATCCTTGCCTTCGACCTCGATCCCGAGACGGGCGCGCTCTCAAACCGCCGCGTCTTCGTGCCCGCCGATGCCGCGCCGGGCTGGCCGAAAGCCGCTACGCCGGATAGGGCGATTCGACCAAAAACACACAATGTCACGGCATTTAAAGGGCTAAATCGACAAAAATCGCCCGAATTTCGCATGTTGGTCATCATACGTTTTTGCTGTTTGCCGGCAACGCATTAACCATAATCGGAGCATTACGGACCGGCGCCGGCGAAACAATATGTCGCCGCCCACAATCAATGTCTAATCAAATACCGCCACATCATCGTTGACCCGAACATCGGGCCAGGGGTGCAACCGGCCTAAACCACGGCCAATTCACGCACCGGCTCACCGGCGGCGAAGCGGCCATAGCCGAAGCGGCTGAGATCGAGCGTGCGGTACCCGCCGTGGATGATCAGCTCGGCGGTGGCGCGACCGGTCGCCGGCGACTGCTGCAACCCGTGGCCGGAAAACCCGTTGGCGAAGAAAAAGTTCCCGACCTCCGGATGCGGCCCCAGCACCGCGTTCTGGTCGACCGTGTTGTAGTCGTAGTGACCGGCCCAGGCGCCGGCCATCTTCACCGCCTCGAAGGCCTTCACGCGCGCGGCAAGGCGCGGCCAGACCCTTTCGTCGAACCAGGTGTAATCGACCTCGAGGTCGAAGCAGTCGGGGTCCTCGCCCGCCTCCGGCGAAACGCCGCCGATGAATTTGCCGCTCTCGGGCCGGAAGTAGACGCCGTCCGGATCGATCACCAGCGGGCAGCCGGGCAGCTCCTCGCGGCAATCGAAGACGAAGACGAAGCGCTTCTTTGCCGTCACCGGCAGCTCGATGCCGGCGAGCGCGGCGACGCGGCCCGCCCGCGGCCCGGCGGCGTTGACCACGGACCCGCAGGCGATGCGTCCGCCCGAGGCAAGGGCGAGCGCCGTTACCCGGCCGCCCGCGCGCTCGATCCCGGTCACCTCATCGCGCAGGAACGCCGCGCCCAGCGATCGGGCCTTGCGCCGGAAGGCGTGCAGCAGCGAGGCCGGGTCGAACCAGCCTTCGCCCGACAGTCCGAGCGAACCCACCGCCACGCCCGCGGTCGACAGCCAGGGATAGCGCGCGGCGATTTCGGCCGGCGCCAGCAGCACGTTGTCGGCCCCGTGCGCTTTCTGGATCGCGTGGCTTTGCTCCAGCGCCGCCTTGGTCGCTTCGCTCGCCAGGAAAAGGTAGCCGCGCTCGACGAAGCCGATATCGGGCGCCTCGCCGTCAACCGCCAGCGTCTCGCCGATGCCGTCCAGAAAGGCGCGGCCAAAGAGCGACATCGCGATGTTCTCCGGGGTGGAGAACTGCTGGCGGATCGAGCCGGCCGAGCGCGTCGTCGAGCACTCCTCATAGCTCGGATCGCGCTCGATCACCGCGATGGTGCCATCGAAACCGGGATCGGCCGCCAGGAAGTAGGTGACCGAGCAGCCGACGACCCCGCCGCCGATGATCGCAACGTCGTAGCTCTCGCGCGTATCCGCGCTCATGCCCGGCCCGCCTGCTCCAACACCGAACTCGTCGGGCAAGCCTAGCCGGGCGGAGCCGTCATGTCATTGCAGGTGGGTCATCGCGCGGGCCGCGCCTACTCCGCCGCGACCGAGATCGTCGCCTCCTCGTAGGCGCCGGTGCCTTTCATGCCGTCGGGGAAGATATCGCGCTCGGCGATCCAGTCCTGGCTCTCCTGAAACACTTCCCGCGTATACGGCTCGAAGACGATGCGCTCGCCGGGGCCCATGCGCCGCGTGTCGACCATGCCGTGAAAGCGCTCGGGCAATTCCTTCAGATAGAAATGCGTGTAGAGCTCGGGGCGCAGGTCGATATCGCTCTGGGCGCGTTTGAGCGCCCGATAATATTTGCGTACGTCCTCCATGTCGGGCTCGCCGGTGATCATGCCCGCCATCATGAAGGTGGTGTCGCAGACCTTGCGGAAGCCGAGCTGCTCGCAGACGTAGTAGGGCCCGCTGAACAGCGACACTGCGGGGATCTTGCGGTCGACCGCGAGGTCGAGCCGGTTGAAGAGCAGCCCGTCGCTGAAGCTCAAGGCGATCTCCTCGGGCTTCAGCCATTGCTCCAGCGCCTGGATGGTCGAGTAATGGCTGCCCGACTGGTAGCCGACCGAGATCGGCACGCCGGCCAGGTCCTCGGGTTTCTCGACCTTCGATTCCGGCGGCACGAAGATCGCCGAGGGCGAGACCGAATAGGCGTCGCGGTACATCCGGCCGTGGCCCGCGGCGGCCGCCGCATTGACCGTCCAGTGGCAGGCCGACGACACGTCGCATTTCCGCCCGGCCTCATAGGTCTGGTAGGCGCCGACCTTGTCGCCGAGATCGTGGACCTTGCCCTCCTTGGAGGTCAGCAGATCGGTGAACACATAATCGAGCCCCTCCTCGGCGAAGTAGCCCTTTTCCTCGGCGACCCATTCATGCAGCCGCATATGCGGCGCGATCACGAATTTTGATTTACCCATCGTCGTCCTCCCATAAGTGTCCGGGCTCCCGTGCCCGGGCTTGGCTTCGTCGTGTTCCGGTCACCGCTGCCCAGCCCGGCCAGCAGTAAACCGGTCAGCAGCAAATCGGCGCGTCGGTATCCGCCGCCTCTCCCGCTTCGGCCACGCGCCGGGCGCGGATCTGGCGCAGATGCCGGCTCATCAGCTCGCGCGCGCCGGTCGCATCGCGGGCGCGCAGCAAAACGTAGATCTCGCGGTGCAATGAAAGAATGTGCTCGGCCACCTCGGCCGTCAGCGTGCGGTTGCGCGCCGGCCAGGCGACGTGCTGCAGCGAGATCAGCTGCACGCTCAGAACCTTGTTGTGCGCGGCCTCGGCGACGGCGAGGTGGAAGGCCTGGCTGGAACGCGTATAGGCGTCGACATCGCCGCCGAGCTTGGCCTGCGCATCGTCCAGCAGCGCCTCGAGGCGCGCATAGTCGGCCTCGGTCGCGTGGATGGCGGCGAGCTCGGCGGTCATCGTCTCGATGGCGCGCTGGGCATCCATGATTTCGGCCACCGAGGCGCCGATCAGCTTGAGCTGCACGGCCAGCGCGTCGGCCAGCATCTGCGGATTGCCCCGGGCGATGCGCGCGCCGCCGCCGGCGCCCACCTTGATCTCGACGATGCCGCCGGCCTCCAGGCGCTTCATCGCATCGCGCGCGGCCATGCGGCTGACCCCGAAGGCGCCCGCCAGGTCCTTTTCCGTGCCCAGCGTGTCGCCGGGCTTCAGCCGGCCCTCATAGAGCGCGTCGCGCACCATCGCGGCCATGCGGCCGGACAAGGTTGCAAGAACGGGCGCCTCGAGCCCGGCCTCCAGTCCCGCCTCACGGATCCAATCGCTCATCGCCGCCTATCGTGCGTGACCATTTTTCGACTGTTTCGCCCGCGCGCCGCGCCACTCCGCGCACCTTCACACACCGGCTTGCCGGCCCGATTACGGCGCAAAGATAGCGGAATTCATATTGATATTAAAGATATTATTTTTATCTTCATTGTATACCTGACTGAACATCTGCGATCAGTGTACGCCGCATAGCCGACGGGCCGGCCTAGAAATCAAGATTACTTCCGCCATGGTCGTGGAGGGACGATGTATTCTGGAGGGGTGGCTAGATCGTGATCCCGACCTTCAGAATCTTTCTCCCCGAGCTTTAGTAGAAATGATCTACTCACGAATGGAACTTGCATCTCCACGTCGGCAAGCCCGCCCGGATACTCAAGGTCGAAGTTGATCTCTCCGAGCGTTTTGCAAAACGCGGCCAGTTTTTCTAGGTCGAAGGTTTCTTCGAACTCGTAGTTTGGTCGGAAGCTGGAAGCTTTGACTCGTTTTGGATTTTCGGGAACCCAGTCCCACAGTCCATGGGTGATCTTGTGGCGCTTGTCTTCGGCGTTCGCGATTTTGCTTACTAGCTTGAGTGTACGTTCCTTTTCGGAACCGTCTGGCTCGGTTTTTTCGATAAGGATACGAAAGGCACGAAGGCGTTTCGCAAATGCCGAGTTGGTAGCATCACGGGGCAGCGGGACATTAGCCGCGTCGGCGGCTTCCAAAGTTCGATAGAACAGGCCATGTTCAAGGTACGCCCATTGGACGGTGGCGTATCCGATTGCCGCAATTTCTTCGTTGGTGAGTTCCGGTGCAATCTGGGGTGGGTCACCAGTAAGTGATGCGAGAATTCTTGGCATGGTGAGGCTCGTGAGAGAGAAAAAGGGTTCAACCGAAGATCCAAAGTTCAAGAAAGTGGTTGAGCACTTTCTAAAAACGCCGCCCCGGCCGCGCAGTGCGGATAAGAAGGGCGGCGAAATGGGCGGCGGTCCCAAGGACCGCCGCAAGTTGTCAGGTGGAGGGAAAGAGCGCTAGCAGCGCTTCTTTGCAGGCTTGGACCGTTTGTGTCCGCTCACGCGGACTGGCTTCGGTCCAGGCTTGCGCCCCTTACGAACAAGACGTTTCTTGCACGTAGCCATAGCGATTTCCTTTCGCTGAGGCAGGGTTGAGCCTGCCACTCCGGCGGCAGGATTGCCCCCGCTGTCAAGGCAATCGCTACCGGTTGCGAAAGGTGGGACGTATGGCCACCTGCAAGATCGATTCCACAAAATATGGTAGGAGTCCAGCCCTACCACCCACCAAATGTGCGAATTCTGTGGATAACTTTCAGAATGATTTTGCGCATGGTGTATCGGCGCATATTTCGCCGTCCCGAGACCAGCTCGTCGGTCACTCAGTTCGCATCGTCATTGATTCGCTCACAGTTTTTAACCATAAACGGCAGGCCGGTCGCGCATGGGCCCTTGGGGCGGATTTGCCGGCCCCGATGCCCGTCCGCGCCACACCTAACGCGACGAAACGCGAAACCCGCCGCCGCTGAGCGAGATATGCGAGCGTTTCCCTTTTCCGACCTGCTCGACGGCCTGCCCACCATCAAGGTCGTCGATATCGGCGCCGCCCCGGTCGAGGGCGCCGAGGACGCCTATGCCGCGATCGTGCGACGGGGGCTGGCGCGGGTCGTCGGCTTCGAGCCGATCGAGGAAGCCTGCGATGCGCTGAACGAGCAGGCGCGCGGCAAGCATCTCTATCTGCCGCTGGTGGTCGGCGACGGCGCGGACGCCACCTTTCACCGCTGCGCGGATCCGGCCCTCTCATCCGTTTTCGCCCCCGACATGGGCGCGATGGCGCTCTTCCAGACGCTCGAGGAGGCATCCGAGGTCGTCGAGCGCTTCGAGGTCGAGACGGTGCGCCTCGACGACATCGAGGAGGCGGCCGGCGCCGACTACCTGCGCGTCGGCATCCAGGGCGGCGCCGGGGCGGCACTGGCGGGCGCCGAGCAGACCTTGCGCCATGCCGTCGTGGTGCATATCCGCGCCGAGTTCGTGCCGCTCTATGTCGACCAGCCGCTGTTCGGCGAGGTCGACGAGGCGCTGCGCGCCTTCGGCTTCGAGTTCCACAAATTCGTCGGCCTGGGCGGGCGCACCTTCAAGCCGCTGGTCGCCGGCGAGAACGAGAACGCCGCGCTCAGCCAGTTCCTCTGGGCCGATGCGGTCTACGCCAAGGACTTCGCGGCGTTCGCGCATCTGGCCGAGGACCGGCTGCTCAAGCTCGCGGTGATCCTGCACGAGGTCTACCGCTCCTTCGACCTCGCCGCGCTGGCCATCAAGCACCACGACGCCAAGACCGATGCCGGGCTGTGGCCCGCCTACATCAAGCGGCTCACCACCGACCGGCCGCCGCGCGACGGGTGAGGGTCTCGGTGGTTGTTTGGCCGCTGTTTGCGGGCACCCGCATCAACCGATACCAAACAATCCCAATTTGACGCCGAAAAACCCGCGTGCGGTTTCTCGGGAGCCCAACCTGTTCAAGTGACCGAGGCTCGGCGAGCCGTGATCTCCGCTTACGAACCGCGCGCGGAGATTGGAAATTCGAGTAAGCGCGTGCCCTTTTGGCCATGTGTCGGCATTCGAGCGCCGACCGCAACGTGGCGCCTTGATGCCGGCGGCGGGAGCCGTCCGTCGCACCGTAGGTGGACGCAGAACTTTAGCCACCGGCAATGGCCTGCGCTTCGGTATCGAAATCGCCACGATGCGGCTCGGAAACCCTGGTTTGTCGGAATGCCGGATTGCGTGATACGCTAGCGTCCCCATCACTC
>Ga0224512_10001658_pt1 | contig 21172 bp, 27 predicted proteins | sample SF_May12_sed_USG_4_FD_169103 | JGI IMG/M metagenome (GOLD analysis project Ga0224512, IMG submission 169103) | Sediment microbial communities from San Francisco Bay, California, United States - SF_May12_sed_USGS_13 | ecosystem: Environmental > Aquatic > Marine > Sediment | place: USA... | reverse complement strand
AAAGGAGGAGACAATGAACAATTCATAAAAATTAAACAAGCTTATGAGGATCTAAAAATTGGCAAGAAATATCCAGAGACAGATGTTGAAAAACTGAGAAAATCTCGAGTATATTCTGGAGATTCTGAAGAAGATATTAAAAGAAAAAATCGGATATTAGGTCAAGAATTATCAAAAGAAATGCAAATTGCTCAAGAGTGGGCAACCACTTTGAATAGATCTAATTTAACTGCAACCAGATTATTTGGATCTAAAACTCTAGGAGAAATTGAACTTGAAAGAAAAGCAAATGGTGCACTCTCAATAAAAGGGAATTTTATGGCAGGAAAAATATCTTATGATGGACCTATCCTAATGCAAGGTAATATTACAAGTCCTTCATGGACTGAAGAATTTGGATCAATAATTCATTTAACTAAAGGAGATTTCAAATTTGTTGATCCAATTGAGAACAAGTACAAAATTGAGAATGGTGCAAAAATAATAATAGATAATGGAAATGCTGTAGTAGGAAATATTTTTGGAAGAAAATACAAAATGCAAGATCCTGAAGGTAGGGTAGGACTATATGTTACTCAAGAACATAGGACTCAAATTTTTGCTCCTCGCGGAAAAATTATCCTAGAAAATGCGGTAAATACAGTTTCTTTGGAGGCTGATACAATAATCGCCCTAAATCTTGAAGATGATATAAAAATCAAGGGTAGAGAAATATTGCTTTATGGCAGCAAAATAACATATGATGTCATTATCGAATTAAAAAAAGATGGGTTTATCAAATTTTTCGAAGATTTCTCCATTCAGGGAATAAGTAATGATGCAAAAATTAGGCTAGAGGATGGTAAGGAAATTAGATTATTTGACCTTAAAACTAAAAAGATTAAAGATTTAGCCGATGAATTTGTACCCAATAAAAACAATTACCATAAAGATGACACAATGGTAGGAAAAGGCTTCACCATTACCTACCAAATGTTGGAGAATCTGGATAAAAAATCTAGTAAATCTCGATGGAGATTTGGCTCTAAATCGTAAAATCGAGAAATATTACCTCATCTAGTAATAAATCACTCCAACTAAACTAGATATTTAGCAAAGACTTGATATTCATATAAAATCAAAGGAAAATTGATTTGGCAATATCCTTTGCTTTGGATAAAAAGTTAATTCTATTAGTAATGAGTGTGTCAATTATCGCTTTATCTATCACTGGATTTTTAAGTTTTAATTATGCAGAACAAATTCTTAAAGAACGAACTGGTGAACAATTATTTGGTGAATCCACCATACGAGGAGATACTCTCCGAATAATGTTTGAATCACGTATTGAACAAAATCAAATCATTTCAACTGATCCTATGATCAAAATTCTAGTTACAGAATTAAACCAAGCATCAGAAGAAGAACTTCAAAACAAAGTTGAAGAAAAACGCAGAGATTTTCTAACGCAAATTCAAGCATTTCAAACATTGATCGGCTTTTCTATAGGATTTGAAGATGTTAAAATAATTGGAAAAAATGGAGATATCTTCTTTTCGCTTGGAAGAATTGATAAAGATGATTTTCAAAACAATCCTTTATTTCAAAAAGGATTAGATACATCATTTGTCGACTTTGAACCTTTTCAAAACAGTAAAAAAATGATTGTAGTATCTCCAATTTTTGCACAAGACAGTAAGATTGGAGATGAGGCAATTGGAGTTGTAATATCTAGAATGAGAACTGCAGCCATAGATAATATTTTACTAAATAGAAGTGGACTTGGAGAATCAGGCGAAATCTATATTGTTAATAGTAATTTTATGATGTTATCTGAATCTAGATTTATTGAAAATACTATCTTTAACCAAAAAGTAGATTCCATTCCAGTCCAAAAATGCTTTAATGAAGGATTAGAATTTGAGGGACTTTATCCAGATTATCGTGGAATTTCAATTTATGGCTCTTCTTACTGTGCAAGAGATTTAGGATTCGTATTACTTGCAGAAATCGATGAAGCTGAAACAATTCAACCAATTCTGACTCTTCAAGAAAGAATATTCCAAACTGGTCTATTAATTACAGCAATAATGGTCATAATGGCATTTATTATTTCCAAAACCCTTTCAAAACCATTAATAAAATTAAAAAATGCTGCAAATACAATAGCAAGTGGTAATTTTGAGGTAAGAACTAAGATTACCACAAAAGATGAGATAGGTGAACTCTCATATGCTTTTGATTCAATGGCTCAAAAACTTCAAGAATCATTAATAGAAATTAAAGAAAAAGAAGACGTGATTAAACAACAAGAAGACATTCTTTTGCAATTTTCAGACTATAGTGAAAAATATTGTGTTTGTATGATAGACATAATGAACTCTACTAAAATTACTTCAAATTTATCAGATTCACAAACAAGTGAATTTTATAGAATTTTTCTAAATTCAACAGCACTAATTGTTCGAAATTTTGGCGGTATAGTAGTTAAAAATATTGGAGATGCTTTATTATTTTATTTTCCTATAATTCACTCTGAAATGGAACTTACAGTAAAAAAATGTCTTAATTGTTGTTTGACTTTAGGGGAATCACACGAAGAAATTGCAAAAAAGTTACAAAAAGAAAAACTACCTGTTATTGATTATAGAACTAGTGCTACTTTTGGAATGGTAAGAATAGCCAGAACCTCCACTTCATCGGTAAACGATATTTTTGGAGCGACTGTGAATCGATGTGCCAAAATAAACAGAACTGCTCCTGCAAATGGATTAATTATCGGAGAGGAATTTTATGAAAATGCAAAAACTCTGGAGGATTTTTCCTTTAAAAAAGTTGAAAGTGAGATCGTTTCACCAGAACATGGATTTATTGGATATATTGTTTCTAGAAAACAAAAATAAATAACAATTGCATAAATGGATAATCCAATTAAATTATTTCAGATGATTTTTGTTTTGTTGAAATATCATAAGACTGTTCAACATTTGTAATAAAGATTTTTCCATCTCCCTTGTTTCCTGTATGAGCCGTAGCCATAATAGCTGATATGACAGGATCTATTTGAGAATCATTTACAATGGTTATAATTACATCTGTGGAATTAAATTCAATTTGTTTTCCACCAATTTCTGGTCTTTCTCCTCCACCTTGGCCTAATGATTCTATCAAAGTAACACCACTTACACCTACATTACGAATTGCTTGTATTACTTTTCTTGAAATCTCACTTTGTACAATAATCTCTATTCGTTTCATAAGGTTTTTGAGAAAAATTACCATTTAAAAATATCTAATTATCATGCCTGAATATCAATAAAGAAAATCTCCTTATCATTAAATAAAATAAAATTGCTAATTATCATGTCTTGTATCAAATCTATACTCTAATTGTGTTAGGAGTACTCCCTTTGGTTTCAATTGCTTATGCAGCAGACTATATTGTAGATATTCCATATGGGTCATTTAATCCTGAATTAAATACACCTGCAGAGGTTTGGTATGATCCACCTGTCATTGCAATTACAGTGGGCGATTCAATTACTTGGTATAATGATGACAGAGAGGGTCACACTGTTACCAGTGGTGAAGGATCTGGAAGATTTGGTTGGATGAGTGATAATTTTGGAACTCCTGATGGAGATTTTGACAGCGATCGATTTATGCCAGGAGAATCCTGGAATCATAAATTTGAAGAACCAGGAACTTTTTCATATTATTGCACAATTCATCCTTGGATGGAAGGTGTAGTAATTGTTGAAAGCAAAATTCCAGACTATCCACACGATGCAACTGGACAGAAATTAGAATTTCCTCTCTTACAGTATACTCCAGATAGACGAATAGAAGTTAATCTTAGCTGGGATCCACCTGTAATTAAAACTCATGAAAAAATTCAATTTGTCTATCAATTTTATGATCCTACTACAAATTCGAATCTGGCAAAAATGAAATATGACTTTATTATTTTTCAAAATGGAAAAGAAATTTTCCACGATGAGGGTTTAAATCAAATTGGAGGTGACTATCGTAATTTTGTTTTCGATGAATCAGGTTCAATAATAATTAGAATTGAAGGAATTGAAGCTTTATCTATTCTAGCTGAGGAAGGAGTAACAGTTTCTGGTAAAGTTGAGAACAAAGCTCAAAGGTCAGTTGATTTTACGGGTGTAGTTTATGATAATCCAGAAAAAACTAGTCATGAATCTTATCACATACAACCTGCCAAAAGACTAGAACTCTATTATGAAATGACTATCGCAATTATTATGATTCCGGCTGTCATGTTTATAGGATTAATTATTTGGATGAAGAGAACACCTAAAATCCCTGAGGAAAAATCAACTGCAGTTTGAATTAATTGCGTGGGCTTAGACTCATGAATATTGAATTGAAATTATTTTTCTTGAAATCAAGGATTCCCTAATTTGGTCCACCCCCGCTCTAAGAGCTTTTGAGCAGTTGAGAGTTTAACACATGCAGGAGAATGGTCTGTTGCCTTGAAGATTAATTCCAATCCTTCTTTACAAACTACATTTTCAGGGTTAATTCCAGAGCTAGTTTGTTTTAGTGGTGCTAAAATATTGTTTTCAGAAATTTTCCGAACAAAATCAATGTTTGAAAATTCCACCAAGTTTGTAGGGCCACATAACTGAGACTGTATTTCTTCACCATAATAATCGGCAAAAACCAGATAATCTGATCCGATAGTAAAGTTGATTCCCCAAAATTTTTCATCAGAAGATACTGTAACCTGATCTTGAGTGACTCCCTTGAGAAATTCTTTGATGGAAAACAAAGATTCTGCAATGAGTGTTCTTTGGTCTGAAGGTTCAAGATATTCTTTGGAGACTACTGTTCCCACAAACACCACATCAGATTCCTCAAAGGACTCGGCTATGTTTGGTGCAGCACAAGATAGACCAAAAGCATCTGAAAAAGAAGACAGGTTTAGAAAAATACCTGCAACCAGAAATAAAATAAAGAAAATTTTCAATTTTTATTCAAATACCTAAAGGGGAATTCTCTAATAATATTTGATGAAATTTGATTTTTACCAAACTTGTGCCTGAATTTGTGCCAAAAATTTTGGAGATGTTTTTGTCAAATTACAAGAAAATCTGAAATGCTTCAAATACTAATGGACAAATTAAGTTATTTTAAAAATATAAAAATAAAATTGAAATTGATTGAATCGACTAATCTACTAGTTCGGTCCAACCTTTTACGAAGACTGAATCTTTGTGAAGAGGTACTGGTTGTCCAACTGTAAAGTCCATTGGTCTCATCCAAAAGATTGCTTTTGTTGGGCATACACCAATGCATGCACCATCTGAAATACATCTTTCTGGGTAAAAGACAAATGCTTTACCTCTCTTCCAGCCTTCAACTGGTTTTACTCTAAGGACATCTGGACCAAGTGTTGTACAGATTTCTACACATAGTGCACATCCGATACACATTTGTTCGCTGATGTCTGGAATAATTCCTACTGGCATAACAGAATTTTTTCATCTTTTGATCTTTATATAATTTACCGAAAAAATCTGACTTATAACACCGTTTGAAGTCTTATAACGGCGTTTGAAAATCTGATCGGATTATTGTGATTATTTTTTAATCTCAAATGATCGTAAATTTGGTTGATTTTTATCGATTTTATTTAAAATTATATTTGCTTCAGACATTCCTAGGAAATAAACTCCAGATTCTTTTGAATCCATTAAATGCCTGCCTCCTGGAGAAAGAATCCATTCATCATCATTTTTTATTACCATTGCAGTGACCATAATCTGCGATTTGGTATGTCTTGCTACAGAGGATAAAAGCATAATTGCTGCATTGATGAATCTACTAGATTCTAATTCATCAAACATGTTGTAAATCCCATTTAGAGAATCTAAAATTACAAGAACTCTCTCTCTTGATATTTTTTCAATAATTTCTTTTAGGTCTCGTTCCCAATTGATCCTATCAGAACGAACAATTCTAACATTTTCTTTTCTTTTAATCATTTTAGAAGATACATAGCCGCTATACAATAAATCAAAATCCAAAAAAATTATTGGAATTTTCTGAGATTCAATAAACCTATTTAAAAATTCAGTTTTTAGAAAAGGTTTAGAACAAAAAATAAAATTTGGATTTTTTTTGGAAAACTCAGCTTTCATTTGAACAAAATCATCATCAAAACTTTGCTTAGGATTTTTATCCAACATTAATTTAGTCACTAACAGATATAATAATGAATTTAGAGCCTAAGGATGTATCTGAGGATTTTTCATCGAGTAAAATCTATCTAAATAATGCATCAATATCTCTAATGCCAACACAAAGTATAGAGGCAATGAAAGAATTTTTACTTTCATACAATTCAAAGGGGCCTGATTCTCTTGAATCTGAACCATTTGTTGCAGAAAAATTAAAAAATACTAGAAAAATTATCTCTAAGATAATAAATTGTCAACCCGATGAGATTGTTTTAACCCAGAGTACAACAGATGGGATAAATTTTGTGGCCAATGGTCTCGCTTTTAATTCATCTTCCAATATCATAATACGAGGAATGTCTCACGAACATCATGCCAATTTTTACCCTTGGCTTCGATTAAAAAATAAACTAGAAATCAAAAATTTATCAATAGATGAAAATGGTTTTTTTAATTTTAATGAATTTAATAAATTTCTAGATAGCAACACAAAACTAGTTTCACTTAGTCATGCATTGTATAACACAGGTGCAATATTACCGATAGAAAAAATTGGAAAAATACTTGATAACAAAATACCATTTTTCCTTGACAGTGCTCAAACTGTAGGCTGTTCTGGTAATTTTGATGTAAAAAATCTTAAATGTAATTTCATGTCCTTTAATGGATCAAAATGGCTTTGTGGTCCCATGGGAACAGGATTATTTTACTGTGACCGAAAATCAAGCGAATTACTTGAGCCTCTTTCTATAGGAGGAGAATCTGCAATGATGTATGATGATTCAAATTTAGCATTCAAAGATTTGCCTGAAAAATTTCAAACAGGATTCCGGAATTATGTTGGGATAGTTGGCTTGGAATCTTCTGCCAACTACCTTTACAAATATGGTCTGGAAAATATACGCAAAAAAAACATTCATCTTTCAAATATACTCAGAGAGGAATTATCCAAAAACGACAAAATAACCCTCTTTGGTCCAAACGATCCCAAAGAACGTACAAGTATAATCTCATTTACCTTAGATGGATATGAATCACAAACAGTAGTTGAAAAATTAGAAAAACAGGATATAGTTTTAGCAGTTAGAGAAATCTTTGACAGAAAAATAATCCGAGCATCTCCTCATTTTTTTAATACTGAATCTGAAATTCTTCAAGTAATAGATGCAATAAAAAAATTATAGATTCTCTTGTTCCTCTATAACCATCATCGTTAAGGTTGATTGGACCTTGTTGATTTTTCTAATCTTATCTGTAATAATTCCACGAAGACTTTCGGCGTTATCAGAAGATAGTTTTAACACGATATCATAGACTCCATAAACACCTTGAACCTCAAATTTAACGTCTTCATTTTGAAGAATTTTTTTTGTTTCATCAATAATACTACTATCTGATCCTAGATCAGAATTCAATAAAACATATGCTGTAGGCATGTTGCAGATTTTCATAGACAGTATTTAACCTTTCATGGACATCAAAAACTGATAAACTAGCATCAGAATTTCTTGATGTGAAACATCTAGACCTTACATTAACAATTTCTAAATCAATTCCAAATTTTCCTGGTTCGCCTTCTCCTCAATTCATTCTTTGGTCCACTATAAAGGATGAAAAATATAATCTAGAATTGCTATTTTTCAGCTCTCATACAGGAACTCATCTTGATGCGCCATATCATTTTGTAAAAAATGGAATAAAAATTCATCAAATTCCGATAAATCGACTTATCGGAGAGGCAATTTTAATTAAAATTAAAAAATTAAAAGATCAATTAATCACAAAAAAGGATCTTATTAACTTTGAGAAAAAAAATGAAAAAATTCCAAAATATTCTTCAATTATATTTTTCACTACCTGGCAAAAAAATTTGAATAGAAATTTCTATTTTACAAATAACCCTGGATTATCTAAATCTGCAATTAATTATCTTGTTTCAAAAAAAATCAATTTAGTAGGAATTGATTCTCCTAGTATTGATCTCGGAATTGACAAGTCATTTTCAGCTCATAAAATTTTAGCAAAAAATAATATCCTAATAGTTGAAAATCTCTCAAATCTAGGAAAAATTCCTACTCTGAAATTTGATTTCATCATTTTACCACTAAAACTAAAAGATGCAACAGGTTCTCCTGTTAGAGCAATTGCTAATTATTGAACGAAATGAAATCGATTTTTTTTATAATTTTTTGATAATTTGCCTACAATTGGAATCTTATTTTTACAAAATTGACACTGATTTTTTTCATCTATGTTCCATGATTCTATATTAAAACTAAATCTTTTGATAACAATATTTTTACATTCAGGACAGTAAGTGTGTTCTAATGGATGACCGGGAACATTTCCTATGTAAGCGTACTTTAACCCAATTTTTTTAGCAATTTCGTGATGTTTTTCCAATGTTTCTACTGGAGTCGAATTAAATTCCATCATTTTGTAATCAGGATGAAAACGTAAAAAATGAATAGGCATTTCTGGTCCAAATTCATCATAAACAAATTTACATAATTTTTCTGCATACTCTAAATTATCTCCAACTTGTGGAACAACCAAATCTGTTATTTCTACATGAATTTTTGTTTTATCTCTGATTTCTAAAAGTGTATCAAAGACTGGCTTAGGATCAGGAATTCCAATATATTTTCTAGAAAATTCTGGTTCTGCATTTCCTTTAAAATCAACAGTTATAGAATCCAGAAACTCACCCATCATTTTTACTGATTCAGGGGTATCATATCCATTTGAGACAAAAACATTGTAAAGATTTTTTCGATGAGCTTCTACGCCACAATCTCTTGCAAATTCAATAAAAATTGACGGCTCATTGTAGGTATATGCAATCCCATCTGCTCCATTATCTAAAGCAGTTTGTACTACTTCTTGTGGGGTCATATCCACACCTTCAATTTTTCTCCTCTGACTAATATCATAATTCTGACAATATTTACAAAGCCAATTACATCCAGTTGTAGCAATAGAATACACTTTTGAGCCTGGGTGAAAGTGAGTTACAGGTTTTTTTTCAATAGGATCAACATGACCTGCGATCACTTTGCCATATACAAACAAGTCTAACTTTCCATTTTTATTTCCTCTAATTCCACAAAGACCTATTTGTCCTTCTGCCATTTCACAATATCTAGCACAAGCTGTACAACGTACCTTATTGTTTGACAATTTCTCATAAAGAATAGCCTCTTTTCCCATGTTACATATAATGTCTTTTTAATAATATAAGGCCACTGTACTTTTCGCAATGCTAAAAATATGCAACAAACTAACAATACCTATGAGTAAACCTGGAAATGTTTGGAGAAAGGTTCATGGGAAAATCACTAAACGACCTACTAATTTTTCATGGTTAATGGAAGAAAAACTTGCAGGCTCTGGAATGCCAACTAGCTTTGATGAATTTGACTGGATTCTTCAGCAAGGTGTAAAATCAATTGTGACTATGACAGAAGATGCTTTGCCTGAAAAATGGGTAAATGAAATAGAATATTTACATGTGCCAACACCAGATTTAACGGCTCCAGATATGGAGAAAATAGATGTGGCAGTTGACTTTATTCATGCAAATATCAAAAATAATCATGCAGTAATGGTCCATTGTGCAGCTGGAATGGGAAGAGCAGGAACTATTTTGGCTTCATATCTTGTAAAGTATCAAAAATATTCAGCTGAAGAGGCAATAAAAAAAATAAGAAAAGAGAGACCAGGTTCTATTCAATCTGAAATACAAGAACTGGCAATTACTTTTTATCAAAAACATTTAGAAGTTAAATAAACTCTGAAACTAGTTTTCCATCAACTATCTTGATTTGCAATTTTATATTTTCTTGAAATTCTAGTGTTAATCCTCCTTGAGAGTCTGGATCTTCAACTTTAACTAATTCTACCATTTTTAGTCTATCAAATTTTGCCATTTCACTCACCTATTCTGGAATAGACACTGTATCTATTTTACCATCAACTGCCTTTATGAACAAAAATCTGTTATCCTTTAAAATAAAAGTAATTCCGCCTTCCTTATCTGGTTCTTCAACTTCTAAAATGGGTTGTCCTAACAAACCATCATATTTTGCCATGTAAAGTCTCTAAAATAGTTCCTTATATCCCTAATTGAACTAATGTTTTATTAATTATATATTAAAATTGGTATTTAAAAAAGTCTACAAATAAAAGGGATTATTTTTTAATGAACAAATACAGATGGAACATAATGAATTATGTCAAAAAATATTAGAGTTAATACCTCAAGTAAGGTTTAGTGGAATTTTAAACTCTAGAGGAGATTTAGCCGTTGCAAGTAACAGAGAAGATTCAGGAAAATTATTGAATGACGATGAAGTAAAAATGTCAGTACACTATACTTTTCAAAGATGGACAAGCATTCAAAATCTCGCACATAAAATCGGTAAAGAAAAAACAAACATTACCGAATTCGAAAAAGTTACTTTGATTAGCCTTCTTCTAAATGATGGAAATCTACTTCTATTGAGCTCAGAACCTGGAGTTAATTATATGGAAATAATTTCCAAAGCCAAACAATTAATTCCTGAGCAATAACAAGGTTCCATAAATTGTCTCTAAGTTGGAGATTTTCCTTGCAGTACTCATTTATCCCACTAGTTTAGTTTTAAAAATGAATCAGTTTGATTAATTACTGAGATCTCTTTTCTTTATAATTTCGATTCTAGGATACAGTTTAGTTACATATCAGATACGAATGTATTTTCAAAATAAGAATAAAATTTGTCAATTGGATTTTAACTAGTTTATTTTATTCTTAAATTATAAAGCGGTATACAAATTAAAATTGTATTGAAAGGTCTTTATTGGTTAATTTTAGGAATGTGTGTTTGGTTTATTCCAACAATTATCTTTCAAATTATTGTATCTTCAGGTGACTCTCAGGTAACTGCTGAAGAAGCAGTATCTGATATTCCCCGAGAATTTGTAATTATATTATTTGTTTTAGCATTACCAATTATTCTTAAAGGTGTAATTAGTATAAGAAAAGAAAGAAAAATTGAGAGAAAAAATTTAAAAAACAATAAGAAAAAAACTAGGAAATGACTCGAAAAATAAATTTTCAGCTTTTCTAGCTAAATAGTTTCATTTTCTTTAATTACGAAGAAATTCTAAATCTCGTAATTGATAATCAGATAGTATAATAAATAAGCAAATTTTTTATTTTTTTATATGAAGAAAATTGAGGCAATAATCAAAAGATCTAGCTATACCACAATTGCTAGCAAATTAAACGAGATGGGATACATAATTATCGATAAACGAAATTTGGAGGATAGTCAAATTTTAGATACCAAAAAAGGATCAAAAGTAGGTGGATCATTTAGCGTACAAACAATCCCTCTATCAAAAATTGAATTAGTCGTAACCGAAAAAGACGCTAGAAAAGTAATTGACCTTATTTCAAAAAAATCTGGATTTACATCTAGTAAAATAGGGAAAATTTTTGTATCTGAAATGGAGGAAGTTGTTGAAATTGATACACTTGAAAGTACACAAGATCTTGAACTAGATGAAATTGCTATTCCGCCAAAACCTAAAGTCAAGCGAAGTAGATTGGTTCCACTTCAAAAATATACCTTACTTCGGCTTCAAACGGTTTATGATGAAAACCATGAAACTCTAGCCTCAGATCACAGAATAAAATCATTTAGCGACTTTGTTAATCACTGCATTATGGGTTATCTTCCATCCTTTGAAAAGCAACTCAAACATCCTACTGTGGTTTATGGAAATAATTTTAGAGAATTTTAGATAACACTTTCTCCTTCATCACCAGTTGCTATATCTATTGCACGGAGTACTGGTGAAATGAAGATTTTTCCAACACTTCCTTTTTCTTTAAGAATATTTACTACTTGTTCTTCTTTACTTTCTGGAATAACTAATTCTATGACGTACTTTTGACTGAATTGAGGTTGAAATATTGCACTTCCCTTTGAAGCATGGATTTCAGGAGGTGGTCTCTTTCCACGACCTCTTACTTTACCTACAGTTAAACCCCCAATCTCCAATTTCTTGAGTGCCTCACTAATTGCCATTACGTCATTATTTCCGAGAAATGCTTGAATTTTTATCATTTAATGTTATTCAAGGTTTTTCACAAATAATAGTTTCAGATTTTGATAATCAAGTGATAATCAAATAGTTATCAAAATAAGTTATTATTATTTAGTTTCACAAACTTCGAAATAATATTGCCAATAGATACAGGTGATACTGCATGGATGCTTGTAGCAGGAAGTTTGGTACTCTTAATGATACCTGCGCTTGGTCTTTTTGAATCTGGTTTACTAAGAAAGAAAAATGCAGTATCTGTTTTTATGCAAATATTCTTTGGATTAGCTTTACTTAGTGTGATGTGGTTTGTATTTGGTTTTAGTCTGGCATTTGGTCCTGACGATACAGGTTTAGGATTAATTGGAAACATGGATTGGGTATTCTTAAAGGGTGTACCTTGGGATGAGGCTCTAGATTATGCACCGACGATTCCTGGTGTTTTATTTGTTAAATTTCAATTAATGTTTGCTGCAATTACGCCCCTACTGCTTACAGGCACTATAGCTGAACGAATGAAATTTAGTTCATTTGTGATATTCATAACTACCTGGTCCATACTCATCTACTATCCTTTAGTACATTGGGTTTGGGGAGGTGGTTGGTTAGCTGAATTAGGTGTAGTAGACTTTGCTGGCGGTATCGTAATCCACACAAGCGTAGGAATGGGAGCACTAGCTGCTGCAATTGTTCTTGGCCGCAGAAGATTCTTTGGTCCTGCAATTGAAATTCCACATAGTATTCCACTAGCTGTTGTAGGTTCTTCTCTTTTATGGTTAGGTTGGTTTGGATTTAACGCAGGAAGTGCATTAGCATCAGGTTCTCTTGCAGGAAACACTGTCATTGTAACTCACATGGCCTCTTCAGTTTCTGCATTAATTTGGGTAGGATTGTCTTGGGTCAGATCTGGCAAACCATCTGTTGTAGCAGCTGTTAACGGAGCTATTGCAGGTTTAGCAGGAATTACACCTGCTTCAGGATTTGTCAGTGTTGAACATTCATTCATAATTGGTATTGCTATAGGGATCGCATCATACTCTACACTAGTAATCTTCAAAGAGAAATTGAGAATAGATGATGCTCTAGATGTAAGTTCAGTTCACGGAACTGCAGGAATTATTGGTGCATTATCAATTGGCATATTTGCAAGTACTGCTGTTAATCCTGGAGGGCCAAACGGTTTGCTCTTTGGTAATCCTGATCAATTAGGAATTCAAGCAATCGGAGTTGGAGTAGCAGCTCTGCTTGGATTTGGAGGAACTTACATAATCATGAAAATTCTTGATTTCTTAGTAGGAGTAAGAGTATCTCCGGAAGTGGAAGATGCTGGACTAGATATTAGCGAACATGCAGAACGGGCGTATGCAGATGAAGAAGAATTCAAACTTGAAATGGATGAATATATTGATGACCTAGAAAAAAAGGGTGGATTCTTCGGTAGAAGGAAAAGTAATAAGGGCTAGAATTTTTAATTTATTGTAATTTCAATCTCTTTTGAATTATTTTTAATATTATCAGATTCGGTATAATCATGTTTTTGCCAAGATGCATAAACGTCGGCCCCAATCTTATGTGTTCCTGACCCAAGGTCTGAAGCTTTAACTAAAATTTTTTCATTAAAATCAAACAACTCTTGTCTTACCTCTTCTTCTGAAAGGCGAATAAATGGCTCAAAATTTTTGGCTACTTGAACCCAAATTCTTCTATCTTTCATAGGATTCACCAATTTCGGATTTCTAGTCCAAAAAATTGCTGCCTTTCTATAGGTATCGATTGATTTACCAATTTCCTTCTTTCTAAAGCCCCCAGAAGTCAACTTAATTCCGTACTTTAACTTGAAAGAGACATCATTATTGTTATAGGCCTTTGTCCAATTCTCCTCATTGAAATCATTTCTAATATCCCCCTCAATCTGAAATTGGACACTAATCTCTAAAGTATCATTAGGAGAGTATTCATCTTTATCATTAATTAGAGAAATCTCCGAAATTCTGCTCCCACTCATTCCTAATCATAATGATTTATATCCACAATAAGTTCTTTTTCCGAATACATGCACGCTCAAGTAGTAAGTTCAGAACCAAAAGAAATCAATTTATCCATTCAAGATACAGATGTAGGACTTTTGTATATCATTCAGCACGAGCTACTTAAAACATCAGGTATAGATTTTGCTGGAGTTATTATTAAACATCCTCTAACTAATGAATGTTGGATGAGAATTAATTCAAACACCAAACCTATACAAGAAATTAAAAAAGCGACAGAAACAGCAATAAAAACCACAGAAGAACTGAAAAAATTATTTAATTCTACTATTAAGGGAAATTAGATGAAATTTTGCCCCAAATGTGAGGTCAAATTAAAAAAGGATGGAGGCGATCTCAAATGCTCCAAATGTGGTTATATCGATGGGGAAAAAGTAACACAAACAAAAAAAAAAATTGATGAAGAAGAACCAGATTTTTCACTTCTTGCTTTTGAGGGAAATGAAGGAGAAGACTCAAATCCAACAATCAAAATTGAATGTGAAAGTTGTGGACATGATGAAGCTGTCTGGTGGATGTTTCAAACAAGAAGTGCCGATGAACCTACAACAAGATTTTATCGCTGCCAGAAATGTAAATACACTTGGCGTGATTACACATAACGTTTAACTGGAACTTAGTCACCTGAAAATCAGTTTGACTTTTGGAGCAAAAACAAGTGGTTCAGATGATCTAAAAGCAATTCTCTCAGCTATATCTACACTAGTAGAAGAAGCTACATTTGTTGCAACTGCCGAAGGAATAACTTTCAGAGGAATGGATCCATCACATGTTGCGCTAATTGATATTTCATGGCCAAACTCTGCTTTTGAAAAATATGAATGTGATAGCGATATTAAATTTGGAGTAAGAATTGATGAATTTTCTAAACTAATCAAGAGAGCTGATAAGAATGACAGTATCGAGATTAGTATTTCAGAACAAAATATGTTACTTGTAACTGTTGGAAAAAATAAAAAGTATAAAATCAGATTAATTGAAAGTTCTGCGACTGATACACCATTACCTAAAATTCCCTATAATTCAAAAATTACTTTAACTTCATCTAAATTTGACAAAATTTTAGGCGATGTTCAAGTAGTTTCTGATTATCTAACAATACATACATCAGATTCTAAAGCAGATTTTTCTGGTAAAGGGGATTCAGGTGAAGTAATAATTGATTTGGAAAATGATACAGATGATATTGATGAAATATCATCAAAAGAAGACAGCACAGGTACATACAGCCTAGAATATCTAAATCCTGTAGTTAAAGCCGTAGGTGCAAATGCAGGTTTAATTACTTGTGAATTTTCTAGTGCAAAACCTCTAAGAATTGAATTTAAAGTGGCAAATATAGGTAGAATCCACTTCTATTTGGCCCCACGCGTAGAAAGTTAAAGCATTTAAAGATAAAATAATTTAGTTATTTTGAAATGAAACTTGTCCTAAAATATGGTGGAACGTCAATTTCATCTGCAAAAGACATACAAAATGTTGCAAAACATATTCAGTCCTTATCAAAACAAAATAAACTTGTAATTGTTTGCTCTGCAATTAGTGACACCACTGATGATTTAATTGAAATATCTCAATCCATAAAAAAGGAAAATAAAAAAAAGGCAGAACAATTAGCAAAAAAAATCTCCAACAGGCACCAACAACTTGCTGAACAGACCATCAAAAATTCACAGATAAGAAAAAAATTATTACAAACATACAAGGAATACTTTTCAGAGCTAATTGCTCTTATTGATGGGATGGTGTTATTAGGAGAAGTAACTCCAAGATCAATGGATTATCTATTTTCGTTTGGAGAACGTCTTTCAATACAATTAATCTCTTCTGCAATTAATGATCTAGGAAAAAAATCTATTCCCCTTACCGGTAAAGAAGTAGGAATTGTCACAGATTCAAATTTTGGTGATTCTAAACCTCTAATGGATACTACAAGACTTAGGGTATCGAAAACCCTAGATTCCTTATTTTTAAAGAAAACAATTCCTGTTGTTGGGGGATTTGTAGGAGCAGATCAACATGGCCATGTAACTACATTTGGTAGAGGCGGTTCTGATTATTCTGCTTCAATAATTGGTTCTTGCATAAAAGCTGACAAAATTTGGTTAATGAGTGATATTGATGGATTAATGACAGCTGATCCAAAAATCGTTAAAAATGCAAAATTACTCAAAGAAGTCTCCTACATTGAAGCAATCGAAATGGCAATGTTTGGTGCAAAACAAATTCATCCCAGAACCTTTGAACCTTTATTGACAAAAAAAATACCAATGCAAATAAGAAGTTCATTTAATGTAAAAAATGAAGGAACGTTAATTACCTCATCTCCGTCTGCAGCTACTAAAAATACAGTAAAATGTGTAAGTTATGTATCTCATAATGGATTAATTGATATCCGTGGAGGTAGCATGGTTGGAACACCTGGAACTGCTGGAAAAATTTTTGCAACATTAGCTAACGCAGGAATTAATGTAATGATGATTTCTCAAAATCCATCTGAATCAAGTATTACAATAGTAGTCAAAAATACAGACCTTGATAAGGCAGTAAACACACTTGAGATAGAACTACTAGGAAAAATAATTAAAAAACTTGAGATTACTACTGATATGGCAATAATTGCTCTAATTGGATCTGGTATGCGTGGTACAGTTGGTGTTGCATCGAAAGTTTTTGGCTCAATGGCAAAAAATAAGGTAAATGTATCGATGATAACTCAAGGCTCATCGGAACTAAATCTAGCATTTGTCGTAAAAAATTCTGACGCAAATATTGCCGTCCAGGCATTGCATGATGAATTTGATTTGTCCAAAATAAACTAATAAAATAATTTAAGTGAATAAAATTAGAGAATTTCATTGAATAGGTACCTCATTATTTTCCTCACAGGAATTTTCCTCACAGGAATTTTTTCCATTTCCCTTGTTTCAGATCAATTTGTTGATGCAAACTCTAGGAAAAAAATTCATTTCACAGAAACATTAACTTCTTCACAAGATCCAGGTCAAGGACATGAAGGTCATCAAATAGCATTAATTCTATCACCAAGTGAAGGAACACTCTATGATGGTTCATTGACTTTTACTGCAAGTGTACCTGTTCAGTTAGTGGTCTTACATGAAATAAATGAAAACGATGCAAAAGGACAACCAACGTGGACAATTGATGGTAAAAAAATTTATGGATTATCGTTAATTGATACTGGTGCAAATGCTGGTTCTTTTGAATTTACCGGGGCTGCATTAGCATTACATTCACCAAATTCTCAAGAATTTACAGCTACTCTTAGTGTAGATGGTTGGATAAGAGGTCAACCTACAGAAATTTTAATGCAACAAACGGCATTTGAAAAAGAAAAGCCATTTTTATTATTATCAAAAACTAATGTCCCTGCAACAATTCCGATGCATAAGGGTATTTTTAATTCAAGTTCTGTTTTTTATATAATTACTGATTCAAGTGATCAAGAATTTGGAAACAAAATAACTGAAAAACAAGGATGGAAAGTAGAACTTGCACCACCTATTGCAAAAACACCAAAAACTGCACTTCAGAAAGTGTTTGTTTTTACCAATGGTATTTCTGGTGATGGAATTTACGGATATCAATCAAATGTATTTTCAAATACACCTGCTCAAGAATCAAAATATAGTCCATTAAGTTCCGTTGTAGAGGTTTCATGGAAAACCGGACAAACCAGAATAATTTTTCAATCAGTAGATGAAATCTTAGAGGCTGAAAAAGGGGGTAGAATTGAATTAAAAGAAACTGATATCGTAATTAATACACCTCAAATAATCTGGCCTGAAGGTCAAATGACAATAAGAGAAGAGCCAGAAATTACTGATGATTTATTATACACAGGAGGGCAAATTACCGAAATCAATGAAGAAGAGATGACTGTAACTTTTATTGCTCATCGAGGATGGGGACCAGATGGAAGAACCATTTACTATATTATAACAGATGCAACACCTAGTAATCCAGCTAAAGTAATGGGTGTTACATACTCACCAATTACTGCAGAACTACTTTCAAGCTCGGCTGCAGTAGATTTATTCCAATTTAAAAATGGGATAAAAGGCTCAGGCCCTATGGGATTCCAACCTGGAATAGCCTCAGCAGCACCAGGGGATGAAACCTATAGCCCAATTTGGAGAATCTATAACGTAGAATGGAATAATTCAGAAGATGCACAAATTCTTGAGACAAGATTTGACATTGATTCACTAAGTAAGGAAGATAAACTTACGGTAAGCATTGCACGTCCAATGAACAGTGATCATCTTGTTAATTGTCCCTTTATAGATCCATTCCAATAAAAATTCATTTCACTAAACGGATAAATTACTTGAAAAAAGCTTTAATTTAAAATTGATTGGTAAACTCTACATCGTCGGGGTTGGACCTGGATATCATGATCATATGACATTTAGAGCCAAAGAAGTAATCACTGAGAGTGACACTATAGTTGGGTATGAAACTTATGTTAATCTAGTTACAGATCTTATTGAAGGTAAAGAAGTCCATCGCTATGCAATGACACAAGAGGTAGAGCGAGCTCATCAATGTATTGATTTGGCAAAATCTGGAAAAATAGTATCTCTTGTTTCAAGCGGAGATCCAGGAATTTATGGTATGGCAGGATTAATTTATGAAACACTTGCAGAATCTGGTTGGAATCCTACAGATGGATTACAAGTTGAAATAATACCAGGCGTATCAGCATTGAATTCATGTGCATCTATAATTGGATCACCTCTAATGACAGATTTTGCTGTTGTTAGCATGAGTGATTTATTGGTACCTTGGGAAATAATCCAAAAAAGAGTTGAAGCTGCAGCACAAGGAGATTTTGTAATTGTAATTTACAATCCTTCTAGTAAAAAACGAATACATCAGCTGCAAGATACTAGAAAAGTTCTTCTAAAGTATAGAAAACCCACAACTCCTGTTGCCATTATCAAAGGAGCCTTTAGAGATTCTCAAGAAATCGTTATGACTAACTTGGAAGATCTACCAAATCATTCAGACAAGCTCGGAATGATTAGTACAGTAATTATTGGAAATTCCTCTACATACAATTACAAAGATCTTATGATAAATCCTAGAGGATACAAATCAAAATATAATTTAGAAGAACAAACAAATCCTAATCTTAAGATCTAAAAGCTTTTCTTTATAGCCTCAAACAATTCATCACTCAAATTCAAATTATCTCGGATAGGGGAAACCACTTTGACCAAATAATTTCCTACAGTTTGTTTAAGATCCGTAGGATGTAACTTTTTAGCTGCAAAATCTGATTCTAGCTGATTGTAGTCAGTATAATTGACATCTCCACCAAATTTTTCAGGCCTTTCCACTTTCATTTCATCAAATTCATGAAGAATTACATTTTTTGAAATATCTAACAAGGGATTATTTTTAATGTTAGCCTCTTCACACCAGGCCTTTTTGATTTTAGTTCTAATTTCGTCATCAGTATTGTGAATAAAAATACCTGAATTAGGATCAGATTTACTCATTTTTCCTAAACTTTGTGAATCATCTGAAATAGCAGGTTTTGAAAGACCTGGTAATAATTTATGATGAACAGCAACTGGGACCTTCCAGTTCATTTTAGGAAATATTTCTCTCACTAACATGTGAATCTTTCTCTGATCCATTCCGGCATGCACGATATCCAAATCAAGTGAATGGATATCAACTGCTTGCATTGGAGGATAAAGTAATTTTGCAAGGTCAATTTTGGATTCATCCTCTGATCTTCCCATTATTGTTAGAGTTCTCATTGTCCTTTTGAGAGACATATGTTTTGTAAATTTCATAAATTCTTTCCAATATTCTTTTCTAGAATCATAAAGATCAGATCCAAGTACGATATTAGCCACTGGGCAAACTAATTTGAATGCCTCTGCATAATATTTTGAAACCTCACTAATAGTATCCCAGTCTCCACCAAGCTTATCATTAATCATTGTATGCCAATCTGCCAAAAATATAGTACAATTTACACCAGCTTTTACAAAATCATTAATTTTGAAACCAGTACTAATCAAACTACCTAAATGTAAAAACCCCGAAATTTCTAAACCAATATAATGTTTAGGAGAAGAATTAGTTTTGAATAATTCTATTAATTCTTGGTGAGTTACTATTTCCTCTGTTGGAGGCTTTTCAATCAATTCAACTTTTTCTGCAATATCCAAATCAAAACATCTTCAAAATGGTAACCCTATAAAGATTCTGAAAATGAATTAAAAAAAGACTATCGTAAGTATTGAATGTTCTATTCTAAAAAAATAATAATGTTATTTACAATTCTTTTTGTGCTTTCTTAATTCTTCTGAATAATCAAACTCTTCTCCACAAACTCTACATTTTTCTTTTTTCTTGTTATGCGCCTTTTCTTGATGTTTTTTTAATCTCTCTGGATCAGGTAATACTGTTCCACATTTTTTACATTTTAATTCTTTTTCACTAGAGCCAAAAAATCCCATATTATCTATAATTAGATAAAAGAAAAAGTAGTTTAACCTTTTGAAAGAAATTTAAAATGTTAACCTTATCAATCCAGATTTTTTCTTGGCTTTGTACTAAGATAAAAGGCATGGGCACTAATGATAAAGGCTGCAAGAAAAACTTTTGTGGCAAAAACTAGATTCCAGGGTCTATCAGGATCTGGGTATGCCACTGAAAGTTTGTCTATATCCGGAACCTGACCCTCAATTACTCCAGCAGTCATTGTTGCATTGAGGACAGTAAAATTATACAAAACTTCGTACAAAGTAATTATTGCAAATCCTAACAACATTAGCTGAAGAAGTCCCATCCTCCAAC